>OBKV01001632.1_pt1 | contig 13797 bp, 14 predicted proteins | sample 1517301 | NCBI WGS metagenome assembly OBKV01 (sample SAMN04571685, study PRJEB22368) | human gut metagenome | biome: human gut; material: stool | host: Homo sapiens | place: Luxembourg | collected 2012-06-29 | reverse complement strand
TATAATATATATTTATATTTTAGATTTATTTCGCAATGAATATGATAAATTAACTATAAAAACTTGAAATTATATATTTTTTATTATTTTACTTCTTTCTATTTCTTTAACTATTTGAGATTTAGGAAACTTACCTTTTTTAAATTAGCCAAAGAATGTAATGGATTTTTATATGTAAACCGTTTTATAACTCTTAATCTAATTTAATAAAAGGTTTAAACATAATAGAAATGCTTAAAATACTATCCTCTAAAGCTATACTTTTTACTTCTCCACCAATTTTATTTAGCAGTAACTTCACAATATATAACCCCAGTCCACTACCACTACGATTACGAGATTTATCTACAGTGTAAAATCGTTCAAATAAATGCTCTATATCTGATTCTTTTAAATTTGAAACATTATTTTTAATAGTAAATACTACTTCATTTTCAAGTTCATCAAGTTCTATTGAAATGTATCCTGTTGAGTATTTAATTGAGTTAGATACTAGGTTTTGAATTATTCTTTTGCAAGTAATTTCTTCTCCATAAATTTTTATTTGCTTTTCTGGTACTCTGTTATTTATTTCAATTTTATTATTTTTTATCAAAGCATAATTAGATATAACAATGTCCATAATTACTTGAACAATATCAATTGATGTAATATCTATTTTTAGGCTACTATTATCTAATAAAGACACTTCATAAAAATTATTTATCAATAAATTTAACTCTTCAGATTTTCTTTGAATAATATTTATGTATTCTTTCTTTTCTTTTTCTGTACAATTATCTAAAAGTGTAATATATCCCATTATAGATGAAAGTGGTGTTCTTAAATCATGAGCTATATCAGATATATTCTGTTTCAACCTTTCTTCTCTTTTCATAATATCTATTTCAATCTGTTTATTTTCTCGCATATTATTATTTATGGTCTCTGCTAATTTTTCGATATCTTTATCATTTAAACTAATATTAATTCTTTCTTTAAAGTAAACTTGTTTTTCAATTTTTCTTAATTGTTTCTTTAATGATATAAAACGGATTAAAGTATATCCCGTAATTAAAATTAGTAAAATTTCCAACCTACTATAATCCATCCTTTCATATAAATCATATAAATTTATTATATATCCATTTTCTTAAAAAAATGATTACAAATCAAGTATAATAATGCTGTGATTATTATAAATAATAGACTAAATATAATTGGGGTAACTCCTAAAGAAATGTCTTTACTACCAATACTATAAGCAACTGTGTCCCAAGGCATTTGAGATAATGTAGATATAAGTCCGATTACACCAACAGATAGTACCATTGCTATGCTTGAATTTCTTATAAGTATACATATAAAAAATGGAATCGATGCAATACACAAATCAAAAAATATCCCCATTGATATATATACTATTACAAAGTATAACTCTGATTCAGTAAAAGATTGTCCCCATCCATAAAATATGCTATATAATCCACCCATAAATAAGTAATTTGTTAGTAAAATAATTATACAAGCTATAATATAAGTTATATATTTACCTAATAATACTTTGTTTCTTCTATGCCCTGCTGTTAATGTATGATTTATAGTTTTAGATATGAAGTCTTTTCCGATATATGTAATAGCAAACAAAGTACATGCCATAATTCCAAACATTTCACGACTTAGATTTGCTAAAGATGCCTTGCCATTTATTATTCCACCAAAATAAATATTTATTGCACCTAGTATAAATAGCCCTATTATACAGATTAATAGTTCCTTACTATATCTTAGTTTATATATCTCTGATTTCAAAAGATTATGCATAAAGCTCACCTCCTATTACTTTTGTGAAGTATGACTCTAAACTCTCACCTTTAATAGTAATTTCTTCAACTAGTATATTATTCAATACCAAAGTTTTATTTATTTGTGCACATTTATCAAAATTTCCATATATCTTAATAATATCCTCACTACAAACACTAAAATTATTAATACCTAAATCTTTTTCTAATATCATAGATGTAGCTTTAATATCAGAAACTTTTATAGAAATGTGTTTTTTACACCTATCATCTAAAATTTCTGATGATATCTCTTCAATTATTCTTCCTTTATGCATAATTCCATAGCAAGTTGCTAATTTATGAAGTTCACTAAGAATATGACTCGATAAAATTATCGTAATATTGTTTTCCGTGTTTAGTTTTTTTAAAAGACTTCTCAGCTCAGAAATTCCTGTAGGGTCAAGACCATTTAACGGTTCATCTAAAATCAAAACCTCTGGCTCATTTAGTAATACCATAGCTAAAGCTAACCTTTGTTTCATTCCTAGTGAGAAATTTTTAACTTTCTTTTTACCTGTATCGCTTAAGTTCACCATAGCTAAAACCTTATCAATATCTCTAGTTCCTGGTATTCCTTTTTCTATACGTATTACCTCAAGATTTTGTCTTGCAGTCATATCCATATATAACGCTGGATTTTCAATTGTATATCCCATCTTTTTTTGCAATCTACATAGTTCATTTTCGTTAGTTTGCCCAAATAATTTAACGTTTCCTTCTGTCGGCTTTATAAGTTGAGCAATTGTTTTAATTAATGTAGTTTTTCCAGCACCATTTTCACCAATTAATCCATAGATTTCACCTTTTTTGATATTAATATTTACTTTTTCAAGTGCTACTTTACCTTTATATTTTTTTGATAAATTTACTGTTTGACAAATAATTTCTGACATCTATATCATCTCCTTTGTCTTATATAATAATATTTATCATTTAAATTTTTCTAAAATAATTTCTAAAGATTTTCTAAAGATTTTACCTTAGCTTATATCCCATTCCCCAAACAGTTTCAATTAAATCTATATTAATTTTTTTCCTAATATTGCTTATATGAGTATTTATAGTATCATTATCATATGCATAAGCATCTTCCCATACAGATTCATAAAGGTTTTTCTTAGAAAATACTTTATTGGGATATTTCATAAATAAATATAAAATTTCAAGTTCTTTTGAAGTAAGTTTTATTACTTCTTCTCCTACTAAAACCTCCTTTAAATCATAATTTAATGTCAGATTTTTATAGTTATATGTTGTTATTTGACTAAATGATTTTACGTATCTTTTTAAATTAGTTTCAATTCTAGCTAAAATTTCAGATAAATCAAATGGTTTTACTACATAGTCATCTGCACCTATTTTAAATAAATCTACTTTCATTTGTACACTTTCTTTTGCAGATAAAATAATTACAGGTGCATTAGAAAATACTCTAATTTCTTTTAGCACCTCGTCTCCGCTTTTGTATGGCAACATGATATCAAGAACAATTAAATCAGGTGTTTTTTCTTTTGCAAGCTTAACCCCTGTAATTCCATCTCTTGCTACATATGTGTCATAATTATTTTTAGATATATAACTATCTAGCATATTAGATATTTCTATATCATCTTCTATAATTAAAATTTTATTATTCATACTTCCTCCATCTAAATGCTATAGCTAATATTTCGTATAAAAATATATTTATTCATTACTTCGCATTTTATTATACCGTATTATTCTATTTAAAATAAATATATCAAGTTATTATTTTCAATATATTGGTTACTTTGCATAAATAAAAAACTCTTACCTGTATATTTAAATACAAGTAAGAGTCTTAATTATTATAACTGCTTTTATTTATATCCAATTTCAGTAAAAACCGCACTTATTTATGGTACGGTTCTCCGTATCAGTAATAAGTGAGGTTTTTGTATTATTTACAAACTTATTTTTCTATAAAAGGTTTTATCTTTTCATACAGTTCCCCACATTGAGTCACTATAATTGTAGCTTTTCCTAATCCTTCTGGAATTTTAGATATAAAATTCTTAACCCCTTGCCATGCCTTTCTCATCTTAACATTCTTAGGATTTTCATTATTTATCTCTTGCTCAATTGTTTCTAAGTCATCTATTACTTCTTCTTTTTCTTCTTCATCAAAATCTTCTTCTATAATTAAACCTTTTAGTGATTCTACTAGCTCCTTGATATTCTGTGAGTCATTTAGTGTGACATTATTTACAGATTCAACATTTCCTTGTGCAATTGTTGCTGTTCCATAGTTTTTATTAATATTTTGATGTATATGAGTTTCATTTTTTACACTTTCCATTTCTATCATCTCCATTGATAAACTATCTACTATAAAATCTACTAACGGCTTAAATGCCTTATCTAAGTATTGCCTAATTATATCATTCCATTTCTTACTACTATGATAAAAACTTTGAGCTCTCCATCTAATATCTTCTTCTTCATTAGTTATATCTACTAAATAATCATACATAGCTTTAATATGTTCGCCTTCATCTATTGGTATTGATATGCTTGCCCATCCACCATCTTCAACTATAAAGTTATCTTTATAATCATACTCTACATTCTTAATTTTTTCCTGAATAATATTATTTATCAATTCATTTTCTTGAATGAACTTTCTAAATCTTATTAATTGTATATTTCCATCATTATAGTCAGTTTTAAGCATATTAGATGATAATCTTCTAAATGCTTGACTAACTTTTCTATACTCTTTAATATCCATCTATATATCCACCCCACAATATGCACAAAATACTTTAGATACCCCAGCACAGTATAATACTCTTACATGATTTTCGCACATAGGACAACTAAATATTTCTTCTGTTGTATCTTTATCTTTTAATTCCTTTAGATTAACTTTCTTTAATTCTTTGAAGTCAACTTTTATGTATTTATTTCTTTTAACACTTTTTTTAAAAGCTTTATTTATTTGCTCCATCATATAATTGTAGGCAATAGCTTCTGCCTGTTCTACCACTTCTTTTGAATAGAATGTATTTACTTTATCTGTTAATCCACAATATGGACAAAACAGGTCTGCGAATACATTATCTTCATCTTGAAACTCACTTGCATTTAACTTAAATTCCGATTCACAAAAAGGACATTCAAAAGTTACATAACCTTCACTATCTCCTTCTATACTTATTTCAAATGTTAAATCGCTCATAAATAATCAACTCCCTTCTACATATATTTTAATTATACCATTAAAAGTAATTTACTTAATATATAAATTCTATATAACAATATCTAAATTCAATACACTTACCCCAACATTTCTTAACATAAAAGAAGAAGGCGTACCTTTTAACGATACACCTTCTTCATTACTTAGATAGTTTATTAAGTTATCATCTAAATTAATCTTGATTGATTCAATTTCTCTTAGTTCATTTACTGTTATTTCAGAAATTATCATGTGTATTAACTTCTTCTGTTGCTCTCTTGTTGAGCTTTCAGTTAAGACCTTACTAAAATTTTCTAAAACGCTCTTAATCAACTCATAAGGTAATTCTTCATTAACATTATCCGAAAGAGTTACTAGCAATGGAGCTTTTTCTTCCTCTAAAGCCTTAATTCTCTTAGTTAACTCATCCTTTCTATCTCTGAATTCTTCTTTAGTTATTATTTCATCTTCATACGCTTCAAATAATTTAGCTCTTTTCTTATCTAGCTTTTCAAGTTCATTATCTATTTTAGATAACTCTTTCTTTGCTGGATTTATCTTTCTAACTCTCTCATTATTAACATTTCTAACTATAGACTTAATCATTTTTTCATTCATTAATAGTTCTGATAGCTTATTGAATACATACTCATTAGCCTTGTCTGCTCTAATTGAATTACTGTTACATACTGCTGTACCTTTATTCTTCCAATTACCACATGCATAGTAAGCTATTCTTTTTTTAGTTCCATCTGCCATCTTATTAGTAGTTCTTGAAATAACCATACCAGCTCCACATTTAGGACATTTCAATATTCCTGTTAGAGGAAATTCTCCATCATGAACTCTAGATGGTTTACCTTTCTTAGAACTTAAAATAGCTTGAACCTTATCCCATAGTTTTTCATCAATTATACCTTCATGAATTCCATCTGTTATTATAGGATTAGCATTTATATTCCTTCTTCTTTTCTCTGACCAGTTCTGTCTAACATTATATCTAACCTTTCCTATATATACAGGGTTAGTTAAGATTTCTCTTATAGAACCTACTGAAAAATTGTTTCCAAGTTTAGTTTTATAACCAATCTTATTTAGTTGATTAGTTATAGCCTTGTACCCTTTTCCATTGCCATATTCATTAAAGATAAATCTAACTACTTCTGCTTCCTTTTCATTTATAGCAAGTTTAGTTTTAGTTCTTTTAGCTCCTGGTTGCTTTTCCATTTGAACTAAATCATACCCTAACACTCGCCCACCGCACCATTCACCGGCTCTGGCTTTAGCACACATGCCCATTTTCACATTTTGAGCTATAGTCCCTCTCTCAAATTCTCCAATTAATGCCATCATCTGAAATTGCATTTTTCCTGCTGGAGTATTAGTTTCAAATGGTTCAGAATAGGACTTAAAAGAAATATTGTTATTCTCCAGAATATTAACTATCTTTAGTACATCTTCCAGCTTTCTGCTGATACGATTAATCTTCCAACTTAGAACCATCTGAAATTTCTTTTCCTCTGCATCACTAAGTAACTCTTTTAAAGCTGGTCTGCTTTTAATATCTTTCCCACTAATCCCCCTATCTGCATAACACTTGTAGACTTCATAGTCCATCTTCTTACACCACTCTATTAGTAGTCTTTCTTGTTCATCTATACTATAACCCTCCTCAGCTTGTTCAATAGTACTTACCCTTGAATAAATTGCAACTAGTGTTTTCTTACTTAACATTTAACTACCTCCATTTTTATTTATAATCCAGATTTATAATATATACTTAACTTCTACTTTTATAACTGAAAATATCGTTGTTATCGTCATTTCGGTACTTCGATATTTTCCGTAAAAACTTATTCAACTTGCTTTTCTCCTATCTTACATTTCTTCTTATCTCGCTTATTATCTATTATGTACTTAATTATAATTTCTGAAATTAAATCTATTACCTCATTTACTTGCTTATCTTTAGTCATGTTTATCTCTCCTTATCCAACTTTCTTATCTTTAAATGATTTTTGACTTTCCACTAGTTCATTAATCCATTCATAGGATTCACAAAAACTTACTATTGGTATATTCTTACTTTTACATTCTATCCCTAAACTACCTATTAAATTAGGTTTAATATCTTCTATTGACCATAGTAGTAATCCTTCAATTTCACCATCTTTAATATCACTCATTAATTCACTAAACATCAGAACACTACCATATTCATCTATATATAATTTCACTCCACCTTTATGCTCCTCAAGCTCATGTTTTAGCCATTGTAACCTTCCATATCCAGTTAAAAGATTCTCAGTGTAATTCTCTTTTCTTATATATAAACCTATATTTCTATATTTTAATTTATTTAAAACTTCCATATTTACTTTCTCCTTTTTCATCTTGAATTTATCGACATTATCGAAGTACTAACTCCGATAATGTCATTTATCTTATGCTACCTTTTCTTTAGGTATCTTAACTATATCAATTATTCTTCCATGATTTCTTTGAGTTATTTCATAGTAAATCCCTTCTAGCTCTAAGTTAGATTTCATCTCATTTAATCTTCTACTTAATACATTTGGTTCTTTTGCCCATAACTTAGATGTTGTATCAATTTGTTCATTTTCAGCTACTTGATTTAGACATAGTAGCAATTGGCTTACTGTTCCTGTAAAAGTATTATTATCATTCATATACTTTATTAGTGCAGTAGCTATTGGACTAGAATCAACAGCTTCTTGATTAGCCTTTCTCTGATTATTTAAATAGGCTTCTAAAAACTTTTCACCACCAATTTCCAAAGCTTCTGCAACTGCATATCCCCATCTAGTAAAATCAGCCATTCTCCCTAACCTTGTTAAGTTTACTGTTTTATAGATTCTTTTTGCCTTTGCTAATGCATAAAACATTGACCCTAATATCATCGGCTTGTCCTCATTAAAGTTGTCCCATACTACTCTCTCTTCCTTTCTTTCATCTTCTGATATTCTTTCTAAGGTAAGAACTATACATCTATCTAATAAGTCTGATTTTGTAGCCATCACATTTGTACCATTCAATGTAATACGACTTTTAAATTTAACTATTAATTCATCATCATCACTGTAAAGCTTTCTTTTACTATACCCTCCACCTGTTGATGCAATACAAAACAAATCACTTTTCTCAGATGAAATAGTATCTAGATTATCAAAACATGGCATATAATTATTAGAAATAGTTATTGCTAAATCTTGAATTGCTTTAGGTATTGAAATTACATCTCTTAGAGACGGGTCTATTAAACTCCTATTCATTCTCATTGTAGTTGTTTTAGAAGCTCCTTTTTCTCCATGAATTACTTCAATTGGATGTGGAATATCTGATATTAGTCTAGTTACTAAACTTACTGCATGTAATATTCTGTCTTCTTCAGATTTAAACCTAAAGTGTTTATCTAACAATCCTAGTAAATCTTCATAATATACTGGTATTTCCTGTTCACTCATATTGTTCTTTCTTATAAATAAAATCTGTTTTGAATCATCAATGCTCCACCCATTTTCATCAATTCTTATTATTGTAGATTCTTTATTACATAAATCGTAATAAGTAACTCCATCAACCTCTGCACATCTCTTATAAACTTCTAATTCCTCTCCTTCATATAAAGCCTTAGCTTCTAAAACTCCTATTGCTTGGCTAATATTATCTTTTGAAATAGCTTTTCCAAGTTCATCATAAAATCTCTTTCTTATAAGCATTTGATACTTTTTATCTTCTAGTCTATAAACCTCATAGAACTTATCCTTATCTACTGCTACAAAAGTTTCTTCTACCGAGTTATGAAAAAATACATCTCTATAATTCAAAGCTTGTTCAATAACTATATCTGCATAGCTCTTTTTAGGTTCCTCACCTTCTTTTTCTGAATATTCTGATTTATTTTTCGATGCCTTCGGCTCATAAAGCTTCTTTAGCGAACTCCAATTTTCATGTGAACAACTATCATGATGACATTTAGCACTAATAGCTCCATTATTAAATTGTGTTATTGAAGCAGATTTATCTGTGTGGTTAGAATTCCAAGGACATGTTTCTAAAACATAGACTGTTCTATCAACTTCCTCCTTTACCTTTGAAACATCTAGTCCCTTTTCTCTTAACCACTCTTCAATATTAATACTTCCTTTCACAACTGATTTATTATGTAAAGTATTTACTTTCTTACTAGTAGTATTTTTATTAGTATAAAGTTCTGCTACTTTTTTTAATAGTGCCTCATCTACAACATTAAATTCATTTGGAGCTTGTAATATTCTTGACCTTCTATGAGGTCTATTTTCAGTACTATCACCTTTACAAGCAATTGTTCCATACATTTTAGTTATTCTTGCTGGATTATAAGTTGTTTTATCTATTTGAGCTTTCTCATTACTGAACTTACTATCCAAGGCATAAAGAAAATCCTTATATAATTGGGTTACTTCTTTAGTATTAGGTGAGTCTACCTTATATAAGGCATGATATCCATTACCACTACAAGCTATTACTGGTTCAGGAAATCCTTCACTTGTTAAAAAGTTTACTACCTCCATTAATACTATTTCTGATGATTGCAACTCTTCATCTGTTGAAGATACACCTGCTGGTCTTTTAGGGTCTACATCTATTAGTAATAATTCTCTTCTTACAATTTCTGAATCTGATGTTGTATGACTTGCATACTCTATTAACTTATCCTTTCCTCTTGCAAGTAAATCTTCTGAAAATACATTTAGTGTAAGGAAGATATTGTTAACTCCATCATATCTAAAAGTATCTCTTAGAAGTTTTTCTTTATTTTCATAGTAACCACTGATTGTACCTTTTTTAGTTTTAAGCATTCTTATTTCAACTGCTCTATTATTGATTCCTAAAACTTCTATAGCTTTAATGCACTCTTTTCTAAATTCTTCATAATTCTTGTTCATTTCCATGTCCTCCTAAGTGTTTTTTGCTCCTCGCTACAAGAATTATTATGTACTAAATCATATATATTGTCATTGTCCATAGTATTAATGAAATAAATAAAGACAGAGAAGGAACTTCTCTGTCTTAAATGTTATTACATAATTTTACATCAATATTTTTATATATTTTCTCATATTATCTTCATTATTCTTATAATTACACTTTTTACAATCATTATTTCCCCTACTTTTTTCATACTCTATTTTATCATTAGTTACATTTAAGACATATTTGTCAATCTTACCTCTTATAGTATTATCTATATCTGTGAATCGTCTATATATTCTTTCTCTATTATTCTTATCATCAATATATTCTATTACTGTTTTTCCATGTTCACCCTCATAAACTGGCTGTGTCAAAGTCTTATAAAGTTCACTTTCTACAATATACCATTTTATAGTGTTATCTTTCTTTATTACCTTTGGCATATCTCTATCATATATTGTCATAAATACAACTCTGTCATTTTGCTCCTCATTGCACACCTTCTTCAATACCTCAAACTTATAATTAGCAATTATTCTTCTTTTTGCCTTATCCTTTTTAGTTAGAACTACTTCATTAATTGTATCTACAATGTCTAAGTCTGAAAAAATTACATCTACATACATATCTTCTCCAGCCCTAGCTATTACAAGATTTACATCTACCATTTCTTCTTTGTAATCTTTATATTCTATTTCTTGACTTGCAATCTTACCTATTTTTATATAATCTACTAGCACTATACTATATCCTAAGTCTGCTAGTTCTTCTATATCATTAATTACCTTATCTTCATATGAAAGTACATTAACTTCTTGGGAATCTTCTATTAAACCTTTAGCCATCCTTCTATTTATAGCAATATTGTACTTATTCTTTATATAGTCAATTATCATAAACTCTTTCCAGTAAGAAATATTGAATCCAACACATATAGGATTACTATTTAAAACATTTAATATTTCTTCCTGTATTTTTACAGGTATAGTCTTAGCTCTTTTAATCATTCTTAATTTTAGTCTATCTATGTTACTGCTCTTTATCCATCTATCAATAGTTCTAATTGATGTAGAATATTTACCAGATAGGTAGTATTTATCTTTACCATTTAGATATTCATTTACACATTGTTGTTTTTCTTCATCTGTATGCCTTGATTTTATCATTTTTATTAAATTCCCCCCTTATCATCAGCTACTATGTGATTATAGCACTTACTATTTATAAGCTCCAAATTTCTACTGAAAAATATCGACATTACCGTAATATCGATTATGACGATATTTTCTATAAAAAAAAAGAGGTTTCCCTCTTTTTAATTTTGAACTTCAACTAACTCTTCATTAGAATATAATCTATAATATGCTAATATAGTATGGTCATCAAATTTTATCCAATCTTTATCTTTTGCTACTATCTCAAAATATTTTTTACCATTATCATCAATTTTTAAATCTGAAGTTATTTCATAAAAGTTACGACTATTTCCATTATTAGCATTAAATTTATCTATTATTTTCTGAGCTATTTCTTTATTAAATTCACTTTCTATCTTTTCTTTTTCTTGTTTTTCTTGATTCTCTTTTTCTTGGTTTTCCTTTTCTTTATCCCAATACCATGAACTCATTTCAAAGTCTGTTCCTGATAAATTTTCTTCTGTAAAACCATTACTATACATAAATCCTCTACGATTTATTTCATTAGTTCCTTTTACTTTATAAGCAATATCAACATACTTAAAGCCTTTTGAAGTATACTTTATTTCATCACCAACACTTACCTCATAGATTTCTCTATCAATGTCCATATTTTGTGCATATTCGTTAGCTTTTTGTAAATTGAATTTATCATCACATATTTTCACTGCTTCTATTCTTATATCTTCATTTAATAATTTATCTTTACATTCATCTTTTAGTTGCTGAAATTTATCACCTTGCTCTTTAGATTCCATACCATAAGTTATAGTTTCCTTCATTAAATTTTGTGCAGTATAATAATCTCCATTATCCATCAACTTTTCAATCTTTTTTAATTTATCATCAAACTCTTCTCTAAATGTCTCTAACTCTTTTATTTCCAATTCTAAGCTCTCTATTTTCTCTTTCATAATGTTATAATCTTTGTAACTATTATCTATCTTTGATATTGTTTGCTTAGCACCATCTAGATTATCATTTGAGAAGTCATTCTCTGCTTGTCTATATCCATAAACTATACTCCATAACTTCTTAAACTCTCTGTTACTAGTTTCTCCAGCTTTAGCTCTAAGTACATTTTCAGCTTCACTTATCTCTCCATTATTTAAGTACTCTTTAGCCTTGTTTATAATAACTTTTACTTCATTATTAGATTTACCTATTGACCCAATTACTATGAAAGCTACTATTGCTACTATTCCTATTATTATCTTATTGCCCCTCTTCAACTTTTGTATCTCCTTCATCCTTTTTAGATTTAAATTTCTGATAAATAAATATCACAGCAGCAATTACTGCTCCTACTTTTATTAAAAACCATAATACTGAAAAGAATCCTAATATTATTCCCGAAAACCAATTAGTTATAAATGCTCCTACAACACAACATACTAACCATTCTCCAACCATTGCACCAAATCCTAGATACCATATTTCAAATATCGTATTTATCAATGCAAATATTCCTGTTCCTATTATTATTGTTGCTATTACTGCAATAGCTGTAGTTATTCCCCCTGCATCAAAAATATTCATTATTTTTCTTCTCCTTTTACTATTATTTTATTTTTATTTATTATTGCTTGTACCCATCTTTCTGAGTAATCAAGTTCTTTAGCTAATTTTCTGACATTTTTACCATTGTAATTTTCTTTTAGATACCTAATTACATATTCTTTTGAATATAATCTTTTAGGAAAATTAAATTGTTGTCCACCAAATACTCTATGTATATTCCTTGTAACCTCCTCTCCTACACATTCAAAAATAGTTGCATATACACCATTAAAATCTTCTTTGTTTATATCCATATATTAACTTCACCTCCTAAAAAAATAATAATCACTTCTAAATGATTATTCATGCGAATACTTCATCTAAAAATTCATTGAAAACTTCTTTAACTCCTTTCTTAAATTTATCTATAAAATAGAAAGAGTTAATGCTTCTTTTATTAGAAACATTAACTCTTTAATCAGATTTATAATATATATTTGACTACATCAGTTAAAACGGTTGATTTACTATTTCTTTGTTGTTTTTATTTTGAGTGTTATTATTTATTCTCATTTTCTGAAATCTCTGTTTTCTAGTATGTTATTGTTGCTTTTTGATGTATTTATCTTTATTTGTAGATTAGATTTTTTATCTACTTCTCTTTGAGTGATTTTATTATCTATTGTAATTTATTAAACTTTCTTAATTCTATTGATGTCAATTGGTATAGTTATTATAACTTCTTATTAATATATTCTCTATTCTTTTTTCATGCTTTTATTTTTACTCTTACTATTGATTCTTACTATTGATTCTTACTTTCTTGATTTTTACCTTCTTACATATTTGTTTTTCTATGTATTTCTATTATTGATAGATTATATTTATATCTACTTCTATTATTATTTTATTATCTATTATTGATTTATTGGATTTTATTAATTCTATTTGTATTAATTGATACAGTTATTATAGCTTCTTGATTATATTGTTATATATTGATTATATTTTATTTATCTTATTGTATCTATTTATTACTTATTATTGAAATTTATTAATCATTTATTTTTATTTATAATTATTCTTATTATTTTAT
>OBKV01001624.1_pt1 | contig 13850 bp, 9 predicted proteins | sample 1517301 | NCBI WGS metagenome assembly OBKV01 (sample SAMN04571685, study PRJEB22368) | human gut metagenome | biome: human gut; material: stool | host: Homo sapiens | place: Luxembourg | collected 2012-06-29 | reverse complement strand
AAAACTTTAGGAGTAAATGTAGCAGATATATGAGATGAAGGTTACGGACTTAGGCTTGAAAAGCCTAACACATCAGTATATTAAAATTTATTAAACTTAAAGAATCGCCGTGTACCAGGCCGGTATGCACGGTGGTGTGAGAGGACGGAATATAAAATAATTTATTTTCCTCCTACTCGATTTCAAAAATATTTTTTATAGAGTAAAAGCATGTTATGCTTTTACTGGGTGATTTAGTGAAAATTTATTAGAGCGTAAAAAATTGTATAAAGTAATGTTGCACTAGCTAAGGGGATGTCGCATTAAGAATAAATACTACAATATATTATATTAATTTTTATTTTTTAAAACAATATATTGTGTATAAAATTTTTAGTGCGACAGCCTCTTTTTAAATTTAAGAATTAATAAAATTTACAATAAATCAAAAATCATTTTATATTGTTATAAAAAATATCATAAAAACATATATTTAAAATAAAATAGTGTAAGAAATATGATAGGTAAAAAATGGAATAGGGTGCAAAGATATGGACAAATAATAAGAATAAAGGTACATAAACTACAAATTTCAACACAAATAAAAATAATAATTAAATAACTAAAAGGAATTATTAAATTAAATGTCGCTTAAAAGAAGTTGAAGCGTATAAATGTTTAATGGTAGAATTATATAATAAAGGAATTAAATTCTATATTATTTGATAAAGTAGAATTAGAAATGAGGGGGTATTTACATGAGAGGAGAAAATGGAGTAGCTGTTAAGAAAAGTAGTACCAAAAAGACTATTGAAGATGTTAAATCAATAAATAAAAACAATAATAAAAAAAGTTTAGATAATAAAAAAGTAAGTAGAACAATACGAAAAAAGGTAAAATGTGAATTAACTTCGGAAAATATTGATTTATTTCATGAAGGAAAGCATTATGAGTCATATGGATTTATGGGAGCACATTGTGTTTCTGAAAGGAGAAAAAAGGGTGTAAGATTTACAACTTGGGCTCCAAGAGCAAAAAGAATGTATGTAGTAGGAGACTTTTCTGATTTTAAAATAAAAGATGAATATGAAATGGAAAAGGTATCAGATAAAGGTATATGGAGTATATTTATTGAAGGTCTTAATGAAGGCGAAAAATATAAATATGCAGTAGAAAATATATATGGACATTATAATTTAAAGTCAGATCCATATGCATTTAAATCAGAAAATAGACCTAATACAGCATCTATTGTTGGAGAAACTGATAAATATAAATGGAATGATAAAAGTTGGATGTTAAAAAGAAAAAGATTTAATATGTATGAAAGTCCAATTAATATTTATGAAATGCATTTGGGCTCATGGAAAACAAAAGATGAAAAGTTTTTAACATATAGAGAGATTGCAGAACAACTACCAAACTACTTAGTTGATATGGGATATACTCATGTAGAAATATTACCAATAATAGAGCATCCATTAGATGCATCTTGGGGGTACCAAGGTGTAGGGTATTATTCTGTTACTAGTAGATATGGAAATGCAAATGATTTTAAATACCTTATTGATGAACTTCATAATGCAGGAATAGGAGTAATATTAGATTGGGTACCAAGCCATTTTTGCAAGGATTCTCATGGCTTATATATGTTTGATGGAACTCCAACTTATGAATATGATGAAGAATGGAAAAGAGAAAATAAGGGATGGGGTACATGTAATTTTGATTTAGGAAAACCAGAAGTTAAAAGTTTTCTAATTTCAAATTTATTTTTTTGGATAAGAGAATTTCATATAGATGGTATTAGAAATGATGCTGTTTCCAATATGCTATATTTAAGCTATGGAAGAGAAAATGATGAATGGTATCCTAATATTTATGGTGAAAATGGAAATTTAGAAGCAATACAATTTATAAAAGATTATAATTCAGCAATTCATGAAGAATTTCCTACTGTAATGACTATTGCAGAAGAATCTACAGCATGGGCTAAAATTTCAAAACCAGTTGAAGAAGATGGTTTAGGATTTAACTTTAAATGGAATATGGGATGGATGAATGATACATTAAAATATATTGAGGAAGATCCTATATATAGAAAATATCATCATAATAAGATGACATTTTCTATGGCTTATCACTATTCAGAGAACTTTATATTATCTATTTCACATGATGAAGTTGTGCATGGAAAAGGAGCTCTTGTTAATAAAATGTGGGGAGATTATTGGAATAAGTTTGCTGGATTGAGACTTTATTTAGCTCATATGATTGGACATCCAGGGAAAAAGTTAATTTTTATGGGGTCAGAATTTGGACAATTTGAAGAATGGAATGAGGATAAGCAATTACAGTGGAACTTAATTGAAGAATTTGAAATGAATAAAAAAACACAGTTATTCTTTAAGGACATGAATCATTATTACAAGGAACATAAGGCATTATGGGAAAATGATTATAATCTTGAAGGATATAAGTGGATTGATCCAGATAATTCTGAAGAAAGTATATATTCTTTTATTAGAATGGATAAGAAAAAGAAAGAATCTTTAATATTTGTATGTAATTACACACCTGTTGTTAGATATGATTTTAGATTAGGTGTTCCAGAGTTAGGGAAATATGTACAAGATTTTAATACAGATAGTGAAATTTATGGAGGTTCAGGACAAACTATTGATGAAGTTTTAATTGCAGAAGAAGTGACATTTAATAATCAACCATACTCTATAACAATAAAGGTTCCACCAATGGCGGCTATTATTTTAAAAAAAATGAATAATAATTCTAAATAGGGAGTGTGAATAGATGAAAGTATTGTTTGCAGCATCAGAAGCGCATCCATTTATTAAGACTGGTGGTTTAGGAGATGTGATGGGGGCATTACCTCAATCTTTAGCAAACCTAGGTGTAGATGCAAGGGTAGTAATACCAAAGTATAAAAATATAAAGGATGAACTAAAGCAAAATTTACAATTTATAAAATGGTTTACAGTTCCTGTTGGTTGGAGAAATCAATATTGCGGAGTTTTCCAATATAAATATAAAGATGTTGTTTATTATTTTATAGACAACGAGTACTATTTTAATAGGGATGGTCTATATGGCTATTATGATGATGGAGAAAGATTTGCATTCTTTAATAGGGCAGTTTTGGAATTTATTAAAGAAATAGATTGGAAACCAGATTTAATTAATTGTAATGATTGGCAAACAGGAATGGTACCAGTACTATTAAATTTAGAATATAAAAATGACAAATTTTATTCTAAAATGAAAACTGTATTTTCTATTCATAATTTATTGTTTAAGGGCAATTTTATACCTCAAGTTTTACCAGAATTATTTGGGTATGATTATATGCCATTAGCTAATGGCAGTCTTGAATTAAATGGAATGGTAAGTTTTTTAAAGGGTGGAATTAATTATTGTGATGAAATTACAACAGTAAGCAATACTTATGCAGAAGAAATAAAAACTCAACAAGGTGGTGAAGGCCTTGATGGATTACTTAGAAGTAAAAGTGAAATTTTAAAGGGAATAGTAAATGGAATAGATTATGAAGAATTTAACCCTGAAGAGGACAAATTCATTTTTAAGAATTTTAACTGCAATAATATAAAAGATAAGATTGAAAATAAATTATCGCTTCAAAAGGAATTAGGATTACCACAAAAAGAAGATACTCCTATGATTGGATTAATATCAAGATTAACGCATCAAAAAGGATGTGATTTAATTGTAAGTATTATTGATAGGCTTCTTCAAAAGGATATACAATTTGTTGTTTTAGGAACCGGAGATTATTGGTATGAAGAAACATTTAAAAACTTGCAATATAGATATCCAGATAAGGTTTTAGCAAATATTAAATTTGATAATGTATTAGCTCATAAAATATATGCAGGAACGGATATGTTTTTAATGCCTTCATTATTTGAACCTTGTGGATTAGGACAATTAATTTCTTTAAGATATGGAGCAATACCTATTGTAAGAGAAACTGGAGGATTAAAAGATACAATATCTCCATATAATGAATATACTGGAGAAGGAAACGGATTTGGATTTAAAAATTTCAATTCAAATGAATTAATGCAAATAACTGAATATGCATTGAAGATCTATAAGGATAAGGATGCTTGGAAAAACATAATAAGACAAGCCATGAATTCAGATAACAGTTGGGATAAATCAGCTATACAATACAAGAAGTTATATGAAGGATTAGTTAAAACACCTTAATGGATACAAGCTATTAGGAGGTAGATATATGCTATCAATAGATAAGAATTCATTTAAAAGAGATTATAACAATAAATTCGTTCAATTACATGGTAAGGAATTAAAAGAAGGAAGTAATCAACAAAAATATGAAGCATTAGGCAGTTTGGTTAGAGATTATGTAATTAGTACTTGGATGGATACTAATAAGCGATATAATCAAACTGGACAAAAGCAAGTATACTATTTCTCAATGGAATTCTTATTAGGAAGGTTATTAGGTGATTTTCTTTTAAATTTAGGAATAAGAGATATTTGTAGAGAAGCATTAAGTGAACTAGGAATTGAGCTTGAAGAAATTGAGAGCTTAGAACATGATCAAGGCTTAGGTAATGGAGGTCTTGGTAGATTAGCAGCATGTTTTTTAGATTCAATGGCATCATTAAATATTGCAGGGCATGGGTGTGGAATAAGATATAAATATGGATTTTTTGAACAAAAAATAGTTGACTGTCAACAAGTTGAGGCATCTGATAATTGGCTAAGAGAAGGTAATGTGTGGGAGATTAAAAAGCAGGACAAGGCCGAAATAGTAAAATTCGGGGGAAGTATAATTTCAGATTATGTTAATGGAAAACTTACATTTACACATGTGAATTATGAGCCTGTATTAGCTGTTCCATATGACACCCCTATAGTTGGATATGAAAATGAGGCGGTAAATACATTAAGATTATGGAGTGCAGAACCTGTATCAAATGAATTTGATTTTTCATCATTTAGTAGAGGAGAATTTTTAAAGGCTATATCTTATAAAAATTCTGTAGAAGCAATTTCTTTGGTTTTATATCCAGAAGATTCTTTTTATGAGGGAAAAATGTTAAGGTTAAAACAACAATACTTTTTTGTATCAGCAGGAATACAAAGTATTGTAAGGCATTATAAGAAGCATAATGGAGATATAAATTTATTAGATGAAAAAATAGCAATTCATATTAATGATACACATCCAACATTGGCTATACCTGAGTTAATGAGAATATTATTAGATGAAGAAGGGTTATCTTGGGAAACTGCATGGAGAATAACTCAAAATACAATTTCATATACTAATCATACAATTTTGGCAGAAGCCTTAGAGAAATGGCCCATTGATATGTTTAAGGGATTGCTACCAAGAATTTATATGATTATTGAAGAAATAAATAGAAGATATTGTGAAGAACTTTGGAATAAATATTTAGGACAATGGGATAAGATATCTAGGATGTCTATTATAGGGGATGGATATGTAAGAATGGCTAATTTAGCTATAGTAGGAAGCCATAGTGTTAATGGAGTTGCTAAACTTCATACAGAAATTTTAAAGAAAAGAGAAATGTCTGATTTTTATTATTTATATCCATCTAAGTTTAACAATAAGACTAATGGAATCACTCATAGGAGATGGTTAATTAGATCTAATCCTAAATTAACAAATCTTCTAATAGATACAATTGGAGATAGCTTTATAAAACATCCAACAGATTTAGAAAATTTTAAAAATCACTTAGATGATTCAGGGGTATTACAAAAACTTGCTCAAATAAAGAAAGATAATAAAGAAAGATTAGCAAAAGAAATATATAAAACTAATGGAATAATTATTGATACTAATTCAATTTTTGATGTTCAAATAAAAAGAATACATGCTTATAAGAGACAAACTTTAAATTGTTTAAGAATAATGGATCTTTATAATAAATTAATTGAAAATCCAAATTTAGATATATTACCTAGAACCTTTATATTTGCAGGAAAAGCAGCTCCAGGATATTATTTAGCTAAAAATATAATTGAATTAATATGTAGGGTAGCAGAAACCGTAAATAATGATCCTAGAGTAAATGATAAAATTAAGGTTGTAATGCTTGAAAATTATCAAGTATCTTTAGCAGAAAAGATAATTCCTGCAGCTGATTTAAGTGAACAAATATCAACTACAACTAAAGAAGCATCTGGTACATCTAATATGAAATTTATGATGAATGGTGCAATTACAATAGCAACTTTAGATGGTGCTAATATAGAAATAAAAGATGAGGTTGGAGAGGATAATATTATTATTTTTGGATTAAATGCAGAAGAAGTTCTTAGTTATCATAAACATGGTGGGTATTCTGCATGGGAAGTTTGTAATAATGATCCTAAGCTAAAAAGAGTAACTGATGACTTGATTAATGGTAAGTATTGTAGTGATAAAGATAGATTTAGAAGCATATATGAAAATTTATTAACTTATAATGATGAATTTTTTGTACTAAAGGATTTTGAATCTTATTTAAAAGCTCAAAATAGAGTTAATGAACTTTATAAGAACCAAAACAAATGGCAAAAAATATGTGGAATTAATATAGCTCATTCAGGTATATTTTCATCAGATAGAACTATTAAGGAATATGCAACTGGAATTTGGGGATCTACAGTAATATATAAGAATTTATAGGAGGAATGTGAATTTGGATGATATACAAATTTTCCATGACTCACATAATATTAAATTAAGAAGCCCTTTTGGAGCGGTTATTACAGGGACTAAAGTAAAAATTAGATTATGGACTAGTAAAAGATGTGCAGCTTATATTAGTTTAATTAATTTTTATAATAATCAAATAGAACTTCAAATGAATGAATTAGGTTGGAATGAAGAAATAAATAATTGGATTTATGAAACTGAAGTAAATACTAGTAATTCTTTTGGCTTAATATATTATCATTTTAGAATAAATTATTATGGTAGAAATATTATATATGGTAATAACATAGAAGCATTAGGTGGAGTTGGACAAGTATATTTTAATGATCACAAAAGTTATCAAATAACTATATATTCTAATGAAAAAGTACCAAATTGGTATAAAGAGGGGATTATATATCAAATATTCGTAGATAGATTTTTTAATGGTGAAGAAGAGGGAAAAGTATTAAATCCTAAAAAAAATACTTTTATATATGGAAGATGGGATGATGAGCCTATGTATATAAAAGATATTAATGGAAATATAGTTAGATGGGATTTTTATGGAGGTAATCTTTTAGGGGTAATTAAAAAGTTAAAATATATAAAATCTTTAGGCATTAGCACAATATATCTTAACCCAATATTTGATTCACCAAGCTGTCATAAATATGATACAGGTAATTATGAAAAAATTGATTCTATGTTTGGAGATGAAAATATATTTAAGGAATTGTGCAGTAAAGCAGGGGAGTTAGGTATAAAGATCGTATTGGATGGGGTTTTTAGTCATACAGGAAGTGATAGTAAATATTTTAATAAGTTTGGGAATTACGATTCTTTAGGGGCCTATCAATCTTTACAATCACCATATTATAGATGGTATATATTTAATGATTATCCAAATTTATATGAGTCATGGTGGGGATTCTCTAATATGCCTAATGTTGATGAGTTAAATCCTAGTTATTTAGATTATATTATTAGGCAAGATAATTCAATAATAGAAAAATGGTTAAAGCTTGGAGCTAGTGGGTGGAGGTTAGATGTTGCTGATGAGCTTCCAGATGAATTTATTAAGATTTTAAAGAAAAAACTTAAAGACGTAAAAGAAGATGGCATTTTAATTGGTGAGGTATGGGAGGATGCATCTAACAAATTTAGTTATAACAGAAAGAGAGAATACTTATTTGGAAATGAATTGGATTCTGTTACCAATTATCCTTTAAGGCAAATTATTTTAGATATAGTTAGAGGATTTATAGGAAATAGTTATTTTATAAAAAAGTATATGTCTCTTAAAGAAAATTATCCTAGGGAATATTTTTATTCAACTATGAATATATTGGGAAACCATGATACTGAAAGGGTATTAACAGTTTTAAATAATAATGTTAGTTTATTAAAATTAGCAGTTATAATTCAAATGACATTGCCAGGAGTTCCATTGATATATTATGGAGATGAAGCGGGATTGTTAGGAAAAGGTGATCCTAGTAATAGGAAAACATATCCTTGGGGAAAAGAAAACAAAGAAATATTAGATTTTTATATGAGCATAGTAAAAATTAGAAGTACAGAAAATGCTCTAAAAAATGGGGAGATACAATTTTTAAAGCTTCCAAATGAAATTTTAGGATATGAAAGACTGTATAATAATGAAAAAATAATAGTTGTAGTAAATACAATAGAAATGGAAGAAAATATATTCTTAAGTGAAATTAATAGTAATAAAAATATTATTGATTTAATTAATAGTGAAAAAAAATATGAAATAAAAGATGGAAAATTAAAGTTAAATTTAAAAGGACATGAATATAAAATTTTAAAGGTTCTATAAAAAATAGGGCACTTTTATCAAAATAAAGTGCCTTATTAAATCATTTACTTGTAAAATATTGAATTAATTAATATTGAAAATGTTAGTTTAACATTAATATATAAATAACAAATAAAAATTAATGAGGAATTCATTTATATAAATAAATATAGTTAAATAATAAATTTAACATAAATAAGAAAATGTAATTTAGTAATGCAATAAAATATTGTAGTTTATTAAATTAAGAGGGGATGGGGAGAATAGTGAGAAAAAAAGAAATGGTTGCTATGATATTAGCAGGAGGACAAGGATCAAGATTAGGCGTATTAACAAAAAAATTAGCTAAGCCGGCAGTTCCATATGGGGGAAAATATAGAATTATAGATTTTCCATTAAGTAATTGCTCAAATTCAGGAATTTATTCTGTTGGAGTTTTAACACAATATAAGCCATTAGAATTAAATGCTCATATTGGGATAGGAACTCCTTGGGACTTAGACAGAAGAGATGGCGGAGTAAGCATACTACCACCATATCAAGAAGAAAAGGGTGGTAACTGGTATAAGGGAACAGCAAATGCTATTTATCAAAATATAGAATTCGTTGATAGATATGATCCTGAATATGTATTAATTTTATCAGGAGATCATATATATAAAATGGATTATGATAAAATGCTTCAATTCCACAAGGAAAAAAATGCTGAAGCAACTATTGCAGTAATAGAAGTTCCTATGGAAGAGGCTTGTAGATTTGGAATAATGAATACTAATGATGATTTATCTATATATGAGTTTGAAGAAAAGCCAGCTAATCCTAAGAGTAATATGGCATCAATGGGTGTTTATATATTTAACTGGAAGGTTCTAAGACAAGCATTAAAGGATGATGAAAAAGATAAGGAATCAAGTAATGACTTTGGTAAAAACATAATTCCTAAGCTGTTAAATGAAGGTAGAAAGTTAGTTGCATATCCATTTAAGGGCTATTGGAAAGATGTTGGTACAATCAGCAGCCTTTGGGAAGCAAATATGGATTTATTAAAAAGAGAAAGTGGATTAAATCTTTATGATGATGATTGGAAGATTTATTCTGTAAGTCCAGTAAGACCTGCTCAATATATAGGAAAAGATGCAAATGTTAAGAATTCATTAGTTGTTGAAGGATGTACAGTTCATGGAAAAGTAGAGAATTCTGTATTATTTGAAGGTGTATATATTGGGAAGAACACTGTTATTAAGGACTCTGTAATTATGACAGATGCTAAGATAGGAGATAATGTAGTTATTAATAAAGCTATTATAGGTGGAGAAGCAAAGATTAGAAAAGACTGCAAAATAGGAGATGGTGAAAAAATATCAGTTATAGCATCAAAAGAAGATGTTAAAAGTGGCAGTGTAATAAAGGCAATGGATGTTTAATATAAGGGGGTAGATGAGAAGATGAATAACTGTATTGGTATAATTAATTTAGATGAAAATGAAAAAAAAACAACGGAGTTAACAAGACATAGGCCATTAGCATCTTTACCTATAGCTGGTAGATATAGAGTGGTTGATTTCATTTTATCAAATATGACTAACTCAGGTATAGAAGCAATAGGAATTTTTACAAAGAATAATTCAAGATCATTAATGGACCATTTAACAAATGGAAAGCCTTGGGATATATATCGTAAGAAAGATGGATTAAAGGTATTTAACTTTAGTGATGAACCTCCAGTACATGATGATGTTCATAATTTTTTAGATAACATTGATTATTTTGATCGTAGCAAAAAAGAGTATACGTTAATCTGTTCTTCATATATGATTTGTAATATAGATTATAATGACTTAATTAAGTATCATATTGAACAAGGAAATGATGTAAGTGTTGTTTATAAGAATGTTAAGCATGTAGAAGAAAACTTTATAGATTGCCAAGTATTGAATTTAGATGAAAATTCAAGAGTTATTGGTGTTGGAGAAAATGTTGGATTAAAAAATAGTGCTAATATTAATATGGAAATGTATATAATGAAAACAGATCTTTTTATTGATATGATATATGAATGTATTAGAGGTGGAAGATATAAAAAGATTAAAAATTATATTAATGGAAATATAGATAAATTAAAAGTTGGAGCATATGAATTTGAAGGGTATCTAGCTTGTATAAATTCTATAAATGCATATTTTGATGCAAATATGGATTTTTTAAATGAGAAAGTAAATAAAGAGTTATTCTATAGTAAGTTCCCAATATACACAAAACCAAAGGATGCTTGCCCAACTCAATATACTGTAACAAGTAATGTTATAAATTCTATAATTGCTAATGGTTCCTATATTGAAGGAGAAGTTAAGAATTGTGTTATAGGAAGAAATGTTTATATTGGAAGAGGTAGTGTAATTGAAAATTGTGTTATATTACAAAATACTGTTATAGGAAATAATGTAATGATGAATCATGCAATTACTGATAAGGGAACATTAGTAGATGATAATGAAGAAGTAAAGGGATTAATAGACAATCCTGTTGTTATTCCTAAAAAGAGAGTTGTTTAATTACAAATTAACTTTTAATAATATTAATTTAATATTGGGTGTTGGATATTAAATTAATTAATAAGTTTAAGATATTTCTTTCAATTAGTTTTCGAACTTTCTAATTGAAAATTATGATAGATAATTCCTTTTAAAATATAAAATTTATTATAAAAAGAAGCTGTCGCAATAGCGGATAAAAAATCCGTTAGCGATAGTTCCTTTTCTATACGTTTGTAATATTTAGAATATATTTTATAATATGAATAGATTTTATTTAAAAATAGACGCACTTTAATAAAGCTAACAGAAAAAAACTTGAAAAATTTAACTATTAAGCTTCTTTTAGCTCAAACAAATGCTTACCAATTCGGTTATATTGTATTTTATTATGTAACTTATTAACATTATGAGCAATAGCAAGTAGAATACTTTCTGCTAAAACATTCTTTTGACCACGACACATAAATCTTTTGAAACTCATATCATGTTTTACTTGTGCAAAAGATCCTTCTGCTTGAATACTTCTATTCATTCTAAGTAAAATACCTTCATCTGTAATAATTCTTTCTAAATCTTCTTTACCTTGTTGATTAAACTTTTTTGAAGTTTCAAATTTTTTAGTTCTTTTCTCCAATGAAATTTTAGAATTATTTCCTTTAATGCATTGACTCTTATAGTTGCAATTACTACAGTCCTCACATATATAAATTGTGTTTACACTTTCATATCCAGTTTTAGATTTTCTAATTTTTACCCAATTAGCTATTAGCTTTTTACCATTTTGACATATAAATAAATCACTTTCAGAATCATAATCCATATTTTCTATTCTACTAATATCATTCTTGTATTTTCGTTTTAGATATTTCATAATTAGCAGGTTTAATAAATGATATCTGATTATTTTCTTCAATAAATGAGTAATTTTCTTCACTTTCATATCCAGCATCAGCAACTATTTTTAAATATTTAAAGTTTAAATTTTCTTTCATACTTTTAAGAAATGGTATCAATGTAGTTATGTCTGTTAGCTCAGGAGCAACTTCTAAACCTTGCAAATGTTGAATGGTCTGGTGGCGAAGCTCCTTCTAGTAGAAACATAAAATTGATATCTCTTCTACATGCAGTTTCTATGTCTCTTGAAGAGTAAAGTCCATTCATATATCCATAAAGCATAATTTTCAGCATATTCATTGATGATACTTGATTTTCTCTTATTTTAGAATAAGTAGAATATAGCTCAGTTAAATGCATATCATCCACAAACTGGTTTAGTAATCTCACCGAATCATTATCTGGAATTATGCACCCTATATCAAAAGGAAGTTTTAATTGATAAAACTTTCGATTTATAGTATAATTTTTGTGTAAGATTTTTTTTAAGTACATAAAAGTATTTTACCATAAATCCTAAACTCATGGAGTTTGGGATTTATTTTTTGTATTGAGAATACCACAGGTTTAACCTGTGGTTCTAAAAGCTTATAGCTATGAGTGAATAAAAAAATGCCTCCTTTGGAAAAATATTTTAGGTTTGCCAACTAAAATATTTTTCAAAGGAGGAGTCGTTAATGAACAACGACATAAGTAGTTTAGCACATAGTAAATGGAATTGTAAATATCACATAGTATTTGCACCGAAGTATAGAAGACAAATAATATATGGAAAGATAAAATCTGATATTGGAATAATATTAAGAAAGTTATGTGAACAAAAAGGTGTTGAAATAATAGAGGCAAATGCTTGTAAAGATCATATTCATATGTTGGTTAGTATTCCACCTAAATTGAGCGTAGCTCAATTTATGGGATATCTTAAAGTAAAGAGTTCACTTATGATTTTTGATAGACATGCAAATATGAAGTATAAATATGGAAACAGAAAGTTCTGGTGTACAGGATATTATGTAGATACTGTTGGGCGTAATAAAAAAGTTATAGAAGAGTATATAAAAAATCAAATTCAAGAAGATATTGCATATGAGCAAATAAGCTTTAAAGAATACATTGACCCGTTTACGGGTGAGCCGGTAGAAAAAAGCAAAAAATAAAACCCCTTCAGGGGTAGTTGGTGGCAATATGCAGTTGGCAAACTTTTCAACGTGCGATTAGCACAGCCAGCAACAAAGCCTTTCAGGCGCAGAGCAAACCACCCGTTTTACGGGTGGTCATGATTTTAATAAATTTAGTGCGACAGCCACTTTTTTGCATAGAAAGTTTTTATATAGAATTTAATAAAAATATGAAAATATATTTAAATTATAAAATTTAGCATTATTTATATTGATTATTATAAAAATTTATGCAGAAGTTAAAATAAATTATAGGAATTATATGAAAATATATACTTGTGGATAATGTTAATTATGTTGATAATAATAAGTTTTAATATATATAAGGTTGTGGATAATGTGTATTAAGTGGATAAGTATATAATAAAAATATGACACTGTTCCTAGTGTATCAACATAAGAAATTAAGAGAATTTTAATAAAAATATGGGTAATTTATATTATAACTTTAAATATTGGAGATATAATATAAATTATAAATGATTTTAGGTGATATCATAACTATTATCTTGAGGGAGGTAATGAGTAAGTCAAAACAAAAAACAAATTTTTTATTGATATAAATAATAAAAAATTGTTAAAAAAAGTGTTGACAGAAAAGTTTCTCAGTGATAAGATAAGGGAGTCGCTTCGGTGCGACAAAGTAAATGGTCTTTGAAAATTGAACAGAATATAGTTAAAGTAAACCAGCAATTCTTTATGAGATGAGTGAGAATCTAAAT
>OBKV01001623.1_pt1 | contig 13860 bp, 13 predicted proteins | sample 1517301 | NCBI WGS metagenome assembly OBKV01 (sample SAMN04571685, study PRJEB22368) | human gut metagenome | biome: human gut; material: stool | host: Homo sapiens | place: Luxembourg | collected 2012-06-29 | reverse complement strand
TCTGCATCCCCGATTCCCGCACCTGTTCGGGGGGAGTTTTGGTATTTCCGTATCAGATAGAAAACAGCAGGCCTGTGCTGCGGCAGTACAGATTTGTGGGGCGTTCTGCTTTCCCTATACCGCAGGGGGCTGCATATTGCAGAAAAATTACCGTTTCCCCGGTGCAGAATGGATGGCATATTCATTTATAGTGGGATAGAACGATTTCATTGAGTTAGTCAAGCTAATGCGGTGGCAAAGAGCAGCACCGCGAAAGAATGGCTGCCGGAAACCATGCCGTAACCCACGGTCCACAGCAGAATGTTGAACACCGTCACAAAAGCGCTGGCATGAAGTGCAACGGTTATAAAGTTATAAGGCAACACCGCACATGGTGCCGGGAGAATCTTTAAGTGATTTAAGGAGATTTAGAGATAGGAATGGGGCGATGGGCAGAATGTTTAAGCCGGATGCGTAATTTCGCTAAAGCTCGGTTTAGCGAAATATAGAGGAGAGACAGAACAATCTTCTTTATCGCACGAATTGCACTACTACTAAAAAGCGCAGAATCCACTGTCGCCATCGAACCAATAGCACCGTACAGTATCAAGATTTTCATCTCATTTTGATACTGTACAATACGATCGGAAGTCTGCTGGATCATTTTTAACAACAACGAAAATCTTTACGGCGGCAAAGAAATGCTGTATACTAAGGTGTAAAGACACCTTGGAGAAAATACTGTGGACAGGGAGCAAATGCTATGAATGACGAAAAAATCACCCTTGATCTTGTGATTGATGTGCAGAAAGATTTTATTACCGGGGCACTGGCCAACACACAGGCGCAGGCCAATGTGGCGCACCTGGCAGAGACCGCGCGGGCACACGCGCAGGCCGGGCACTGGATGTTCTTTACCCGTGATACCCACCAGGACAACTACCTGACCACGCGGGAGGGCCGCAGCCTGCCGATCGAGCACTGCATTGAGGGTGAGGATGGCTGGAATTTTGCGCCCGAACTGGAAAACGTCATGGCGGACACCGAGCCGGAAGTGTGCCACATTGTGGACAAACCCACGTTCGGCAGTTATATGCTGCCCAGTGAGATTCTGGATGAACTGATGGCACACAACAAGGCTGTTGAAGATATTGAAAAAATTGTTATTTATGGCTACTGCACCGATATCTGCGTGATTAGCAACGCCATGGTACTGCGTGCAACTTTCCCGGAAACAGAGATCGAAGTTTTGTCGGACTGCTGCACCGGGGTAACGCCCCAGAGCCACCAGACCGCGCTGGATGCCATGCGGGCCTGCCAGTTTACAATCATATAATAGGTGATGAAATAAAAAATACCGTGCAGCTTTTTTGAACTGCACGGTATTTTTATCTGTTTGTCAGCTGACGCAGCTGGTTCAGGTCCTCCCGCGTATCCACATCCCTCAGTTCGGCATCGTTCCGGGCGGACACAAGGCAGACGGAACCGGGGTGGGCCCGCGCAACGGCATTGCCGCCGCGGCCATCCGGCAGGTGAAGCAGCTCCGAAAAATAATCCGCGCCGAACAGCACTGGGCTGCCGGGGGTGCCATCGGCAGCGCACAGCCGCACAATAGCATCGGGGGCCGCTGTCAGCGCCAGTGCTTCCACACTTTGCTGCGTGAGCAGCGGCTGGTCCCCCGGCAGAAACAGGCAGCCGCGCAAAGCGGGCTCTTTTCCCAGCAATGCCGCCAGCCCCAGCCGGACCGTATCGCTGCGGTAGGGCTGCGCGTGGCGCAGAACGGGGACGCCCTGCGCGTTACAGAGCGCCTCAACCTCTTCCGAGCGGGTCACGACAATGCGGCAGGCCAGCAGCGGCAGGGCGGCTAGAGCCAGCGCATTGGCGATCAGCGGTGCACCGCAAAAATCCGCCATCAGCTTGTATCCGCCGAACCGCCGCCCCAGCCCGGACGCCATGACCACGCAGCCGAGAGCGGGCGCGGGATCGTCCAAATCCACCACAAAGGCATCCTGCCGGGCGCACAGTGCGGTTAAAAATGGGGTATCCTGCTTACGCACAATAGCGAGAACGCGCTTTGCATCCAGCAGCGCTTCCACTGCCTGCCGGAATTCGGGGCAGCTATTTTCCAGGTAACCGAGTTCATCCAGCACCGCCCATTCGCTCTCCCCTGCCGCCATGCGGTGCAGGGCGGGTACTCCCAGCAGCAAAAAGCCGTCCGCCACGGGGCGCATCCGGTTTTCGCCTGGGGGCAGTGCCGGGTCAAAGCGGCCGATCACCGCTATTTTTCCGCCCACACTTTCTCGAATTTCCACACGGTCCGCAGGGTACGCTGCTGTGGTAATTTCCTGTGCCCCGGGGCAAAGCAATGGCACCAGCGCACGCAGCAGGGTGGTTTTTCCCGTACCGCGCCCGCCGGTCAACAGCAGGTGGCGCTTACCGCTCACCCGGAAAGAACTTATAATAGAGCTCGCGGTCAGTCTGTACACAGGCATCACGGTAAGCCTCATACCTTTCCATAAAATTGCGGGCTTCATCCGTCAGGGTGCTGCCCCCGCCGCCGCGCCCGCCAATGGTTTTGCGGGTCAGCGCAAAGCCCAATTCTTTTTCCGCCCGCTTGACCATGCGCAGCGCTTTGGAGTAAGAAAGCCCCATGGCCTGTGCCGCCGCCCGCAGTGAGCCGGTCTCTTCAATCCGGTGCAGCAGGCGGCAGGGGCCTTCGCCAAAAAAGCGCTCGCCGATATCATCGCAGAGCATCACATGAATCTTCGGTTTCATTTTTCTTTCCTCACAACGGCAGCAGCGCCAGCCGCACCCGGCCCGTGCGGTCGGTCACGGGTACCAGTTCCAGCGGGCCGTATACTGCTGCCAGCGCGGATTGCAGCGCTTCAACCGGGTCGGTTCTGGGGTACAGCATGGCTCCAACCTGCCCGTTTTGCAGCACAATCAGCGTATCGCACCAGTCCAGCATCAGCATGGGGTCATGCAGGCAGATCAGCGCTGTTTTGCCGCTTGCATGCACAAATTCTGCCAGCAGCGCCGCCATATGGCTGCGGTTGGCAAGGTCCAGGGCGCTGTCCGGTTCATCCAGTAGCAGCAAAGGCGCATCCTCCACAAAGGTACGTGCCAGAATACAGAGCTGGCGTTCGCCGCCGCTCAGCGTCAGGTAGTCCTGCTCGGCTTTATCCGCCAGGCCTACCGTGCGCAGGGCTTCTTCCGCTGCCGCACACATGGCAGCGGTGGGGCTTTGCAGCACGCCAAGGCGGGGGTTGCAGCCCATCAGCACAACTTCCCGTGCAGACATGGACACCGAAATTCCGCTTTGCTGCGGGATGTAACTGACCGTTTGTGCCAGACACCTGGTAGAAAGGCTTTCCAGCGGCACACCATCCATCAGGCAGCACCCCGTATGGGGCAAAAGCCCGGCCACTGCACGCAGCAGGGTGGTTTTTCCGCTGCCGTTCGCCCCCAATATTCCCACCAGCTGGCCGGGGGTATCTATCGTAAAATGAACATTTTGCAGGATGTTCTTATCGCCAAGACGGACGGCCAGATTCTCCACAGTGAACATTACTGCGTCTCCCTCCCCGGCTTTATAATAAGGTAGAGCAAAAACGGAACACCCAGCAGCGAGGTGAAGATACTGACCGGCAGTTCGGTTGCCGCCACCGTTTTGGCAATGGTATCCGCCGCCAGCAGCAGCGTGCTGCCCACCAGCCCGCTGAGCAGGCTGGTGGAGCGGCGGTTGTGCCCCGCCAGCAGCCGCGCACAGTGGGGGGCCAGCAACCCGACAAAGCTGATCAGCCCAGTCACGCTGACAACCGCGGCCACCACCAGCGTTGCCAATGTCAGCAGCAGAAAACGCATCCGCCCCACCGGAACCCCCAGCAGCCGCGCTTCATCCTCTTCTACGGATAAAAGCATCGCCTGACGGTGCAAAGCAAAAATTACGGCGCAGCAGAAAATAACCATTGGAACGGGGAACCACACCCGGCTTTGCGTTACCCCCGCCAGGCTGCCCATGATCCAATATTCAATGCTGGCCAGCTCTTTTTCCGGGTCAGCGGTCAGCTTTAGCAGCATCAAAAGAGTTTGCGCCAGCGCATGTACGGCAATGCCCGCCAGCACCAGGTTCATCTTGCTGCGCCCCGGCGCGGCGGCCGCCAAGCCAAGCGAGAGAAACACCGCTGCCAGCCCGCCCGCAAAGGCGCATACCGTGGTGCCCAGCGTGCCCGAAGAGACAAACAAGATGGCAAATGCCGCGCCAACGCTGGCCCCCGACGATACCCCAATGATATCCGGGCTTGCCAGTGGATTGCGGAAAACAGTCTGGTACACAAAGCCCGCCACGCCAAGACCGAACCCGCCCGCCAGCGCCATCACGGCACGGGGCAGGCGCAGTACCGTAAAGGTGCGCACTGCCATAGCGTCCCCCGCCAGCAGTGCCTGCAGGGTTATGGGATAACGGCCGAAATAAAGTGCCGCACCAAAGGCCATAAAAACGCAGAGCGTTGCGCCCAGAAGGCACAGCGCCGTGCGTTTGCGGTTATTATTCATAAGATTCGGGGGTAAAGCCATAGAAGCTACCATAGAATTCATCGGCAGCGGCGTGGTAATACTCCTCGGTCACCTGCTCCGGGTGCAGCACGCTGGCAAGATAAACACTGCCAAGGAAGCTGGCCGGCACGGGGGAATCCACAGCCTCAACAGCGTGGGGCAGCTGGTAAACATGGCTCTCCTTGACGGCGGTGCAGTCCGCCAGGGCAGCATCGTTCAGAACAGAATCAACGTCATATTCAGCATCGGATGCCAGAATGATGTAATCGGGGTTCCAATCCAGGATCTGCTCATAGGAAACTTCGGCCCAGTAGGTATCTTCCACGCTGGCGGCGGCGTTTGTGCCGTTGGCGTTTTCGATCATCGTGTTCTGATACATGGCGGGGCCTGCGGTTTCCAACACGGAGCTGTTGCCTGCCAGGTAAACGCTGGGGGCATCGGTGCCGGCAACGGCTTCGGCCAGGGCGGCCAGGTTGCTGTCAATGGCCATTTCCAGCTCCTCGCCGCGGGCGGTGGTGTTGGTTGCCTGTGCCAGCAGCTCGATCGCGCCGAACAGGCCGGCCTGGTTTTCCGGCTTAACAGCCAGCACTGTCAGGCCCATTTCCTCCATCTGGGGGATGGAATCCTTGAGCTTGGCGGGCACAATGACAAGATCCGGGGCCAGCGCAGCGCAGCCTTCCAGGTCAAACTCTTTGGCGGTGCCAATGCTGGGCAGGGACTGGATCTCCGGGGCGGACAGGCTGTAGATGTTGCGTTTGTCGGCTTTGGCTTCCACGCCAACCAGCTCGTTCTGCACGCCCAGCGCAATCAGCAGGCTGGTGGAAATGTAGTAGCCGCTGGCAAGGGTTTTGGGTTCTTCCTCAATGGTAACTTCGCGGCCCAGCTGGTCGGTAACGGTCAGCGGGTAGGTAACCGCCGTTTCGGCGGCAGGTTCTTCCGGTGCAGCAGTGGCTTCCGGGGCTGCGGCAGCCTCTACGGAAGCAGCCTCGCTGGCTGCGGTACTGCTGGCAGCAGCGGTGCTGCCGCAGGCTGTCAGTGCCATAGCGGCGGCCAGCAGCAGGGCGGTCATTTTGGTCATTTTCATGTTCCTTACTTCCTTCTAAAACCAATATTCCGTTGTGTTTTTCAAACAACAACGGAATTATAGCAGAATTTGTGGTAAAATAAAAGTAGTACTGCACAAAAGTATGATTTTACCCAAAAACGGAGAGCATTCTATGATAACGATTCGAGAATATGCCCGCCCCGCCACACTGGAAGAAGCATGGCAGCTGAACCAGAAGCGCCCGAACCGGGTGCTGGGAGGGATGCTGTGGCTGAAAATGGAAAAAATCAGCGTTGGCACAGCCATTGACCTATCTGCGCTGGGGTTGGATACCATTGAAGAAACCGATACCGAATTTGCCATTGGCGCCATGGCAACGCTGCGCAGCCTGGAAACCCACGCCGCGCTGAACGCGGCCACCAACGGCGCCATGCGGGAGGCCGTGCGCCATATTGTGGGGGTGCAGTTCCGCAACTGCGCCACCGTGGGCGGCAGCGTGTACGGGCGGTTTGGCTTTTCAGACGTATTAACGCTGCTGCTGGCGCTGGACTGCGATGTGGAGCTGTACAAAGCAGGCCGGATGCCCATTGCACAGTTTGCCGCCCTGCCCTATGACCGTGATATTTTGACCCATGTTTACATAAAAAAGACGCCGGGGCTTGCAGTGCATTACCAGTCTGTGCGGGCCACCCAGACGGACTTCCCGATTTTGACCTGCGCTGCTGCACGCACGGCGGATGGAGCCTACCGCTTTGCCATCGGTGCACGCCCCATGAAAGCCATGCTTGTCTGCCCCACGGCCGCCCCGGATGAGCTGCCCGCCGCCGTACAGGCTGCGGTGCCCACCGGCAGCAACCTGCGCGGCAGTGCCGCCTACCGCACCCATCTGGTGGGGGTGCTTGTCAAGCGTGCCGTACAGGCACTGGGGAACCTGGAGGTGCTCTGATGCAAATTCATTTTACGTTGAACCATAAAAAAACAGCTGCTGAGATCGCCCCCGATACCCTGCTGATTGATCTGGTGCGCTCTTTAGGCTGCAAAAGCGTCAAGCGTGGGTGCGAAACCGCCAACTGCGGGCTGTGCACCGTGTTTTTGGACGAAAAGCCGGTGCTTTCCTGCTCTGTACTGGCGGCGCGGGTGGATGGCCGCAGCGTTACCACGCTGGAGGGCCTGCAGGAGGAAGCCGCTGAGTTCGGCGCGTTCATCGCTGACCAGGGGGCCGAGCAGTGCGGCTTCTGCAACCCCGGCTTTATCATGAATGCGCTGGCCCTTTTCCGCGAAAAACCCGACCCCAATGAGGAGGAGATCAAGGAATACCTTGCGGGCAACCTTTGCCGCTGTTCCGGGTACGAAGGCCAGCTGCGCGGGATCCAGAACTTTTTGGCGTGGAAAAAATCAAAGGAGGCTGCCCAATGAAAACTGTGAACCAGCCTGTGCGCAAGAAGGACGCCATGCAGCTTGTAACCGGCCAGCCTGTGTACATGGATGATGTTATCCCGCAGGACTGTCTCATCGTCAAGCTGCTGCGCTCCCCCCACGCCAATGCGATCGTCAAAAATATTGATACCTCCCGCGCCATGCTTGTGCCCGGCATGGAGGTGATTTACACCTGGAAAGATGTGGACCAGAACGCCCGCCGCTACACCCAGGCGGGCCAGACCTACCCCGAAATGAGCCCTTACGACCGCCTTGTGATCGACCGCCATGTCCGCTTTGCCGGGGATGTTGTTGCGATCCTTGCGGGCAAAGACGAAACATGCGTCGATAAGGCGATGAAGCTGATTCAGGTGGAATATGAAGTTCTGCCCGCGGTGCTGGATTTCCACACAGCGCTCGATAACCCTATTCTTGTGCACCCGGAGGATAACTGGGAAGCCCTTGTTCCCGGCATCGGAGCTGACAAGAACCGCAACCTCTGCGCCCACGATGAATCCGGCGAGGGTGATATTGAGGCGGTGTTGGCTGGGTGCGATGTGGTCATTGACCACACCTACCACACCCGCGCCTGCCAGCAGGCCATGATGGAAACCTTCCGCACGTATTGCAGCATTGATGCTTACGGGCGGCTGAATGTGCTCAGCTCAACGCAGATCGTGTTCCATTGCCGCCGCATTTTGGCAAACGCCCTGCACATCCCCAAATCCATGATCCGCGTTGCCAAGCCGCGCATCGGCGGCGGGTTCGGCGCAAAACAGACGTCAGTGTGCGAGGTTTACCCTGCCTTTGTTACCTGGAAAACGAAGAAGCCCAGCAAGATCATCTATACCCGCTTTGAAAGCCAGACGGCTTCAACCCCGCGCCATGAGATGGAGATGCACGTGCGGCTGGGCGCAACAAAGGACGGCATCATCAAGGGCATTGACCTGCACACCCTTTCCAACACCGGCGCTTACGGTGAGCACGGCCCCACAACGGTGGGGCTTTCGGGCCACAAGTCCATCCCGCTGTACGGCAAGGCCGAAGCGTTCCGCTTTGTCAGCGATGTTGTTTACACCAACCACATGTCATCGGGTGCGTACCGCGGGTACGGCGCAACCCAAGGTCTGTTTGCGGTGGAATCCGCTGTGAATGAGCTGGCCGACAAATTGGGGATGGACCCGTTCGAGCTCCGGCAGCGCAACATTGTCCATGAGGGTGATGTTATGCCCGCCTACTATGGCCAGGTCAACACCAGCTGTGCGCTGGACCGCTGCCTGAAAACCGTGCATGACAGGATGGATTGGGACCATAAGTACCCCGTGCGCGAGATCGGCAACGGCAAGGTGCGTGCTGTTGGCATGGGCATGGCCATGCAGGGTTCCGGCATCGACCATGTGGACGTGGGCAGTGCCACGCTGAAAATTAACGATGACGGGTTCTATACCCTCTCCATCGGCGCAGCGGATATGGGCACCGGCTGCGATACGATCCTGGCGCAGATCGCTGCCGAAGTGCTGGAATGCCCGCTGGAAAACATTGCGGTTTTGGGCGCAGATACCGATTCTTCCCCCTATGATTCCGGTTCCTATGCGTCCAGCACAACCTATGTGACCGGCAAGGCCGTGGAAAAGTGTGCGCTGGAACTGAAAGATAAGATCTGCACCCTGGGGGCACAGCTGCTTGGGCTGGACAAAGCCGCCGTGCTGTTTACCGGCGATGCCGTGACGAGCGAGGATGGCACCCAGCGCGTACCGCTGGCCAGCATTGCAGCGGCATCCCAGTGCGGCAACACGGTGGCGCTGGAAGCCACCGTGACCCACAGTTCGGAGATTTCGCCCCCGCCGTTTATGGTTGGCGCCGCCGAAGTGGAAGTTGACCTGGAAACCGGCGAAGCCCAGGTGGTGAACTATGTGGCCGCGGTTGACTGCGGCACCCCTGTAAACCCGAACCTGGCCCGCGTGCAGGCCGAGGGCGGCATTTTGCAGGGCATCGGCATGGCGCTGACCGAGAATGTGACCTACAATGACCGCGGCATGCCGCGCGAAAGCTCCCTGATGCAGTACAAGATCCCCTGCCGCACTGATATTGGACATATTGACGTAAGTTTTGAGAGCAGCTACGAGGGCACCGGCCCGTTTGGCGCAAAGTCCATCGGTGAGGTCGTCATCAACACCCCGCTGCCCGCCGTGGCCGATGCCATCTACCACGCCACCCACAAACGCTTTTATGAGCTGCCCATCACCCGCGAGCAGATCGCAATGGCGGTGGAAAAGTGAGTGACGGGGGGCTTGCGCCAGGAGATGCAATGGCGTTTGCTTTATAAGCATACGGTTTGCTTCATTTTTTCCCTATCATAATCAAAACGCAGAAGCAATACAACAGCCACAACGGGCAAGCCCGCTGTGGCTGTTGCTTTTGGTGCCCTTTTTCACGCGGTAAGAAGAGCGTTCCCATTTATTTTGATTGTATCGTTGATACTGCCATTATAATGCCGCCGTGAGATAACAATAGCCCGGTATCCGCTTTGCTCCAAAAAGTGCGGTACCGGGCTGTGGCGATATTCTCCTGCTTATTTCCATCCGCGGGCGGTGGGGTCCAGCATTTCGGCGGCGGAATAGATCAGCGCGTTGCAGATGGCCGCCGCCACGTTGCTGCCGCCCTTGCGGCCCATGGCAACAATGGCGGGCACGCCGTGGCTTTCGCACACGGCAAACAGGCGCTCCTTGCTTTCCACCACGTTCACAAAGCCCACCGGCACACCGATAACCAGCGCCGGGCGCAGGCCGTTTTCAATTTTCTCGGCAATCGTCAGCAGGGCGGTGGGGGCGTTGCCCACGGCCAGCACGGCGCCGGGGTATTCGGCCGCAGCCTTGTGCATGGCGGCCACGGCGCGGGTGGTGCCCGCCTGTTTGGCCGCTGCAGCCACAGCGGGGTCCGCCATAAAGCAGAGTGCCTGCCCGCCCAGCTTGGCCAGGCCCGGCTTGGTGATGCCTGCCAGGGCCATGTTGGTATCGGTGATGATCGTTGCCCCGGCGTGCATAGCAGCAATACCGGCGGCTACCGCGCCGGGGGTAAAGTGCAGGGTCTGCGCATAGTCAAAATCCGCGGTGGTGTGGATGACCCGCTTGACTACAGGGGCGTTTTCCGGCGGGATGTCCAGCCCGCGCTGGGCCAGCTCCCCGGCAATAATTTTCATGCTGGTGCGTTCAATATCGGCAGGCAGGTGGTGCTGCGGCATCATTGGTCATTTCCCCTTTCGGCGGGCTGTGCAAGGCCCATAGCCGCATACACGGCGGCCAGATCCAGGTTATGGCGTACCCCATCGGCCAGCAGATCCAGCTGCTGGGTACGGTATTCCTGCATGGAGATCGGTGCTGCCGCGGCGGGGTCAATCCCCTTGCGGCGGCAAAGATAGGCGGCAAACTGCTCGGTCAGCTCGCCGCTGTCAAACAGGCCGTGCAGGTAGGTGCCAAACACCTGGCCCTGCACGCAGCCTTCGGGGGTGCCGTCCGCCAGGGTGCAGAACGGCGCGCCCTGCACAGTGGTGCGCCCGGTGTGGATCTCGTACCCGGTCAGGTGCGCCCCGGCAAAGGGCTCCGCCGTCACGGTCGCCTGGCTTTGGGTGCGGCGCTTTTCGGCGGTAAAGGTGGTTTGGGTGGGCAGCAGGCCAAGGCCGCGCAGGGTTTGCGGGCGGCCGCTTTCGGTGCCTTCCGGGTCGGCCAGGGTCTGGCCCAGCATTTGGTATCCGCCGCATACCCCCAGCACCGGCGTGCCGCGCTGGGCCAGCTTGCTGATGGCTGCTTCCAGCCCGCACTGGCGCAGCCACAGCAGGTCGTCCACGGTATTTTTTGTACCGGGCAGAATCACGCAGTCCGGCGCGCCAAGCTCGCGGGTGGTCTGCACATAGCGCACGCCAAGCAGCGGGTGCTGCTCCAGCGGCATAAAGTCCGTAAAGTTGGAAATATGCGGCAGCCGCACAATGGCAGCATCCAGCGGCTTGACGGCATTTTTGACCTGCAGCCGGTCGGAAAGCGAATCCTCGTCCTCAATATCCGCCTTTAAGTACGGCACAACGCCAAACACCGGCAGGTGGGTTTTCTCTTCCAGCATGGCAAGGCCGGGGCGCAGAATCCCAACATCGCCGCGGAACTTGTTGATGATAAGCCCTTTGATGCGCGCCCGTTCGTCCGGCTCCAGCAGTTCCACCGTGCCAAACAGCTGGGCAAACACGCCGCCGCGGTCAATATCACCCACCAGCAGCACAGGAGCATCCACCAGCTTGGCCAGCCCCATGTTCACGATGTCATCGGCTTTCAGGTTGATTTCAGCCGGGCTGCCCGCGCCCTCGATGACGATAATATCAAAATCTTCCGCCAGGCTGTTGTAAGCCGCCAGAATATCAGGGATGAGCTGTTTTTTGCGGCGGAAATACTCCGCCGCCGGCATCTGGCCGCGCACTTCCCCGTTGACGATCACCTGGCTGCCAATATCGCTGCTGGGCTTGAGCAGGATGGGGTTCATCCGCACATCCGGTTCCACCCCGGCTGCCTGGGCCTGCACCACCTGGGCGCGGCCCATTTCCAGCCCGTCACGGGTCACAAAGCTGTTCAGTGCCATGTTCTGGCTTTTGAACGGGGCCACCCGCCAGCCATCCTGGGCAAAAATGCGGCAGAGCGCCGCGCACAGCAGGCTTTTGCCCGCGCCGCTCATGGTGCCCTGCACCATAATACATTTTGCTTTGCTCATTTTAGTACCTCCCGCATGGTCTGCAGCAGCTGTTCGTTTTCCGGCGCGGTGCGCACAGCGGTGCGGTACCAGCCGGCGCTCAGCCCCGGGTAATTGCCGCAGCTGCGCAGGCAGACGCCCCGCTGCTGCAGCGCCGCGCCCAGCGTTTCCGGCGCACGGAACAACAGGTAATTGGCGCTGCCCTCGATCACCTGCAGTCCCAGTGCCCGCAGCCCGGCCGCCAGTCTGGGGCGCTGGTCGGCAATCAGGGCGCGGACGGCATCGGCATAGGCGGTTTCCCGCAAAGCGGCAGCGCCCGCAGCCTGCGCCAGGCTGGATACCCCCCACGGCTGGCCCGCGGCCTGCATTTTGGCCAGCAGCACCGTGTTGGAACACAAGGCATACCCCAGCCGCACCCCGGCCATGGCGTACAATTTGGTGAACGCTTTCAGAATAACAAGGTTGGGCGCGGTTTGCAAAAGCGGTTTGGCCGTCAGGGCATCCCGCTGCTGCAAAAAGTCCAGAAAGCACTCATCCACCACCAGCATGGCCCCGCAGTCCGCACAGCGGCGCACCAGGCGCTGCACCAGCTCCGGCGGGGTAATTTGCCCGGTAGGGTTATTGGGCTGGCACAAAAACACCAGGTCAATGCTCTGGTTCACTGCCTGCACAAAGGCTTCCGTTACGGCAAAATCATCGGTCTCATGCAGGGTTTTCCGCTTTACTTCGCAGCCAACGCTTTCCAGTGCGGCGACATACTCGGCAAAGGTGGGGGCGGGCAGCAGGGCGCGGCGGGGCTTGAGCGCCCACACCAGCCGGTAGATCAGATCCGCCGCCCCGTTGCCGCACAAGATCCACGGTTCCGGCAGCTGTTCCGCCCGGCCGAGTGCCGTGCGCAGCTCCCGGCAAAGGGGGTCCGGATAGCGGTCCGCAGTGGGCAGTGCCGCAACGATGGCATCCGCCACGCCCTGGGGCAGGCCAAGCGGGCTGACATTGGCCGAAAAATCCAGCGCATCATGCCCAAAGCGGGCGCGGTAGCCCGCCCAATCACCGCCATGTACCAGTTCCATTCCGTTCTCCCCTTTTCGTTGTTACATCGCCAGCACCAGCAGGCGCAGGGCAATGCCCAACACCAAAGCCAGCAGGCTTTCGGCATACATCATGCGGTCGGCCCGCAAAATGTCCTTTGGTTCCACGGGGCGCAGCGCATCCCCAATGGTGGGTTTATCATAATACTCGCCAAAATAGTAGGCGGGGCCCGCCAGCTGTACGCCCAGGGCACCGGCGCAGGCACTTTCGGTCTGGGCGCTGTTGGGGCTGGCATGGTTGCGGCGGTCCCGCCGCCAGATCTTCCATGCGCCGCGGGCACTGCTTCCGGTCAGGGCGGCAGCGGCAACCCACAGCAGCCCGGCCAGGCGGCTGGGCAGATAGTTGGCCACGTCGTCCAACCTGGCGGCAGCACGGCCAAAATACAGGTATTTCTGGTTTTTGTAGCCCAGCATGCTGTCCATCGTGTTGATGGCCTTATAGGTCAGCGCCAGCGGCGCGCCGCCCAGCAGCATGTACAATAGCGGGGCAATCACGCCATCGCTGGCGTTTTCGGCCACGGTTTCCACAGCGGCTTTGGTCACGCCCTCCGCCGTCAGGTTTTGGGTATCGCGCCCCACAATGCGGGCCACGGCCTTGCGGGCGGCGGGCAGATCCTGCTTTTGCAGCTCTTTGTACACATTGCGGCTTTCCTGCACAAGGCCCCTGGCGGCCAATGCCTGGGCGCACCAGAACATCTGCACGGCAAGCCCCGCCAGCGGGTGCAGCGCCGCCGCCAGCCTGCACACCAGCGCTGTGATGAGGAACGTGCCCACCGGCAAAATGGCGGCCAGCACCGCCCCGCCGCAAAGCTCCCCCTGCGGCGTTTGGGGAAATTGTGCGCGCAGGCGTTTTTCCAGCGCGGTGATGGCTTTGCCCATCAGCACAACGGGATGCGGCAGCCAAGCCGGGTCGCCAAAAATGGCATCCAGCACAAAGCCACCCAAAACGGCCCAGCAAATCAGCATGGTAACTCCTTTGTATACTGCACGGTTTTGACCACGCGCAGGTTTTTCTGGTGTACCCAATCGGCGGCATCCAGCACAAAGCCG
>OBKV01001620.1_pt1 | contig 13878 bp, 14 predicted proteins | sample 1517301 | NCBI WGS metagenome assembly OBKV01 (sample SAMN04571685, study PRJEB22368) | human gut metagenome | biome: human gut; material: stool | host: Homo sapiens | place: Luxembourg | collected 2012-06-29 | reverse complement strand
ACCGTCTCTATTAAATCTTGGTCTGTCGCCCTGGTTTCTGTCGCCCTGACCATCTCTGTTAAATCTTGGCCTGTCGCCCTGATTTCTGTCGTTCTGATTTCTGTCGCCACTGAATCTTGCTCTGTCAGTGCCGCCCTGTCTGTCGTTGTTAAATCTGACTCTGTTTCCGTTATTATTCATCTTGCCGCTGTTCTTATCCTCTCTGGCAAATCTAACATGATTGCCAGCCCCCTGTCTGGCTGCCTGATTGTCCTCTCTTGCAGAAGTCTGCCTAGGTGTTTCTGCCTTTGTCTGCTGCTGTTTTGGAGCCTCTGTCCTAACAGTCTGTGTCTTCACAATCTCGGCAGCGGTCTGTGGCTTTATCTGCTGCTTTGGCTCCTGCTTCGGAACCACTGGCTTTGCCTGCTGCTTTGGAGTCTCTGTCTTGGCTGCTGCCTGCTTTGGAGCGTTTCCAGCACCACTGAACTTTGACTTAACTATTGCCACCATTGAGTCATCAAGATTTGACATGTGACTCTTGATCTCTATTCCCTTTGCACCAAGGGTATCTATAATATCTTTATTTGAAATGTTCAACTGTTTTGATAATTCGTGTACTCTGATTTTTGCCAAATGTTACACCTCCATGTTTTCATTTACATTCATATACTTTATGATCTGATTGCCAAAACCTTCGTCCAGTATAGCCACCGATGTCCTCATCTCGTTTCCCGTGTACTTGCCAAGCTCATCCTTGGTTCCGTACTCGTAATATGGGATTCCATAGTAGTTGCACTTCTGGTCGAAAAGTTTCTTTGTATTGTCAGAGGCATCCTTTGCAACTATAACAACATATGCACTCTGAGTCTTTACCGCTCTCTCTACTGAAAAATTGCCACTGCAGAGCCTTCTCGCTCTAGCACACAAAGAAATAGTCGAGTATATCTTATTGTTCTTCAATATCACGCAGCTCCTTGTCTAATTGTTCATAAACCTCAGAAGGTATGCTCACCTTGAAAGACTTCTCAAGGGCTTTACTTCCGACCGCCTTCTTCAGACAGTCCGTTTTCCTACATATGTAGGCGCCTCTGCCGCTAAGCTTTCCTGTGGCGTCAACTGCAAACGCACCGTCACTGCTGCGGACAATCCTGATAAGCTGATTCTTCTGAACCATCTCACGGCATCCAAGACATTGCCTCAGAGGTATCTTCTTTGCCATCTCATCACTCCCTGTTTCTTTTCATGTGCCGTCCGGTATCTTCCGGACAAGTGCAGCGCATCGTCATAACCAAATGTAAATGACTATTCCTCTACGCCTGTGTCATCGGTTTCATCTATGTCAACTGAAGCTGACTTGGCATCTTTATCATCGTCAACCTCATCATAATAATCATCATCGCTTCCGTATGGATCAAAATCTTTGTCATAACCACCGTCTGATGCCTGATCGTCGAAATAACCCATCTCCTCAGCCTTTGAATGACTCTTGATATCGATCTTATATCCTGTAAGCTTTGCTGCAAGTCTTGCATTCTGACCTTTCTTACCTATGGCAAGTGAAAGCTGTGTATCAGGCACTACGACAAATGCACTCTTCTCATCAAGATCAACAGATACATCCTCAACATCTGATGGACTGAGTGCGTTGTAAATAAACTCAGCAGGGTTCTCACTCCAAGGGATGATATCTATCTTCTCGCCATTTAAATCTGCGACAACCGCATTTACTCTGTCTCCGTTTACACCGACACAGGCTCCTACAGCATCAACATTCTCATCATTTGACCACACAGCGATCTTTGATCTTGAACCGGCCTCTCTGCAGAAGCTCTTGATCTCAACAACGCCGTCCGCGATCTCTGTAACTTCCTTCTCAAACAGTCTCTTCACAAGCTCTGGATGTGTTCTTGAAACCACGATCTTTGGTCCCTTGTTTGTCTTCTTGACCTCAGTCACATACAGCTTGATCCTGTCGCCTCTCTCATATGTCTCGCCCTCGATCATCTCTGATGGCTTCAAGAGTGCCTCTGTTTTATCATCAAGACTTACATTCACACTGTCTCCGACCTGTCTCTCAACGATTCCTGTAACCACATCCTTCTCTTTCATATGGAAATGATCGTATATAGCAGCTCTCTCGTTCTCATTAATTGCCTGAACTATGACATTTCTCGCACGCTGAGCCGCTATTCTACCAAAGTTCTTTGTTGTTATCTCAACGTTTACCGTATCGCCGATCTCATATCTTCTGTTCAGCATCTTAGCCTGGCTGAGAGATATCTGAAATGACGGATTCTCAACCTCATCAACAACCTCCTTGGCTGCGTACACATGGCACTCTCCTGTCTCTCTGTCAAGTGAAACTGTTATGTTCTCGTCTGTATTGAAATCCTTCTTGCAGGCTGTCTTGAGTGATCTCTCAATAGCCTCAAGCAGTACATCCTTGCTTATGTTTCTCTCCTTCTCCAGCTGATTCAATGCTTCAATGATCTCTGACACCTTTTTATCCTCCTAATATATAAATGCTAAACGTATCATAGAAATATCTTTTCTTGATATTGTAACTTCTGTTTCATCCTCGAATTCTATGGTAACCGTAGCGTCATCATATGCCTTAAGCACACCCTCAAACTCCTTTGCACCGTTTATCTTGACAAATGTCTTGATCTCAACTACCTTACCAATACTTCTCTTAAAATCGTTCTCTTTCTTCAGTGGTCTTGTAAGTCCCGGTGAACTTACCTCTAGTATATATGCATCACTGATATAATCCTCCTGATCGAGAAGGTCTCCCAATGCCCTGTTTACTATCTCGCAGTCATTTATCGTGATGCCGCCTTCCTTGTCAGCATACACTCTCAGATAATAATCACTGCCTTCCTTCACGTACTCCACATCCACAAGCTCAAGGTTGTTTGCCTCAATGATCGGAGTTACCAGTTCAACTGTCTTTGCCTCAATATCTGCTCTCTTCGTAATACGACCACCTTTCTCTTATAAGACCTTTACAACAATTAAGAGTGGGCCAAAGCCCACTCTCATGTTGCATACTATAACAATCATATCTATTGTATCATAATTATCAGATAATTCAAGTGCAAATATCAACAAATATGCCGATAAATACAGGTTTTTCCTTGTAAACATCTTGTAACTATAACGATATAACGCCATCCGCACTCTATCTGCCCCATATCATCAGCCGTTTCTTCTGGCTGCGTCCTCACGGTAATATTTATCAAGTATCTTGTTCGCTTTCTTGTCATCGAGGACACATTTGTTCGAAAGGGCTGTCTTTACGAGTTCATCGAGAGCCTCCTCCCTAAGTGACGGTGTCTTTATGTTGACATTTGCAAGCTCTGTATATGCTCCCATCTTTCTTGTGAGGATCTCATACTCCTCTGGAAGCATCCTGTCTATCATGTTCCTGATCTGCTTCGACACTGCCTGACTGTTGCCTCCAGTCGTCACACCCACAACAAGATCTCCTCTCACGATAACTCCAGGGAAAAGGAAACTGCTAAGATCTTTATTGTCAGCCACATTCACCATTATATCATTGTCGTTGCAGTATTTGCCTATCTTTGCATTGATCTCTGGACGTCTTGTGGCTGCCACAACTATATCCGCGTTCTGCAGGATATCAAGAGCCACGTTGCTCTCATGCACATTTATGCCCTTTATAGCCTTTATATCATCGCATATCTTCGGAGCTATAACTGCGATCTTTGCGCCAAAATAAAGCAGTGAGTTAATCTTTCTGAGCGCTGCCTTTCCTCCGCCTATTACGATGACCTTCTTATTTTCAAGATTTATGTACATTGGGAAATATGCCATATCGATTCTCCTTCCGAATATATAAAAATAATCTGCATATATTGTAGTGAAACGACTGCCCTCTTATGCGACAGTTACCAATAGAATTATAAATGAGGAAATAGAAAATGGCAATTACAAATAACGTGGGTTCACTAAAAATTCATATTACCAACAACAATTTTTTTCCTGTACAGGGCGCATCTGTGTTCGTAAGCCCCACGGGAATTCCTGATGCGGTGTCCGAGGAGCTTGTAACCGATGAAAATGGTATCGTGATTGATGAGGAGCTTCCCGCCCCTGATGTAGCCTACAGTCTAGAGCCCGGCGACAACCAGCCCTACTCCGAATACAATGTTCTCGTAAATGCGCCCGGATATAATGAGCGCTTTGTCTCCGGTGTTCAGATATTCCCCGGTGAAAATGGCATCCAGAACATAGAACTGACCCCGGAGGATGGAAGTCCCGACTCTCCCACTGTCCTTGATGCCCACACGCTTTGGGCGGAATACCCTCCAAAGATAGCTGAGGACATTATAAAACCTGTGAATCCATCCGGAGGAATAGTTCTGAGCCGTGTCGTCGTACCAGAGACCATCGTTGTCCATGACGGTGCTCCAACCGATCCGACCGCCAAAGATTACTATGTTCCATATAAGGACTACATAAAAAATGTCGCCTGCAACGAGATATATTCAACCTGGCCAGATGCCGCGATCCGTGCAAATGTCCTGGCGATACAATCATTTACCCTAAACCGAGTGTACACGGAATGGTATCGGGGTAAAGGCTATGACTTCACCATAACCAGCAACACGGCATTTGATCAGAAATGGGTATACAATGCGACTATATTTGAAAATATTTCACAGGTGGTCGATGAGATGTTTGCAAGCTATCTCTCAAAGCCGAATGTCACTCAGCCGCTGTTCACCCAGTACTGTGATGGCAGACGTGTGTCCTGTCCCGGCTGGATGACTCAGTGGGGCTCAAAATCCCTGGCCGATGACGGTCTGACCGCCATCCAGATTCTCCGCTACTATTACGGAGACAATCTGTACATCAACACATCCGAAACCATATCCGGAATTCCTTCATCATATCCTGGCTATGACCTCACCATCGGTTCAAGCGGCGACAAGGTATTCCAGCTTCAGCGCCAGCTCGCCCGAATAGCACTGAACTATCCTGCCATTGGCTCCATAGCTGTAGATGGAGTATACGGTCAGCACACTGCAGATGCCGTAAAGAACTTCCAACAGATATTCAATCTTCCGGCAACGGGTGTCACGGATTACAAAACGTGGTATAAGATTTCCCAGATATATGTGGGCGTTACCAAGATTGCAGAGAATGTGTAGAATTATATGTGATTTCTGTCCGCCAAACAGAGGGGGGCAGGCGTATGAGGTCAGGCACTTTTTACATGGATTTTACACAAAGCAGAGGGGTCAGGCACCTTTTACATGGATTTTACATATAAAGGGCATGCACTTCTTTTGTTTGGTTTTTCTCTTGATGGCGCGCAACACAAAAAAAGCTGAAATCATAATGATTTCAGCTTTTAGCAGTTCGTAGGGGAATCGAACCCCTGTTTTCGCCGTGAGAGGGCGACGTCTTAGCCGCTTGACCAACGAACCATAAATGCTTGTTTTCTTGCCGCTTCGCTTGCGACCTGTTTAATATAACAGAAACGAAACAAGAATGCAAGCACTTTTTTTATAAATTTCGAAAGAATTTTTTCAAAGAAATTTCGTAAGATTTTTGTTTGCCATTCTATTACTACTATATTGTCAACAATTCCTCTATCTTATTATTCATAATATCATATGAACCCCAATCAGCTTTCTTTATAGGAACCTTCGCCGCTACAACAAGTTTCTTAATCTCGTCAAATATCTGTTTTATCGTCATTGGTGTTCCCAAGGCATCACTTGTAAGGCTCTTTATCTTATCATCGGTGATCGATACTATCTGATGTGCCGCCATATTTCTGATTCGTGATTCTATTGCCCTCATCTTAGTAACACTGGTTTTCACCGATTCATCTTTCAGAAAATGCACAAGTATCGGCTTTAGATTTCCTGCTGCCAACGAAGAATCCTTAAAATCTCCTCTAAAATCATCACAGTTATTGAGAACTGTCAAGATCTCTCTTCCCTCTTCTGTTCCGTTAAGTTTGTTTACCACAAGTCTGGAATCACCATTTTTATACTCATTACAATATTTATGTATGTCTATTCCACAATTATTCTTCAAAATTGCTTCGAATATATCTGTAAGCAAAGGTGAAATAGCCCTCATAAAATCTCCATACTCTCTACGGTACATCTTCACATATAAAGTCAAAGCATATTCAAATATTGAAGACTTACCGCTCTCTTTTATCGGTATTATATCGAACTTGAATTTCTGTGATATTCGTGTAACCTTATTTAAATCCAATTGCTGTCTAGCAACGGCAAGTTCCAGCATATAATAAGCTTCTTCTGATATATAATCCCGGATTTCATTTCCAAGCATTAAAGCCGATGCGTAATTATAACTACGAACCTGTCTCACCAATATATTCTTCTTTAAGATAGCAGTCAAACTTGGACAGTCAACCTGTTTACATCTATTTTCCGCAGATTCATCGTTATCATGATCATGTTCCCAGTAATAATCCACATTATATATATCATCATCTTTACCAGGATGAAAGTTGATCGTCCTCTCTGGAGTAACCACCTGTACTGGTATAATTTTGCCCTCTGACATGACTGAAAGTATAAGCAATGTGCTTTTCATAGCCGGAGTTCCTGAAGCAACATTTACTATGAGCCTGCCATCATCCTGCATATCCTTCTGAATATCCTGAATTATGGGCTTAAATCTTTTATAGAACTCATCATAATCCTGTACTTCATTCAGTTCTTCAGCTTCTATACAATTAATCTCAAATGTATGATTTAATTTCTTGCCCAATTTTTCTATACACAACCTGTATCTATCATCACTTTTCTGTCTGGCAAGCATCTCATTAGATAAAAATAAATACACCTTATTGGGCTTATAATATCTGCATATATGCAACATAGATCCATCATATTCATTTGCCGATGCAATAGGATCAGTTCCCCCTATCGGTGAAAAAAACATTAAGCGTCCCATCTCTAATCTCCTTCTATATCCATCATAATTAGGCATGAGCAATCATATTATTACAAGGTCATCTGATTCAAGTTCTATCTCTTTTCCTATATTCAAAACCTGTCCTTTACCAATAATTTTGTAAACACGAATATTGTCCTCATCCGTTACAAACTCAGGAAGTCCTGCAAGCATTTTTCGATATACCTTATCTTTTATCGTAGCCTCAAATGCCGATTTCTGCACACGAAAACCATAACCTTGCAAATATTTTGCCAGTTTCACTCTGCGTTTATTATCTACTATATCATATATTATCAAGACAAATACTCTATCATCCTTCTTTTCTTCCTGAATATCAAAAAAATAATTTTCCATAACTATCACCACTACCTTATCTGAACTGGTTGATACAAGCTTGCGTCTTCACTCTCCATTGCATTTATCAGCCGTTCTATCTGCAAATCCATGGCTCTCCTAAAGCTGACCTGGTATTCCACATACTTCAGATACTTCGTCTCTGTACTTAATTTCCTGTCAAACTTTTTTATAAATTTTTGCATTCCTTTATTTGTAAGATAGTATGCACTATCCCCAGTACCATGCTGAAAATCTTCCAGCAGAATTTCATGACCATTCGCAAGACTCATAACCATTGAATCCACTATCACTGCTCTCCATTCTTCCATGAGATCACTCGCCAGAGTTGGATGTTTTTCCTTATCTCTGTGTATAAATCCAAAATACGGATTCAATCCTTTACTCTGTATCTTTCCAAATATCTCATTCATCAATATGGAATATCCTAGACTTAACATCGAGTTAAACTCATCCTTTGGAGGTCTTCTACTTCTACCATGAAATTTGAACGGATCATCTACCAGTTTGCCTAACCCTTGAAAATAATATCTTGCAGCGGTTCCCTCATATCCTATTAACTGATCAATACTATTGCATCTACTTATTTTATTTTCACTTATACGCATCATCTTCATCTCTTCGGACAAACTACAATCAGACCTTCTCCAATAACGAGATAATAAAACTTCCTGATTTCGTATCTTAGCCTGCATTATTCGTTTTCCAAGTTCCAATGCAAATTCCGAATCATATAGTCTGCACTGCATTCTCTGCCTTTCAACCCGCACATGTCCCATAGACTCCAACTGTCCAAAATAGCTACCAACTCGTGAATAATACGAAACAGGTATTCCTCTTTTCATACATTCAACCATACACTGTGTCGTCATCTGTGCTTTTCCAAATATGCTGATACTCTCCAATGTTTCCACTGGAATTTTAGTGCAATAATTTTCATTATACCTTACCTTTACACACCTATCGGCTATAGAAATATTTGCACCATCTTCAGTCACATATAACTTCGCCATATAGCCAACCCCTTTCATAAATTAAATACGCCATCTATGCATTCCAAAATTTCGTCCCCTGATTGGAGCTTATTTTCTAATCTAAAAAAAATTTGATAGCGATACTGGTGTCATCGTTCTCACCCCCCCTATCGGAGTTCTAACTTTCTAATCGGTTTTCCCCGAATACAGTAACCCATCTGTATAGTTTTCGTCCCCTATCGGGGTTCTTACTTTCTAATCGTAGTGAGGAGGTGAAAAGATGGAGTTAGGCAAAGTTTCCGTCCCCTATCGGGGTTCTTACTTTCTAATCGAGATCGGCGAGGATTATGAGTATAATCTGATGTGGTTTCCGTCCCCTATCGGGGTTCTTACTTTCTAATCTATGGTGACCCATTGGATGTATGTCTATTTTGGTTTCCGTCCCCTATCGGGGTTCTTACTTTCTAATCATAGTATCAGACCCGGTAATCCACTCTATACAGTTTCCGTCCCCTATCGGGGTTCCTACTTTCTAATCTAAAAAAGAGTGCTTTTGTATCTTTCGATTAGTTTCCGTCCCCTATCGGGGTTCCTACTTTCTAATCGCTTGCCGTAAATGACAATAAAGAGTTGGAGGTAATGTTTCCGTCCCCTATCGGGGTTCCTACTTTCTAATCCCTATTCGCCGTATGATTGATGGCAAAACTGTGTTTCCGTCCCCTATCGGGGTTCCTACTTTCTAATCAATGATTAGTAATTATCTAAAGTGCATAAATGCGTTTCCGTCCCCTATCGGGGTTCCTACTTTCTAATCGTAATTGATCTCATCAATAGCGGTGATATTACGTTTCCGTCCCCTATCGGGGTTCCTACTTTCTAATCGAAAAAGAAAGTATGGGAAGAATCAATTATGATGAGTTTCCGTCCCCTATCGGGGTTCCTACTTTCTAATCGGAGAATATTCCTGCTGATGAGATAAGACAAAAATTGTTTCCGTCCCCTATCGGGGTTCCTACTTTCTAATCTAGGGATGATTGCTTATTCATTCAAGTTTGACAAGTTTCCGTCCCCTATCGGGGTTCCTACTTTCTAATCCATAAATCAATTTGTAGCGAGCCTGGGATTATCGTTTCCGTCCCCTATCGGGGTTCCTACTTTCTAATCACTGCCTCCGCAAAGCCCCATATTCTCTGTGTTTGATGAGGCGTTTGCGGCTGAAAAATTTTCTACTGTATAATTTCTCTTTAAATGGCAGTTCATAGTCTTTTAAATCCTTATTTTATGCGGTGCGGCGCAAAATCACTTTTTTTCTGTAATTTTAACACTGCATTTTCCAAATTCATACATTTTCCCCCTGTAACTTGTAAGCTTAAGTATATGTGGGGACACCCCTAAAGATCTGTCTCTATTGTGTTTATGATCTTTCGGAACACCTGTTTTGGCAAATATGTCTGGCACAAGCTCGATACCTTCATCACCAAACAACGAATAAATGACCGTTTTACTTACAAAGCCAGCACCACCACCTAACCATACAGTATTGTCGTCTGGTCTGTTAGATTTCTTATATTTACACAAAAACATATCATAGTATACTGTTGCAAAGTCTGATATAGCAGACATTATATCTCGATCATTCAATTTGCACAAAGATGTATCTATAGTCATTGTAAAATGAATTCTAATCCCCGGCTTTATACATTCTCTAAGCAAATTCAGATTTTTATCCCTGCCTTCTACATGATGCTCAATCTTTTGGCACAGCGTCAGATTATCAATCGAGAGCGGATCACTGTCACTTACTATTAATCCCGACATAAAATCATTTACCGCATCAGATTTTTTGGTATCTAGTCTCTGAAGAGTGTTAAATGCAGACACCTCAACACTCTTTCCCTGCCTACTAAGAAATTCGGTTCTTTTCGGATGCTGCTCTGTTTTGATTGTCCTCTCTATTTCATACTTCAATTGGCTATATTTATCTGAATTCTTTCTTATATCATACGCCAACAGGATTGTCCTAAGCATTCCCTTAAAAGAACTTCCTGGAATATACGGATTGCCATATGGGTCTTTTATACAAGTCATTATCTGCAATTGTCTCCCACGCTCTGGTATAACATCCCCACTATCTAGCTCATATCTTTTCCACTTTTCAATATAATCATCAGATATTCTTTCTTCCCTGAGCCACTGTCCAAGTCCAAGCATGTTATTTCTAAGCATATAATTCTCGTATGATTTCTGACGGTTCATTTTGACAAGATCTGCATACATCATATCAAGCCGGGGTATAACAACCTTTTTTCTTCCAACATTAAAATACTCATTTTTCTTCAGTTCATTTCCGTTTCCTACAAATACCGGTCCCCTGGTTGTCAAATCTATATCATATACTTTCAAGGTATTAATCATAAGCATGTCACCTCCAGGAACATAGGCTTTGCATATCTGTATACTGGATGCCTCCCACTGACAGACACATCATATACAGAGCCCTTATATTTATTGATAACACATGCACCAGAATCCAATACATACAAGTCTTTCTTTCTCAAATATTCATCTGAATATGTATATGATGACACAAAACCACTTCTCTTTATAAGTTTATAATTTGCCTCATTCAGTACCATCTCCAGCTCATCATCTTCAGGCAATGACACCGATAATGTCATATACTCTTTCCCGGTCCTTGTAAGTCTATCCTCAAAAGATTTATCAACTTTCATATTGTAAAATTCAAATCTTCCAAGACCTGATGATCTTCTGCCCCCTATACCGCTATATGAAAGGCACTCCAGAAGACTTTCAGCCAGATTTAACACATTTTCATTCTCATAGCCGAGTATGATATATAATCCATTTCCCGCATTGAATTGATACACCCCTACGTGATAAGGCTCCGTGTCAACTTTACCTCGAACAGCTGCAGATGTTCTGGTTATTGAGTGACCAAGATTTCGTATTTTATTCGTCTCTTGTCTAGCATCCAATTCACCTCGAAGATATACATCAAGCTTATCTGCTGGAATATATGTGAGCTTCTTATATAGCTTTTTTAATGTTGAATCACCTTGATTTTCAGTAGCAATTCTCTTCATTGGTTTTGGCAGATAGCATGTATCACCTATATACGGAAATGCATCCGATATTAAAAACATATCATCACAGGCATACCCATACAGCTCTTTGAGTGTATCTTCCCCCATCTTCAATGCTTCCTGACAAAATGCTGAAAACAGTGTATCTGCATGTATTCCCAGATTACTGTCCACCAACATCTTTTTACCAATATGGATACCGCTGGTAAATGCCAATTTATACGCCTTGTATTTCATAAGCATCCTCCTATAATTCAGCTGCAAACATATTATTTACCTCTGCCATGATGCCATCATCCACATCACCAATAACTACATCAGCACACACATCGTTAAACTTGACTTTTCCATATCCTCTCGAACCATGACCTCCTAGATAATCATACTGAAGTAGTTTCATTCCCTCTGCTATCAGTTTCAAATCATCCAAAATATCATCTGCATCCTTAACTTCATATATCATATCGAGATCAAACTGTGCTCCACGTATAACTCTCTCTATCTGTCTTGGATTAGCCACAGAGGTCTGTCGCATTATGTGGTTTTCAAACTTAACCTCTGTCATACTGTTAATTTCTTTCTTTCGGAGTTCATTACTATTAGTCATTATCATATCAGAAACTATGATTCTACTTGGCGATATATCATCCTTCTTTGCACTTCCAAATACTCTAACTATCTCTGGTGCATCATTGTCTGGCTCTACAATACCCCTATTATAACTCTTAGCTAATAACGCTCTCATCTTTCCCTTAAGTGAACTTCCCGGTATCATAGGAAGTTTACTCTGAGCATCCTTTACAACAGATGAATCCACTGCTCCTATTGCAGCAAACGCACTGCCACCGCCTATATGCATTCCTGTTACAACCTCAAGTTTACCTGTTATCTGTATCTTTGCGTACATAATTCTTACCTCCCCTATATATCTGATCCACCATAAAATCTGTGATATGCAACCAATGCCTCCATATAATGATTAAACAATATGAATCTTTCCTTACTTCCATTTATTTCTCCTAAAGCCTGTAATATTTCCGCTCTAAGAATAAACATTTTAACATCATCATTTCGTCCTGATTCATATACACACCTCACCTTTAAGTAATCTATCCGAGCATTCAGCTCATCAGGCAATTTTTCACCACTAACAACAACTTCATTATAAATATCAGCTGACATTGCAAGAATATTCCTAATTTGTGATGTTGATATCATTTTACTCTGCCTTTTTCCCCTGCTATTTGTTTTACTATTCTCAACAATTTCTTTTTTTAATGTCAATATCACATTCTCCGCCTTTTTTACATAGGTCTGCTTGTCTAATATCATTTCATACCCTCCTCACTTTCTCTTGTCATGTATACATACATATTTATTGCCGTCTTTAACTGTCTGCAATCATCTTCTGACTCTATCCATTTATACATTTTCTTAGAAAACTTCTTATATGATAATTTCTGTTCATCTCCTGCTTCCTTATCAGGCTCAAGTCTTGCTAGTAAATAAACATAACGTGCAAAGTTGATAGGATCCTTCTCTTTTGATTCATCTTCCTTTTCATCCACTTGTCCACGAATAAGTTCCAGCAACCTATATAAAAATGCATTGCCCCTATCTTTTGAATTATCAAAAAAATCTTTTATAATATCATACTTATCCCCAACAACTTCTTTTTCAAATTTGTCCCATTTATATGTAGCATCCATTACCTCTGTTTTCTTTCCATCATCACAGATGATACTATGCCTCTTTCCATCAGGCAAAAGCGTGATCGCATCCTTACCTGGCAGATTCTTCGAATCCTCCTCGAGATCTCCAACCTCATATGCAATGCGGCTTATCGGATATCCTGAATCATACATTCCTATTCCAGCCGACAAAGTAAGTGTTCCCAGTGTATACTTCTTGAAATTTCTTCTTATATCAACGGCGAGCTCCACTATGTCATTCCAAGCTCCGACAATAAACAAGTCATCACCACCTGAATAAACTATGGTTGCTGAACGTCCACCGCTACTTTCATTAATCGTATATTCTTTTTCTGAGAGCAGTGTGTTTATGTAACATTTGAAGAACATCGAAAGCTGTCTTGACAATGTTGCGGTACGTGATATCGTATTATACTTCTCTGCAAATCCAGAAGTGAAAGCCTGTCCCATATTATCAACATCAGCCCTGAGAACTCCGATTCTTCTCACAGCACCGGAATCAAATGCATGCCTTGCAAGGTCCTCCATAGTCTGACAGTCATCACCACTGTAATTTCCTACCCAGATTCTTGCTGCAACATCCAGTCCCGTGTAATACCTGTTCTTTGAATATGCTCTGAGCAAGGACTGCGGCTGATTCTGCATTCTATTCCTTAACTTCTGTTCTGATTCGGCTATCATCCATGCACCACATGGAAGTGGCAGGCCATTTTCAACCTCTGAACTGGTTATTACGAAGAACTGTTCATTCATGATTGCTTTTGAGGATTTTCTCATCGCATC
>OBKV01001603.1_pt1 | contig 13999 bp, 8 predicted proteins | sample 1517301 | NCBI WGS metagenome assembly OBKV01 (sample SAMN04571685, study PRJEB22368) | human gut metagenome | biome: human gut; material: stool | host: Homo sapiens | place: Luxembourg | collected 2012-06-29 | reverse complement strand
GGTTGCGGCAAGGCTGAATGCCAGGATGCTAAAGATTAATTTCTTCATGATGTTAAGTATTGAATATTCGATTATATGATTAATGCTTGATAAATTCAGATGGCGCGCTTCCGAATTGCTCTTTAAATGTTCTCGTGAAATAAGAGGGACTCTCGATTCCGACAGCGTAACCGACTTCACTGATTGACATGTCGGTAGTTCGTAGCAGTTCTGCTGCTTTGTCCAATCTGATTTTACGGATATAATTCCCCAAAGACATGCCGGTAGTCGATTTGATGAAACTATACAGTTTGGTTCTGTTCATTCCCAGTTCAAGGCAGAGATGATCGACAGAGAATTGCTGGTTAGTAAGGTTGTCGTTGACTAATTCTATCAGTTTGTCGAACATTTCTCTTTGTCTCTTGTCCTGAATCTCTTGCCGGACATTGTTGGCGGTTGGCAGATTTCGCATCTGATGACTTTTATTGAGGAGATTACGTACATTGGCTTTAAGAAGTCTGGGATTGAAAGGCTTGGGTATGTAGGCATCCGCTCCCATTTCAATTCCTTCAATCTGATCTTCTATCTGCGACTTTGCGGTGAGCAGGATGATAGGGATAAAGCAAGTCTGCAGGTTCTTTTTTAAGGTTGCACACAACTCTATTCCATTCATTCTGGGCATCATTACATCCGATATAATCATGTCCGGAAGACTACGGTTACATTTGTCCAAAGCCTCCTGTCCATCTATGGCCATGATGATATTGTACTCTTTTACAAAGTATTCCCTTAGTATCATAAGTATTTCATGATTGTCATCCACCAACAAAATGGTAGGTTTTCCCTCTCTGTAGATTGCTGTGGTTTCTTCTACTTCCAGCGGTGCATATTCTACTGCATAGTTGGATAAATAGTCCTTCAATACGAATGTATTTTCTTCTGTTTTTTCCTCCTTAGTCAGATAAGCGTCGGATATGGGCAAAGCAATGATGACTTCTGTGCCCGCATTGGGCTTACTGCTTATTATAATTCCTCCGTGATGGAGTTCGATAAGGGATTTAACTAGAGATAATCCGATGCCCGAACCGGAATGTTGCTTGCCTGTATTATTCTGTACCTGATGAAAACGTTTAAAAATTGTGGGCAGTACGGCTTTCTCCATGCCAATCCCTGTATCGCTAACTCTTATAATGACCTGTTCGCCGGGAATCATTTCCTTGGTGTTCCAGAAAGAATCTTTGTATAGAGGAATGATATCGTCCACTAATCCTTTGGAAACTTGGATATTGATTTCACTGTTGGCATGCGAATAGCGTATACTGTTTGATAGGATATTAGACAGTATTTTCCCAAAATGCTCCGGGTCTATCCACATTCTGATGTTTCGGTCGTCAATCTGTAGATTCACATGGATATCGGATGCTTCGGCCCAACCTTTGAATTCTTCATAAATATCGTTGACGTATTCAGGAATCGAAGTATAGGCTGTTCTAAGTTGAGCGGACTTAATTTCTGCCCGGTGGAAATCGAGCAATTCATTGACCATGTTCGACAACTTGCCTGTATTCTGCTGGATGATATTTACATATTTGTTCGTGCAGATATCCTCATCTTCTGCTATTTCGTTGATTGCATGGCTTATCAGGGTGAGCGGAGTTCTGAACTCATGAGATACATCCGTGAAGAACCGCATCTTCATCTGCATCATTTCCTCTTTTTGGCGTTCTTGCTCTTTCTGTATGGAAATCGTATTTTTCATTTGAGTCCATTTGATGAAATAACGGAAACCTATGTAGAATAATCCTAGAATGACAAGGATATAGAATGTGTAGGCCCACCAAGTCATCCAAAAAGGAGGTTGAGAATAAATTTGCAATGCATATTGTTCATTGCTCCATGCTTGCCAGTCGCCAGCTTCCACTAGCAGGGTGTGCAAACCGAATGGGATTTTCTGATAAGATACAGTTGGTTCTTTGCCTGCCTCTATATATCGCCATTCATTGTCATATTTTTCCAGTTTGTATCGATAACGTATGTGATGCTGATTTCTGTAAGATAATGATGTAAAGCTGACAGAGAAATCGTTATCAGGGTATTTTAGTTTCAAACTATTGGAAAACTCGATATCCGAGTCCACGACCTTGCCGTTAATGTGGCATCTGGTGAAATAGACACGATAGGAAGCCGTGTGCGGAGTCTCGGCAATAGGAGTGAAGTAATTTAACCCATGGGCCCCTCCGAAGTAGAGATTGCCGTCATTGTCTTTAGTGGAAGAAGAGGTGCCGAACACATAACTTTGCAGACCGTCATTAGTGTCGAATAGATTAAAACGTTTGATTTCATCATCGAAACAATTCAGATTGAAACCACCGCACCATACACGGCCGAATCTGTCCACCTCGATACTTTCTATGTCGTTAGACGTTGCTCCAGCTTCTATCCCGTAACTCTCAGCCGAATAGTCGTAGATGCCGTTAGGTCTGTCTATCAGTGTCACTTTATTAAGCCCGTTTCCCATGGTACCTATCCAGTACGTAGACTCGCTTCCTTTATCGATTGGCCAGATATAGTTACTGCTTAAACTGTTTTTGTCATTCTCTTTGGCCAGGTATTTAACGATGCGGATGACTTTTCCTTCATTGTCAAATATGACACGGTTTATGCCCATTGCCGATGTAATAATGAGCTCGTTTTTGATGGTGTCGCTGTATATGTTGTGAAGTAGGTCGGTTGACAGATTATTGGGGGTAGCTGTCTGAGTGGTATAGGTCATTGTGTTTCTCCATTGACTGTTTATTTCTTCGAAACATTCCAATCCGGCATAGGTTGTCACCCATAGGCGGTTGAACTTATCAAAATCCAGCCAGAATATATATCCACCATTGACTGTTCGTAGCGACTGGATGATTTCTCGTGTCTTTTTGTTGATAATGAGGATGTTGTCCCTGACAGCTGCATATATGTTCCGATTGTCCGACTGTATGCTTGTTATGCTCGGAAATAATTGCGGGAGATGGCAATAATCCCATATCACTTCTTTTGTTTTTATGTTGAAACGGCTTAGTCCTCCGAACTTGCTTCCCATATACACATGCCCGTCTTTACTGTAATGTATGGAACTGATGAATTCGGACCCTATGTTGGTATCCGATGTTTTGAAAGGACTGTATCTGACGGTTTTGAAAAAGCGTGGTCTTGTATTGGCATAAGATACGCCTGCAGTCCAGGCAGATACCCATAGATTGTTATCTCTGTCGAGGAAAATATTGTTGATATCACTGCCTACCGAATAAGGATTAGATGGCGAATGCTTGTGTTCTATTGCAGGCATGGAATCATTGTTCTTCCATACTTGGAAAAGTCCTTCATTGGCTCCTATCCATACATAGTCCGGATCAACGCACAGTGACAGTACACCTCCGGGGGTGTTGAACATCACCTGTTTGATAAGTACATAGTGATCCCCGTTTTCAATTTTGTATTTAGCCAGATGTTCCTGATATATGAGCCATAAATATCCGTTATCATAGCAGATATCCCTGACTCCCGAACCTATGTTATTGTTTATATTTCCGGAGAACTGAAGCTCTCCATTGGCATTGGGCTTGTAGGCAGACAGGTACCTCTTTCCTGAAATCCAGACATTTCCCAAGCTATCTGTGGCGACTTTGGGGTTCAGTTCATCGGCAATATAGCTATATGTATCTCCTATCTTTTGGGCAAAAAGAACTGGCTGGGTACCGTCTATTTTGGAAGATTGAATTTTTACCAGCCGGATCTGATTATCGGATATGAGCCATAGCTGATGATTGATACCTCGCTTTAGTACCCTAACTTTGGAGTAAAAGTCAGGGTCTGATTGTCCTTCTACCCGGTAACTGACAAATTTCTTCGTTCTGATATCAAAACAAGATAATCCGGCTTCGGTAGCCAGCCAGATGTGATGCCCCACTATCTGAATACTGTAAACTCTATTGTAATAAACAGAGTTTATAATACCATTCTCGTATTTGTAAGAATCGATAGAATATCCGTCGTACCGGTTGAGCCCTCGATGGCTTCCGAACCACATATACCCTAAGGAGTCTTGTACAATACAAGTCACGTTATCATGCAACAGTCCATCGTTTCTGGTCAAATGCCGGAACAGAAGCTCTTCTTGTGCCCTACTTGTAGTAAATGCACAGGTAAGAATGATAAGTGATAGGATGATTTGTTTATAATATCTCATAAGCAAAAATATCAGTATTATGGATGAACGGTTATGTCAATGGTGGATTGTTGAGTGTTATAATTATACTCACTCGCATTGATTTTGTTTCCTACGTTGTCTTTGTATCCGCTACCCGAATAGTTCTTCATACTCGTATTCGTACCTATCACGACTACTTGATAAGTACCCGGGTATAGGTATATTGGTATTTCGCTATTCCGGAATTATCATTGATGTTTAGAGATTGACCCGTAGCGAATGGAATATAATCAATGTCTCCATAACTTGCAGAGGCTATGTAATAATCGCCCAAATATGCGGCATTATTACTTGGGGTAAACAATAGTTGTATGTATGATAACGTTGCCATTGTTTTTCCCGTAGCTCCTTGCCAGGCATCAATAACGCTCGACAGATCAACAGAATAGTCTGTGTAGGCGATGTTGGGATTCCAGTAAATGTCCCAGACGGTTTCGTCCCTGAATATGACATCCGTTTCACCGACTCCGATACCGCCGAGGCGGATTACAACCTGAAAAGTGGTAATCTCAGGACGCGGAGCTCCCGAACTGACATCCTCCAGAATGTCTTTGTCGAATCTCATTCGTAGATTCAATTTCTTGTTCGTGCCCAGTTTTGCATGGGTGTTGAGGCGTAGAGCCTGATACCACCATTCTGGATGTACGGAGGTAATTTTCAATACATTCTGCTGGATGGATTCATCATACTCAACTTCGGCTTCCGAACCTATCAGATTATCTCCGCTACCAGCGTTGATAACTTCTGACAAATTATCTTTGATGGTCGTTGCACCGGTCTGTGTATTGGCAAAGTCGCAATTGTAGGGAACTATTTCCGGATCGATAGGACGGTAATTGTTGTTTTGTAAATCTGTGTCGGCCAACCCTTGCAATAGGAAGTAAGCACTTGTCTTGTAATCGTGTCCGTCATCTCCCGTGTAAATGGATAAAGCCATGGCATTATGCCAGATGCTGAAAGTGACAGGCTCTCCCACTTTAACTTCTGTCTTGTCGGCTTCCACTGAAATTCGCAGATTGGGGGCGTCCTCTTCGCTGCACGCTATAAGCAGGCTTATCGTGAGCAGAAACATGGATTTAATATATGATGTTCTCATTCTTTTATAGTTTAATGTTTACACTAGATGATTAATATCCCGGGTTTTGAGTCAGATTCTTGTTTGTATCTATTTCACTCAAAGGTATTGGCAACAGCATATTACGGGATTGGATGTTTTCCGGAGCTCCGGGAGTGGTAATCTCCCGTTCCGTATTGCTGATAAACGGGTTGTATTGCCGCCAAACCTGCATCTGTTTGACTAGGGTACCACGACGGACGAGATCACACCATCTGTCGGTCGATTCGGCTACTAATTCACGTGCACGTTCATTTAGGATCTCTGTTCTGAAAGCGGTATAGTCATCGCCATATCTGTTATAATCCCATACGGTTCTTACTCCGTCATAAATATAGCCGTATGAATTGGGCTTCCAGTCAGGAACACATTCGTCGACTTTATTTATGTAGTCGGTAATTAGTTTACGGGGAAGTACGTCTTGATGCATGATGCCCTCGTTAGCAATTCGCGAACGCTTGCGTACAAGGTTGACGGCATCGTAAGCGGATTGTACTGAAATTCCACTCATATCTATTCCCGAGGACGGTCTGTAATCGCCAGGGCCATGATTGACCTCATTATAGGCTTCAGCATACATAAGTAGTACATCGGCATAACGGAGCAGGGGTTCGTCCATTCCGAAGTTGGTATAATTATATGATGACGGGTCTGCTAGCGGGAATCGTCTGAACTTGCCTATGCTCCATTGAAGCCAGTTGTTGTTTTCTGTAGCTTCGCTCAATTTCTGGTCGCCTCTTGTGTCCCAGTACATTTTATAATCCCATCCCCATAAAGTACCATCTTCCTGTATTGTCATTCGCGGGCAATTCCATAGACGCCGGATAGAATCACTTGGTTCGTATATCATACGATGATAATCCGAGCTGGATATATTGTCCCATGAACCTCCGAGATTTTGACTCCCTCTGATGCCAAACATCATACCTGTCCATGTTCCTGTATCGTCACCAGTCAATCCCTGCACGCACCATAATACTTCATCTGGAGCTTTGTCCCGGTTTTTTGCATTAAATACATCCGGATAGTAATCTACCAGTTTATAACGTCCGCCCTGAATAACCGCACTTGAGTACTCTAGCGACTTTTCAAAATTATCGGCAGCATTGCCCAATATCTCTTTTCCATCCCGTTGTGCCACACTGCCAAGCCATAAATATACTTTAGCAAGAAAACCACGACAGGCATCTTTTGTCAGTCTGCCATATTGGTATCCTTGGGAGGTGTCTCCCTTGTCCATTGTATGATCGATGCAATACTCGAAATCTTCTATTATCTGCTGAAATACCTCTTTCTGCGGAGTGCGGGTTACTTCCAGTCCGTCAAGAGACTTGGTGTCTTTTAATACCAGAGGAACATCACCGAACCATCTTACAAGGTCGAAATAGAGGAAAGCACGAATGCCTTGTGCCTGGGCAACGTATCTTTCCCAGTTGTTTATTTTGTCTTTATTGCCTGTGACATTGTCTATCACGGAGTTGCAGTCCTTTATCACTGCATAGTGATTTTGCCACATGCCGGCAATATAGGTGTTTTCAGAGCCATAAGTGAAGTTACTTAGTCCACTCGCTTCATCCCAGCTTGCACGTTTAAGTAAATCGTTGGGAATTTGCTTCATATTATATCCTGTTACCCATGAGTCGGATAGTCTGCGATAGACACCATTAATAGCTTGGCGGGCGTCAGATTCACTATTGTAGAAATTATCGGTTGTCAGTCTGCCTTTGGGGTCTTCTTCCAGGAAATCGGAGCAGCCGCAAATGTTCAGGCATACAAGTATTGCAATTAATATGTTAAACTTATTCATGTCCTTGATTTTTTATGATTAAAACCCTAGTTCGATTGAAAGTGAGAAAGAGCGTGGTCTTGGATATGGGCTCATATCAAGTCCTGGTGCCAGACGGGCTACTGTTCCGTATCCGGTATTCGCTTCCGGGTCGAAGCCGGAATAACGTGTCCATAGCCACAAATTAGTTCCGATCACTGCTACACGCATTTTGGAAAGTCCCATTTTGCGGGTTACTTTGGTGGGGAAGTTATAGCCCAGTGACAGGGTTTGCAATCGTAGAAAAGAACCGTCTTCTACTAAGTCACTTCTAAGCACACTTTCTCCCCAGGTTCCTCGACCGTATAAAGGATAATTGTTTTCCGGAGTTTTGGTAGACCATACGTCTTTGTAGACACTCTTCAGGATGTTATTAATACTGGTGGTTCCAACCAAATAATAGGCATTGCCATTTACCACATCATTACCATAGGACCATCGGAAGAAAGCATATAAGTCGAATCCTTTGTAGGAGAATGTATTGCCTATTCCTCCTGTATGTTTGGGATTGACATCTGCGATTGGGGTACGGTCATTTGAGTCGATCACACCGTCTTTGTTCACATCCACTACTTTGAGCTGTCCCAGTCCAAGGTTAGGGCCGGGGTAGCCATTGATAATTTCGGTATCGTTGTTGTATGTTCCGTCACTGATATATCCATAGTAGATACCTACCGGCATTCCTACTCTCAGCAGTACATCGCTGGTGATTTTAGCATTGATCCCTCTGTCGTAGAACTGTTGATATTGTCCTTTGTCTAATGAAAGAATCTTATTCTTGTAGAATGAAATGTTGAAATCTGTAGACCAGCTGAAATCTCCTTGGAACCAGTTTGCATTAATTGCGAATTCCATACCCTTGTTTTCCATCGAACCTGCGTTTTTCCAAGCTTTGGTGTAGCCTGATGTTGATGGTATATTTACTTGCAGTAACATGTCATCAATTCTTTTATAATAAAAATCGGCCGTGATGGAAAAACGATTATCCAGTACACCGAAATCGAATCCGACATTATATTGTTTCTGGCTTTCCCATTTCAGATCGTTATTGGTGACATTGGAGGGGTACCGCCCGATCTCCACCATATTACCGTTCATGACCACTTTATTATTCTCTAATTGAGATAGGGATTGATAAGATGGAATTTGGTTATTACCCGTCATACCAAAACTGGTACGTACTCTTAGATTGGATATAAAATCGTACTTTTTAATAAACTCTTCTTCGGAAGCACGCCATGCAACGCTGACAGCCGGGAAATATCCATATTTATTATTTGCTCCGAATTTGGAAGAACCGTCTATGCGTAAAGAGGCATTTAAAACGTATTTATTATCGAAAGTATAGGTTCCTCTACTAATAAAGGACACCATTTGACTGCTGTCATACATATATTTGGGAGCATAAGTGACCAACCCTTTATCAATACCCCAGATGCCAACTGCCATATCTTCAAAGTTGGTTGCTTTGTTATAGACGTCTTTCATTGACCATTTGCTGGCTTCAAAAGCACCCATTAAAGAAAAAGAGTGTTTCTTTATGCTCTTTGCATATTGGAGACGGGCTTCATATACCCAGCTATTTTCTTCCCGGTTACTGATTTCCATACGTCCTCTTTCTGATTGGCCGTACCATGTATCCGAACCCCATAGTTTATTCTGGTCCATGGAGTATTGACGATAGGAAGTGCTGGTGCTGAATGTGAGATCTTTCAGTATCTTATAGTTGAAATAGATGTTACCATTGAGTTCACTGTATCGATTGTTTATATCTACCTGGTCGACAGCTACCAAGGGGCTCATGATATTAATATTGCTGTAATTCATGATGTCTGCCAGTCCCGGATAAAACAGGAAGGGAGAGATTTGTAAGGCATTGAGGATGACACCTGATTGTGACCAGTCACTGACTGGATTTTTATCTTTGGAGGTGGAATAGGATAAATTGATTCCGATATTGATCTTAGAATCTACCTCTTGATTCAAGTTTAAACGCGAGGTGAAACGGTCGAAAGCGGAGCGTTTGATAATCCCCGTGTTATTTAAATATCCGAGCGAGAGCATATAAGTAGTTCCTTTGGTTCCTCCTGATATACTGGCATTCGCTTCGTATTTTTTAGCTACCTGTGTGATTTCATCCATCCATTTGTGTACTGACGGATCATTCCATCCTTTATTATCGACAACATTTTGCCAGAAGTTGATTAGGTTGGGGCTGTCGTAAGTTCCATAATCGAGCATTTTCTTGGCATATTCTTCTGGTGATAAAACTTCCAGTGGAATGTGGGGATTCATATCTAATCCTCCGGTCAGACTAAAAGTGAATTTAGGTTTGGTGGAGGCTGTTCCCCGTTTGGTGGTGATAATAACAACACCATTGGCCCCTTTGGCTCCATAAATAGCTGCTGCCGCTGCATCTTTCAGGATTTCCATTGATTCAATATCATTTGGATTCAGTCCCAGCAGAGGATTGTTTACCGTTTCGGTATCTTCATTGGTGATCTGTTGAGTAGGCATTGGTACACCATCAATGACGAAGAGAGGCTGGGTTCCTCCTGTGACGGAGTTGACACCTCTGATTCTGAAAGTCATTCCGCTTGACAATGAACCGTCTGTGGGGATAATCTGTACTCCGCTGATTTTGCCTTGTAGTGCTTGCAACGTCTGCGTAGAACTACTGTTTACAATATCTTTTATATTCACAGAAGCAACGGCGGTTGCAATATCACTTTTTCGCTGGCTACCATAGCCTACAACAACCACCTCATCCATCTCTGTGACTGAAGGGTCTAGAATGATATCAAATCTTCGGTTCTTTCCGATAGTGATAGTTTTGGGCTTATATCCCAGATAACTGATGACCAGTTTTTCAGAAGGAAGTACTTTTATCGTGAACTTTCCTTCTAAATCGGTGATTACTGCATTGGTGGTACCTTCGATATTTATCGTGGCACCGATAAGAGGTTCACTCTTCTCATCCAACACTTGCCCTGAAATAGTTACTTGCTGTGCTAATGCTACAGTGAAATGTAGTATTAGAAACAATGTGCTTAATAGTACTTTTCTCTTCATAGTGCAGATATTAAAGTTTATAATAAGGATTAATACAATTAGATTTAAAATGGTAGTGCAAATAAAGCGAATTATAATATCCATGTTTTGACCTATTGTACTTTTCTCTTGACCAAATTACAGACTTTTTCTTCAAAGGTAATCGCTTTCTATTAATTTCATTTATCACCGCGTAAAATTATTCGATTGGACTTTTTATAGTGAGTATTATCATGGGGAGTATTAAAAAAGATTGGATATGAAAAATAGTATGTTAAATCATTCTGTTTTCTCAAATATGCAGTGGGGTGTGAGCGCAAGGAAAAATATCTGTAGAAATTGATAATAATGTATTTTATTCAAACTTTCCATTTATCCAAACTCTATCAGTTATCTGCACTTAAATCAGGCTTTGATATTTCAAGAGTTTGGATAAATGATCAAGGATTCAGTCTGCATTAATACCGAACATAGCAGTCAGTGAACGATTGATACCTTACGTTCGCATCGTGCGAAGTCTATTCCTTTCCACACGGTTTTGCGTCCGGCTGAAGATGCACACTCGGCTTGCGCCTTGTTCCTTTGCTGTTTCTTTATACTTGAAGTTCTACAATTCGTTTCACAAAGAATTACCCTGTGGAAGTCTGCCCGCTTTCGCGTAGGGTGACGTTGAAACCTTTATCCAGGGCATTACACCATGGCATTCGCTTTCTCCACAATCCTTTACCCGCACCTCATTCGGCCGCTCTTACAATTGGCCACCCATCGGTTATTGGCTGACGGGAGAGATATGGGCTTACCAAGTTTCGCACAAATAACTGACGACCGACTTAGACTCCGCCTATCCACCAGCAGTGCGACATCCGTGTAGCACGATGTAACAGCGTACTATCCTGACTGCTTGCCTTTTGGAATGGCCCATAAATATCCGTGAGCTAATTCATAGTCACGATGGTACGGCGATTCACTTAGGTTACTCATATCAGTCAGCTTTGACATTCTTCGCCTATGATGCTTAGGTTGGAACGTCGTTGTCAAGAGGGCTTCGCACCCGACCGTTGCCAGTCACGTACGCCTCTTCAGGCTACTATTGATGGAACAATAGGTTCAGACACGATGCTGAACAATTACTTGTGTGACCTCTTGGCGCACATTACACTACTAAGGTAATGCTTTTATAGGAGAAGTCACATCTGTAAAAAACTTATTATCATGCAATTATCTTACTTTATCTTAGGCTAAAAGCCCTTATTCAAGGTGTCTGTATCCTATCATCCGCTACCGCTCGGTATCGGATTCCTCCAGACCGATGGCATGGCATATCTCCTCCACCAGTTCAGGAAGGCCGGAGTCTTTCTCCTGACGGGGATCGGGTGGAAACAGCGTGGAACGAAAGACACCCTTACAGACAGGGTCCGCCTCCTTGTTGTAGCGGAGGGTGTTCGGAATGTGTGAGGACAGCAGCCGCAGCCCCATCCTGTGGATGACCCGGTTCCAGGCATCATACAAATTCTTCCGTCCCCTTCTATCCACCATGTTCCAGAACAGCCGGATTCCTTTCAAGTTGCAGTTCCCCTTGGCGATCAGCTCCTCTTCCAGCACCTTGGTAAACTGCAGGGAACTCTGCATGACGATATTGTCCGCCTTGAGCGGGACAAAGATATAGTCCATCGCGGCAACGGTATGAACCACCCCCTCGCTGCGGAGCGTTCCGGGAAGGTCGAAGAGCACGATATCGAAAGTCTCCCCTTTTTCGTCCATATAACGCCGCAGGTCTTCCACCCCCTTTTCCGGGTCGCTTTTGATGACCGGATAGGCAGGCTTACGGATTCTTTCGTACTGCCGGTACAGGTTCACCTTCAGGTCGTCATTTTTCATGACATTCTCCATGTCCCTCTCACGCATCAGGGCGATGCTGTGCTGCGGGGAGTCACAGTCCACAACCGCCACACGCACGTCTTTGCGGTAATGCAGGACACTGGCCAGCAGTACCGTAAAGACGGATTTTCCCACGCCACCCTTCTGGCTGGCGATGGCAACCAACAACTCTTTTTCTTTTTTCATCATACTTCTTTTTCATTAAAAGTTAAACACTATTGTTTCAGAAACAAAAATAATGCTCCCATCGGGGGAGATCCCCTGTCATGGGGGACGAGCCTTTATGACCGGGCCGGGCAGGGACTCCTCCAGAATCATGTCCGTCGTTTCCCTGTATTCTTCCAGATGCCGCGAGACAAGGTGGTTGATGAACCCCTCCAGAGTGACCTTTCCGTTTCTCGAGGCTCCCGCCAGGATGGACAGTTTCCGGTGCAGGGCGGCGGGAATATGCAGCGACCGACGCTGCACGCCCGCAATGCCATGCAGGTATTCCTCCCCGTAGACGGACGGTTGCATGGGGCCATTTTTCCTTGCGGGACGTATAATGTCGTTACCGGACGTTCCACGTCTCTTCCGGGGACAGGCAGGCGCTTCCCCCATGATCTCACGGATGCGGTCCGCGTCCATCCCGCCAAGACCAATCCGCTCTTTTACGTTCTTTCCTGTCATGATATGCCTTCTTGGACAATGACAACGTTTTATCGGCGAGGTGTTCCTCCCGGCTGTCCGTCCTCATCCCAGGGACGGTAGACCTCACCGAGCAGGGAGGCGATGTCCTCCCTGTGTTCCTCCATATGGAGTTCCAACAACCGGATGATAAAACCGGAGATGCTGCCGCAGCCGGCGGCCCTGACCAGCATGGCGATCCGGCGGTGCAGTCTCCCATCAATGTAGGCGGTCTTCCACTCAGCGGCTCTGGGAGCGGGAACCAGAAACCTCCTCTTGTATTCCTCCGGACCTGTCACTTTCCCTGCCCGGACCTGACTTCCATGACTTGGTATCTCCACCACTGGTTCCAGGGATGGGGAAACGGGAGCTGACAGAAGGTTCCCCGTGAGTCCGACCCTCTCGAGAACGATATCGGAAAGCCGGTTCTTTTCCTTTTCTGAATCCATATTTTAAAATCTTAAATTATTAAATTACACAACTGGTATTGTCTCGGAATACAAAATAAAGGAAGAAGAGAACAGGATGAAACCACCTGTCACTTATAGTCATCCAAAGTCAGTTATTGTCATGATACACATGACGGGGGGGACGGAGATGCCGTTCCGTTCGGACGGTTCTTCCTATGCGGAGGCGACATCAGAGGCCCGTAGTGGTGTGGAAAAGCGAGCGGGATTCCGTTTCCTTGTCCACCGTTCCTTTTTAATCCTTATGGGCAGGCGTGAGAGCGCGCATCCGTCCGGATACGGATTCTTAAATTATCGGTCTATGGGAGTGTAAAAGTATTAATCCGTTAATGGAGAATTATGAAGGAAGACCATAAGGTGTACACGGCTACATTCTCCATTTGCAGAAGTGTAGAAGTAGTAATCCATTAATGAAGATAATGCAGAAAAACCATAAACCATATACGGCTCACTGCCGCTCTCCATTTGTAGATGTGTAGAAGTAACAATCCATTAATGGACAATAGGGCATGTAAAGGGCAGATTTCCCGTATATTCGCCTCCTTATTCCCGAATTATGGACGTAAGTCATATGATTATGGAGAGATATCCACCCTTTTATGGGGAGAGCAGCCGGCAAACACCTGATGGAAATGCCTCGTAAATCACAGGAGAATAGCCATACAATGGGCTAATACACAATAATTATTGGATAAATGTGGTCCGCTCCTGCGGACAGCAAGTTGTGTTTTCGTTTAACGAAAACAGGACGGTTTAACGGAGAATAC
>OBKV01001584.1_pt1 | contig 14104 bp, 9 predicted proteins | sample 1517301 | NCBI WGS metagenome assembly OBKV01 (sample SAMN04571685, study PRJEB22368) | human gut metagenome | biome: human gut; material: stool | host: Homo sapiens | place: Luxembourg | collected 2012-06-29 | reverse complement strand
TGGACATAAACTCCGTGCTCAGTCCCAAGGCATCTCCTACAGCTTGTCCGAAGATTGTGCCGAGGAATCTTTCGTTCATAGTTTCATTTTCCATATTTTTCTATTCATACAACCAACAAATCGTAAAGTCATCCATATCTGGTAATAGTGCAGTACCGATTACACAACTTCACTTTTTAACGACAACAGCTATTCCTCCAGCCATATACTCCATGGTATCTGCATCACCACCAAGCGAGATTGCATTACGGATAGCCGAAGTATAACTATCAGCTTCTAGATATGAAATGATTTGGCATAAAAGCCACATGGACTTACTCGCATGGCAGAGCCATTGCCATAGCTGTTGTAAGGTTTCGTTTTTTCTACTAATAATCCACCGCAAGAGATTTCGTGCTTTTTATATGTATTTTGGTGCCACTTATATGAGAACAAAGGCAAACTTCATACCCTGGATGACTGCTGCCCATGCACAACCATCAAAGATTCAATCCTTGTGAAGGAGGAAGAAATGGATGCTTACATCAAAATCCCTTAAGATGACTTTATCGGGAAATGAGAAGAGTTCAACTCTCTTCTATTTCCGGCTATTTTTACAAAATACGGCGGCAGAACATCTTTGAAATGTTAAAAACAAATGAAGTAACAAAGAATTACTTTATTTTCTTCGTTTGTTTCAGCATATTTTTCTATCTTTGTAGTCAAGAAAGACAATTCTTATAAAGAATAACCTAATGGTTTTCCTCTAAACTCAGAACATGATATTAGAAGATAACACCAAACAGCCTTTAACGGCTGACGCTTCATTGTATAATGGGCAGCCTACCGACACAGGCTCATCGTGTCCAAGTGCAAGACTTACCTCTTGTACGCCCTCCATCTTAAATAACAAAGGTGGGGTGTCGGTAGAGAATGTGTCTGAAGCACACAGGCAATGGTTTGTTCTGCGAGTTTCGTATGAACGTATTATCAAGGCAAAAGCATTTGTAGAAGCTAAAGGATTTGAATGTTATGTTCCTATGCGATACAAAGAAGTGAAGAAACATGACAAGAAACGAATCATTACAGAACCACTTCTTCCCTCATTTCTATTTGTTCACGTCACAGCAGAACAAGTAGAAACTTTGATTCACGACAATAAAGTTGTGACAAATGAAAGAAGAGCCTTGCTCAGCTACTACTTTGACCACACAATCCATCGTCAAGACAATTCTTATTGCAATCCACCGCTCACAATCCAAAATGAAGCCATGAACAACTTTATCCGCCTCACTTCTATCAAGAATCCTCACATCATCCCAATCACTTCCGACAACATCCAGTTCAAACTGGGTGATAACGTAGTTGTGACGGAAGGTAAATTCAAGGGTATTCATGGCAGAGTGGCAAGGATTGCTGGGCAGCAAAGAGTTGTCGTGGAATTATTTGAGGGCTATTTGGTCGCAACCGCTTATATACCCAAAGATGCTATAAAGATAATCAAAGATTAATAATACATAAAACAATATCAGCTAATGGAAAAAGATTTTTTAACCTGCATTATAAAAGGAGACAATAACCCTCCTAGTGGGAAAATTGTTTTCGATTCATCAGACCATGTCCGCTTCCAAAATGGGCGAGATGTCTCCGGGCATAACTACAATTGTCATCGTAGAATAACAATTGAAAAGAATATTGAAGGTGCCGAAGGATACACTGTGACAATGTACAATATGGATGGCGTGCATCCATTATGGCAGAACAATATTCAAATGTCCCCAAAACGAATGAAAATCGTAAATAAGCAAGAGAACATTATTGAATTCAGAGGTTATGGTTATGACGAAAATGCTTTAGCAATCGGAGCTCCTATGGAAGCTGCGTCATTTGCGAATTATGGTTTAGTTATTATGACCGAGGACAATAGTATTGTTCGAGCGCAATTAAATATGTTTGACAGACATGTAAGTATTGTCTATTTAAAGTAATTTGCGGGCATAAGCTATCTATAATCTAATTTAATTATTGAGGAAACGACAAAAATATTAAAATACCATATATAATTATAGTGGATTAATTTGATAGTTACACAAGTTTAGGCAGCATAGTTTTTTTGTTCCTTGGTAAAGGTTCATGTTTTAATCATAAGCAATAATTAACATGTTTGTAGAAGACATTTATAATGAGGAAGCTATCACAAAGGAAATATATTTGAAATATGGTAGTTATACTGTCGATAATTTCGATAAACCTCAAAACAATAATGCTCTCAAGTTCCTCGAGATAAAGGAGCGCCTGAATGGCAAAGAGCTGCATTGTTTTTTTGCAAAGAAAACAGATGAAGAGATCTTTGTAATTGTTCCTATGGAGGACATGGGAGGACAGGTTGAATTTGTTGTTACATACACCAATTTCTTCCTCGAGATTAAAGCAAAAAGTCGTAAAAAATCACGATTCAATAGCAATATCGTAATTCCGGATTTACAATATGCTTTCGAGCAATTGTGTATAGTTCATTTTGTAGAAGACACAGAGAAAGACCATGTTTCTCTTCGTGACCTAGTAGCCAATGAGGAACTGGCAAAAAAAACTTCAAAATTGGAAATTGCTCCTGTTACTCAAATTGAAAACCAGAAAGATATTTGGACAAAATACATTGAGGCTCAAAATCTTATCATATCAACTTTGGAAAAGCCTTATAGTTGTAAGAGTTATTATGATCCTGAAATCTCATATTTCGAGGATGGGAAAACCATGAAGCAAATACGCTTCAAGGTTGAGTTGAATGCTAATAAAAGAACAGAATATTCCGATTTCGAGGACGAGTTGAAGAACCAGCTTAACATCGAAGCAAATTTTGACGGAGATGGATGTGTACAACTCACTTATGACGAGATTAGCAGAGGTCTTGATTCTATCATACGAAAGAAATTCTCTTCCCTTCTTGAAAGAGAAAAGAAGATTGGTTGTATCTTAAGCATTAGGCCTTTTAACATAGAAGAGCGTATAACAAGGATGTATCCAGAACACAAATTTCGTGTAGAACAAAACGGTCGTGTCCTTCTTATTTCTGGAATCGATAGCAATATTGATGAATTTTCCAACTCTCTTGCAAAAGATTTTAATCTTATCCGCACTAACAGAGACTATCTTGAAATTTATATAAAAAATGTGGATAACCTTTTCACCTCAGAACATGTTGATAGGTATAAGATTTCATTTGGAAGAGCTGCGGATAAAGACTCTAATCAGCAGGAATTGATTTTGCCAGAACCTGTAAATCAAACGACCTTCCGTGTACGTGTTGATTTAAGCAAAGAGATCAGTGAGCAGCATACAATGCTCCAGAATATACTTGCTTGTATTTATGGTAAAGAAAATGTAAGTAGAAAGATTGTATATGCATTCTCTTCTGAGGATAATAATATATTCAACAATACCTTTTCTACAGAAAACTGGAACGATATATATCGCGATTTGTATGCCCTTGATTTCGACATAACTTATGGTGAAGGAAGTGGCTACACAAGAACTCTATACTTTGACTTTGAGACACTTGATGAACTTGAAACTATGTATCAGAGCATCTCTGATACAAATAAGTTCTGTGTTATTAAATCACCCCTTGACAGAGACTTTAAATTTAAGGTCAAGACTAATCTGCTTGTCCAAAAGTCACAGAAGGAAATCTTCAGAGAGAATCTAAGGAAGCTTAATGGCGTTGATTTTTCTGTGAAGGTTGGTGATTACGAATATGTTACAATAGGAAAACTCGTAGAAAAAGACTCTACCATGTCACAATTGGTATTTAGACTACCATGTTTCTACGATTCAGACAAGAAAATTGCTGCATCTTTTCTGAAGTTTATCAATAAGCACCCTGATATACGCGAAGTTTCTGCTAATCTGGCAGGTGACCGTGCTAAAGCCAAATGGCTAAAAGACGCAATGCATAAATTGTCTGATAACAATTCGTCTAATGACCCAAACGGCAAGCCTGTAAATGATAAAATCAAGGAATTTATCTTTGATTCGTCAAAAGCTACACCTACCAGTAGATACGAGTTTTATGATATAGAGAAATGTGAGGAGTTTATCAACTTCGATAAAACTTCAATCCTCTCTTTGAATGATTCACAGAAAAAATCTGTGTTGAGAGCATTGAATGCTCGAGATTTGTGTATGCTTCAAGGGCCTCCGGGAACAGGTAAGACAACAGTAATTGCAGAGTTGATCTGGCAACATATTCGTACAATGCAAAACTCTCGAATTCTTCTAACATCCGAGACTAACCTTGCTGTTGACAATGCCATCGAAAAATTGATGAATGGAAAAAATGCAAATCCAGACATGGTCAGGTATCTGACCTTGATCAAACCTTTGCGATTTGGTAAGTCTGCGAAGTTTGAGGAGGAAGGCAAGCGATATTCTATTGAAAGAATCATGGAATGGCTGGGCAAGGTCGATGAGAATGTAAACTACGAAGATGAGCCTATGCTTGGTGAAAATGAAGATGATTCAGAAGAGGAAGAGCTCATACCTAACAGTGTAAATGATAATGTTGTACAGCATTGGATGAACAGAATTGCTGATTGTTCACATGCTAATAATGATAGATATAGTGATATACTGAAAGACTGGGTTGTTGAACTTTCTATGCCATCAAATGAGACAAGGCAATACTTTGCAGATAAATTCTTCAAGTATGCAAATGTTATTGGCAGCACATGTAGTTCTACAGGTAGCGGTAGTTTTGCTAAAGAATACAATCGTATTTTCAATAGCAATATAACTTACGAGATTCTTAAAGATATTAAGGAAATACAGTTCTTGATGGATAACAGACCTGGTTCTCCAAAGATTTCACGCTTGATAGAATCGGCAGGATTGAATTATGTAGAAACACCAGCTGCTGACAATTTCAAGAATCTTAAAGAGACTATAAATAATTTGCTTACAATAAGATTTGATACAGTTATCATGGATGAGGCAAGTAAGGCAACACCGCCAGAACTTCTCATGCCACTGTGCTTTGGTAAAAAGTCTATCATTATTGGAGATCATCGTCAGCTTCCCCCAATGCTCTATGACAAGGATTTTAAGGAAGCCCTGCTGTCACTTGGTGATAAAAAATCTGCTGACCTTTCTGAATTGATAGATAAGGACTTTACAGAAACCTCTCAATTCAAACGTCTCATTCTGAATCCTAAGGTGTCGCCTACGATTAAATCCACATTTAATACGCAGTACCGTATGCATAAAGACATCAACGATGTTATTAAGCAGTTCTATGAAGACGACGAATCAGGTGGTCTTGAATGTGGTCTGTCACCAGAATATATGGATAGTTCTGACTTGGATAATCCTGAAAGCCGTTATCATGGTTTCTCTCATGAAGGATTTATAAATGACAGAGTACACACTATATGGGTAAATGTCAATGCTCCTGAAAGTTCTGATGGATCATCTAAGGTTAATCTTACTGAAGTAGAAGCCATGAAGAGGGTTATAGCATATCTGAAAAACAGTCATGGTTTCGACGAGTATATGAAACACTGGGACACTTTAAAGTCAGACACTAAACGTCGTCAGGAAAAGGAGATTGGCCTAATTAGTTTCTATGGCAAACAGGTAAATAACATCAAATTAAATGTTAAGCCATATGCTCAGAAGTTAGGCATTCCTGTAAAGTTGAACACCGTAGATAAATTCCAGGGCATGGAACGGAATATCATTATTGTTTCTACTGTTCGAAGCGATAGGGCTTTAAAATCAAATGGAACAATCCGTAAAAATGGAGATCCAGGATTTGCTAAATCTCCAGAACGTCTCAATGTTGCACTTTCACGTGCAAGAAGATTACTTATTGTAATCGGAAACATTGAGTTTTTCAGCGGAATCAAGGATCGAGAAGGAAAGCCCCTTTATCTCAACGCTATAAATGAGATAAGAAAGACGGGACGCATTATTGATTTTGATGACCTCAAAATGTACGCAAGCAATGAATAATTTAGATATTGAAATATACAAACAGATAAAGCCAACAAAGGGCTTGACAGAGATATATCTCGGCCATGTTATCTTTCCGTGGCATTACGCATTAGCAGAGTATTCTGCCGATCGCACAGAAGGCATACCTTTCGATATTTTTGACAATGTAATTTGCCGATTACTCGAACTCGATGGAACCATGACTATAGTTCAGCTGGGCAACATCCTTGGCATGAATATTGAAGAAAATGTGCCCAATGGAAAATATCGTGATCTTGCCGAATATGAAATATTAACAGAGAAGTTACAGCAGCTAATAGAATTTGGTTTGGTGGAATCTTCAAATGGTGCCTATCATTTGACACGTATAGGAAAGGAATCTGTAACGGTTGGAAGGAAATTTAGAACACTTTCGGATTACGAATTCCCTTTATTCTATGATCTTACTGGAGGACAGAATATGCTTGCACGAAGTGCTTTTATTGATGCAGCTCGTAAAGAGTCAGACATAACAACGCCCTACGACTATGAAGATGAGGCGAAAATCAAATCATTCTCAAATCATCAAATCGTAGGTATTTATAATCCACAAGAAGGCAACTCTTTCTCAAATCTCAGACTTAACGAAGTAAGAGAATATGTGAATTCTGTACATTTTGGCGTAATCTATAATTTTCTAAAGAAAGATTATCGTCTGGTTTGCTATAATCCTATGGGACAATGTGACTTGTACACAGAAGCAATTAATCAAGATGACAGTTTGAAGGAAAGAATTATACAGTGTTTCATTGATCAGCAAGAGTGTTCTTCAGAAATGGCGACGGAACAACAAACTCAGTTTGAAGATAATGCAATTGTAACTCAAAGATATATAGAATATAAAGAATATCATGAGCAAGACACCGCTTTGGATAGAATGGCATATAAAGAATCCGAAGAGATGATCGTTCCAGAAGATTTCTGGAATGATGTAGAGTCTAGAACACTCTCCTCTAAACCTAAAAGAGTATGTTTCTGCGTAGATATGCTCAACATAGAGATTATTAAATCCATAAAACAGATGGCAGAAAAGAACTCTACGACTAAGTTCTTTCTTGCTTTCGGGCAAAAAGAGGATGGGGTTAATATCTTAGATTCTGACAACCTGTATTTATGTCAGATGCCACTGACAAACAGAGCATTGTGTGCAATTGATGATAAGGTACTATTTAATAGTGGCAAATATGTATATTCGTACCACAATCACTCATATCAAAGAAATGTAGTTATACATACCGATTCTGAGATTGAAAGCAAGGATATATTTGATGCTTTCGTTCGTACTTGGGTTCCAAACTATCTGTCTGATTTCCGCCAGTCTATAAATGGAGAAAATGCTGATAATAAAGGAATAGCACGATTGGCGTCAATCGAAGAAAAATTGGAAGATTTCATGTCATACATAGTAGAACTCAATCTGAGTGATATTTATAACGAGACTATAAGTTTGAGAAACCAGAAAATGCATAACCTTAAAGTCGAACATGCAGAATCACTCAAAAACGAGTTGCTCAAGCTCATGGAAGAAACAGCACTTGAAAACATTAAAAAATTGAATGAGATAAAGTCCGTTGAAGAAAAACTGGCTTCTGTAGAGAAGCGTAGCTATGATGATTATGCAGAACTTCGTGATATGATTAGTTCTTTCAAAGCAGATCTAAAAGAAAGAGAGAGTTTCATACGTGATATACTGCTTGCAAAAACATACATCATTGATACGAACATCTTCATTGACGACCCTGAATTTCTGTCCAAAATCAAGATGCCTAATAAGGCTGTTATCTGTGCAAAAGTCACCGACGAATTAGACAAATTCAAGATACGAACAAAAGAAGATTCTGATATTCACGAGAAAGCGTCTAAGGCGTTGAGAAATATAAACAATGCTCTGAAAAAGAATAAGGGCACCATTGTGAAAGCTAAAGCTGACACACAATTTTTGCCTGCAGATTTTACTGATCGTTCAGCTGATAATCTTATCTTGTGTGTGGCATTGATGTATAAGGAAAAGAATCCTTGCCTTTTAACTTCAGATAATGGCTTACAAGTAAAAGCTCAAATTTGTGATATTCCTACAAAAAACATAGAGGAATTCAACAACATGTTGAAAGCAAAAGACGCAGAGAAAGCCAAAGGGCAAGAAGTTGAAAATGGCGATGTGGTCAAGACAAAAAAAGTCTATAATAATAAAGGAAAGAACAAGTATAACCATAAGAAAAAATAATCCGCTATGTCAAGATATGAAAGTTCAAAATTCATCAAGGATCCAAAGACAATGAATCAGGATGCCTTGAAGCAAGCTTGCGAGACACTTGGTTGGAAATACAAGGTAGAAAATAATGTTCTATATGTAACAGATGCCAAGCAGTCTTCAGAAATGTATGGTGAGTACGTGTTGAAGGTTGAGGGTGACACTGTTACCTATAACAGTTACTACCTTGACAATGGTCAGCAGCTGATAGAAGAACTACAGGAAACATTTTTCCCATTGAATGTAGAATACGCAAAGAAATCTGTTGTTGATGCTTTTTCAAGTAACGGATTCACATTTCAGCGTATATGGCGATATGTCAAGAAAGAAAATGAGGTAGAACGTTTCGCAATGGTAGGTTATACCAATGATCCTGCAGAAACTGAAAAACGCTATGAAATCGTGTTCTCAATCTTCAAAGATGGTTCTGTTGTCACAGACTCTAACTATTTGCCCGATGATGTCAATGCACTAGCCCACAAGTCAATGGATGATTTGCAGAAACTGTTCGGCAATGATCGTGTAATGACAAAGAAACCGGAATATGATATTTTTATGCGTACTCATAAGCGTGTAAATTCAACAACTACAACAGTAAAATCATAATTATGACAGATGTTTTTGATGAAATAGGAAGTATGATAAGGGCTAATTTTCCTCTTATCTACTTGACAACTACTGAATACGGAAGGGTTACTCAGAAGTTGAGAACTTTGTGTTTTAAACAGGATATTAAGTTCAATGTATGGGATGCTGTGGATGGTTTGATGGTTCATGGTAAAGATTCAAACAACAGATTGGTAGAACCAGAACTTCATGAAGCGTGGGAAGGAACTAAAGATTCTTATTCTCTTTTGGAATGGATTCATCGTGAACTCATAGAGGGTCGTAACGATAATACTTCTGAAGTTTTCATGCTTGAGGATTGCCATCTAAGTTTTTTTGAAAAAAAATATCCTGAACTTTTGCGAAAACTGGCAGCTGAATTAAAATATTTCAATAAGCATATTATTTTCGTAGGTCCTTACACAAAGCTTCCTGTTGAAATCGAGAAATACATAACAATCGTGAACATCGACCTTCCTGACAGAAAAGATCTTCGCACACGACTTCGTTATGTTGCTGGTAAAGACTATGAGATAAACCCTGATCTTGAAAAGTTTATCATAGACTCCGCACTTGGTCTTACAGATACCGAGGCAGACCTTGCATTTCGTTTAGCAAAGGAGAAAGTTGGTCTCAATAGGCCTGAGTGTGTACAAATAATAGCAAACGAGAAAGAACAAATTATCAAAAAAAGTGGCATTTTGGATTACATACCTGTGAACATGTCACTAAACGACACCGTCGGAGGATTGGAGAATCTCAAAAAGTGGCTTACGCTAAGAAGTAAAGCGTTTGAACTTAAAGCAAAAGAGTTCGGGCTTCCAGAGCCTAAAGGTATCTTATTGTTGGGTGTACCTGGTTGTGGAAAGAGTCTTACAGCAAAATGTATTGCTTCAGAATGGAAGCAGCCATTATTAAAACTTGATATCGGTAAAGTCTTTCAGGCAGAAGTCGGTAGTAGTGAGAACAATATCCGTCAAGCTCTATCAACTGCAGAAGCGATTGCGCCTTGCGTTTTATGGATTGATGAAATAGAGAAAGGATTGAGTACAGCCGGCGGAGAACGTGATGGCGGAACAAACTCTCGCGTTTTCTCAACAATATTGACATGGATGCAAGAAAGGAAAAAACCCGTTTTTGTAGTTGCAACAGCAAATAAAATTGAAAGTCTTGCACCTGAACTCTTACGTAAAGGCAGATTTGACGAGATTTTCTTTATTGATCTTCCTACTCCAGAAGAGAGATATAACATATTCAAGATTCATCTTGCTAAATTCCATCAATATGGAATAAAAAACCTTGACGAACTTGTTAATAATACAAGAGGATTCAATGGAGCAGAAATTGAGGAAACTGTAAAAGAAGCGATGTTTATCGCTTACGTAGAGAATCCGGATTGCCGACAAATCGAGGAAAGACATTTGCTTGAATCTGCAAAACAAGTAGTACCTCTTGCTCAGACTATGTGCAATGAAATCAAACAACTGCGAGCAAAAGCGAAGGACAGAAAGGCTCGACTAGCAAGCTTAAAGCCTAATGAAGAGGCCATAGAAAGTGAAGAGTCAACCCCTGCTCTTATATTAGGTAGAAACTCCGACATAGATAGTGATAACGATATATTCAATCAAAACAATTGAAATATGAGTACGATAAGTTGGTTAGAAATCTTTGATAAATACAATACCCAAGAAATTATCATGGGTAAAATCCTTAAAAAAGTACCAGGAGGATTTATTGTCAATGTCTTTGGAACAGAAGGTTTCCTTCCTGGATCTCAAGTTCCTCAAAGCCTAAAAGAAAAGGGGGAGGGGATTGTAAATAACGATATTAATTTCAAATTGATAAAGATAAATGCATTTGCTAATAATATCGTGGTTTCAAGAACAGAGATTCTTGAGCAAGAGAAGAATAATGCATACATTGAGGCTATGAAGGACATCCATGTAGGAGACATTTATGATGCGGTTGTTAAAAATATCGTTTCATATGGCGTATTCGTCACGATAAACAATAAAATCGATGGACTTATTCCCTCAAAAGAACTGTCTTGGAAGTTTGTAAATGATAATAGTCAAATAGTTAGTATCAATGATAAAATTAAAGTAAAGGTTATCAACATTGACGTAAAGTCTCACAAAATTAGTCTTAGTCACAAAGAATGTATTCCATCTCCATGGATAAGCATGAATAGTAATGTGTATTACAAGAATGCCATAATTGATGTTACGGTATCAAGAGTTATCGAACATGGTGTTATTGTAACTTTAGAAAATGGTTGTCAAGGAATGTTGCCTGCTATGGAGGTTGCATGGGATGATTCTGAACCTGACCTTACAACAATGTTTGGTGTTGGTGATAAGCTGAAGGTAAAAGTACTATCTTTAGATACGAAAAAGCAAAAAATATTACTTTCATTAAGGCAAGTACAAGACAAACCTGTAAAATTTATTCCTGTTGTGAAAAGCGTAAATTGTACAATAGATTATAAAACAGAAGATGGATTATATCTGTTGACAAACAAAGGTATTTCGATTTTCTTACCTAAAACGGAAATTTCATGGGTAAAAAAATACGATTTGAATGACTATGTGGACCGTAATGGAAAATTAAAAGTGAAAATTATAGCAAACGCTCAGTCTGGAAAGCCAGCAACAGCTAGTTTACGTCAAATGTATCAAGATCCTATGAATGCTTATGTACCCAAAAGTATTCATAAGGGATGTGTCTCTGGAGAACTTGCAAAAGTGTATTTCGTAAATTTCAATGATGGACTTACTGGGATTATATTAAAAGAATCGCTTCATGGATATAAATTAAAAAAAGGTTTAGAGATTCAGACGAAGGTTATAAGTTCTGACAAAGAGAATCGACGCATAATCCTTGAATTGCATCGAGAATCCGAGTTTTCAGGTAATGACATTATGGAAATGCTTAACTTGAAACCATCAAGAACAGTTGGCATACTCAAAAAAATGTTATCAGATGCTGTTGCAAATGGCGAAATAGATACTAGTTATGCTGCTGGATTAAACTTTATTAGAGAAAAAGCAAAAGATATTCTTTGATATCATAGAGCCTTTTTTTCGAAATGGATTCATCGGTTTTATTTAACATGATCCCTATAAGTCAGCTCTTTTTGGAAATCGTTTTAGACACAACTCGGAAAGCCTTCTGTTGACTTAATGGACTAATAATAATTCTCCAATGAGAGACTCCTGAGCATGAGGGTAAAAGACTCTTTATTATAAAATTATCAGAAATGCTTGAACACGAACTACAACAATACCTCCTTCGTGAGTATCCACAAGAGAATGCTCGCTGCGAATGGAAGGAATTTAAGAATCAGAAGAACTCGTTCTGTGGGGACGAGAAGGATGATGTTATTTCCTACGTGTCAGCTATTGCCAACATGGAGGGTGGACATCTTGTGATTGGGGTAAAGGATAAGACGCTTGAAATTGTTGGGACTGATATTTCAAGGCTTACTTTTAATGGGCAACCTGCAAACACTCAGTCGGCAACGTTCAAACTCACAGAACAATGCACTTATCTTTCATCTGAAGGTCTAAGCATTGAGGAGTTTATAACCGATGATACAAATAAGCGAGTATGGATAATACATATTCCAAAGCACTTGCCTCGTCGCCCTGTCCTTGCCCACAAGAAGGCATGGCAACGCATAGAAGATTCGTTGGTGGAATTGACCCAAGAAAGAATGGCTGTCATTCTTGAAGAACCAATCTATGCAGCAAAGGACTGGTCTGCAGAAATTGAACCTGATGCTACAATAGACGATTTGGATGAGGTTGCTATCGCCAAGGCTCGAATGATGTTCAAGAAGGTTCATAGTCGCATACCTGCTGAAGAAGTGAATGCTTGGAATGTTCAAACTTTCTTGAGCAAGTGTGGATTAACGAGAAACGGAGGTATTACTCGGGCAGCTATCATTTTGTTGGGCAAATACGAATCCGCTTTCAAACTGCGTCCTGCTGTTGTACAGGTTACTTGGACACGGCGAGACAAGAACCAGGAAGTGGTTGACTACGATCACTTCACAGTTCCATTTATATTAACAGTGGACGAAATTCTCTCAAAGATAGAGAATCTGACATTGCGTGAAATGCCTGGAGGAACGCTTTTTCCCGACACGATGAAGCAGTATGACGACTATACCATTCGTGAGGCTCTTCATAATTGTATTGCCCATCAAGACTACACTCTTCAGCAACGCATCAATTTCGTGGAGAATCCTGGCTATCTGTATTATTCCAATGCAGGAACATTCATTCCTGGTACTTTGGAGAATGTTTTGAGGAACGAAGAGCCTCAAACGCATTTCCGTAATGAGTGTTTATGTAGGGCTATGGTAGATTTTAACATGATTGATACCGTAAGTCGTGGCATCAAGAAGATGTTCAACGAGCAATGGCGCAGACACTTCCCTATGCCTGATTATGAGATAGACCAAATAAAGAAGAAAGTCGTAGTACGTATCTATGGCAACGAAATCAACAAGCGATATACTGACTTGCTGAAGACAAACGACACTCTTTCCTTGTGGGATTGTATCTCGCTCGACGCAGTACAGAAAGGCAGAACCATTCATGAAGATGTAGCCCAAGATTTGCTTAAGCGTGGACTTATAGAAGGCGAAGCACCGCATTACAGCATCTCCCTGAACATTGCCAAGGACACGCACCAACTACCTTCTTACACCAAGACAAAAGGATTGGATAAGGTTAAATTGCGCCAGATGGTTCTTCAATATCTAAGTAACGCTGGTGAGGAAGGTGCCAAGAGAGACAGTATCTACGAATATCTGAAGGATGTGCTTCCACAGAATAAAACGGAAGAGCAGAAACTACGTACCTTAGGAGATTTGTTGAAAACTATGAAAAAAGAGGACTTGATATGGACAGATGGACGAAATTGGTTTGAGAAATAAATTTCGTTGAAATCCATCCATTTCGTCGAAATTCGACGGATGACAATGGATAATCCGTCGAATTTCATAAAAATCCGTCGAAACTCGACGGGCTTTTACCACAGCACCTTCTGCCCTGTTAGGACGTGTGGAGCTTACTTGCGAAAGTGCAGATATGAGCCCACTTTAAAAAGTAAGGCCTGTTTAAAATGTTTATATTTCACGAAAATAATCTCTGCTTTATGCTGTTATCTGGAATATTTTTCGTATCTTTACACCATCAATTAAAAGAATGACTATGTTTAAAAAGACAG
>OBKV01001577.1_pt1 | contig 14142 bp, 15 predicted proteins | sample 1517301 | NCBI WGS metagenome assembly OBKV01 (sample SAMN04571685, study PRJEB22368) | human gut metagenome | biome: human gut; material: stool | host: Homo sapiens | place: Luxembourg | collected 2012-06-29 | reverse complement strand
CAAGGTCACATAAGTGGCGCCTTTATTACGAGCAAGCCTAAAGTGCATAAGTCCGAAATAAAATAATGGAATGGGTGGCCTGGAGGTCACCCATTTTTGTCATCTATTTCTTCATCATCTGGTACTCTTCTACCTTGCCGTCACCTTTCCAGCAATCTGGCAGCATCTGCAGACGGTTCCCGGGATAAAGTTGGTCTATGTCGAAATACTCGATTCCGCACATGACCCACGAAATACTGTACTATGAGGAGTGCAGCAAGCAGACGGACAAAGCGATCACCATAGAAGTGGCACCTTATATTGCGTCCTATGGTGGCACACTTTAATTATTGCGCTACTGCTGGCACATCAATCACGCTTCAACTCTCCCGTGGATTTTTTCAGTTCGAGAGTTCGTGTTTTGTCTTTCTTGATGAGTTCTTGTATTTCGGCATTAGTCATAATCGTCGTCACCTTTGTCTTTGCATATTTATGAAAAGTTATTGAAGATTTGGGACTTGGAACAAATCTATTTCTTTAGGGGTCTTTTCCACCTCATATCCGTAGTTGGTAAAGTGGGACGGAAGTTTGAATATACCCATGCAGATTTTTGGCGGCATCTCATCTGGATTCCGGATAAAATGACTACCTTGCGAAAAATACTGCGGTTTCAATGACTGATAAGGAACGTGACGAACTCAAAGAGGTGATCAGGAAAGATTACCCGGGAATCTCGGAGGCGGAAATCTCATTTATGGTTTCGTTCTTCGAAATGATGCAGGCTAAGACAGCGGCATATTCAACTGTGGGTGCCAGTGCGACGGCCACTTCAAACACTAAGAATAGCCAAGGGACTGGAAATGCCGGAGGAGCCAAAGGCAAGAAAAAATCAAAGGCCGACCGGCTGGTGGACTCAAGCAAACCATCGAAGACTTACATCTTATACGCTTCCATCGAACAATGTCCTGTCAAGGTGTTCAGACGGATAAAAGTGCCGTCAAACCTTTGGCTCGGGAATCTTGGAAAGATATTCATCACTGCGTTCGGTTGGGCCGGTTATCATCTCTCACAATTCACCAAAGGCGATGTGTACTATACGTCCAGAGACAACATTGATGAAAGAGATAGTTTCAATTTTGGTTGTAGAAACAGGCATATTGACGAGATGACCGTCACCGTCGCGGATGTTCTGCCCAAAAAAGGCAGCACAATCTCTTTTGAATATGATTTCGGAGATGGCTGGATCCACAATGTCAGGGTCTCATCGGTCAGTGACGAGCCTCTCCGGGGCGAGGATATATGTGTGACATCAGGCAAAGGAGCCTGCCCACCGGAAGATGTCGGGGGTGTGTGGGGCTATGCGCAAATGCTTGACATCCTGTCCGGGAAGGTTGATGACCCGGAGGAGAAGGCCTCATACGAGGAATGGCTCGGACTTCAGGAAGGAGAGACCTATGATCCTGAGGAATTTGATTTGGAGATCGCAAACGAGGATGTCGAAGACCTAGTCGCCTTGATCCTCAAAGGCAAGGAAGACTTTCGATAGAATCAATGGATCAGGAACGTATTAGGTTGGTTTTTAAGCCGGATACTGGTCACAAAGAATGCGGTGGAGTGCTGTTGCGATGTGATTGGATGGTTCGAGGGCTTCTAAATGAACGTCAAGGGTGAGGTCAGGAAGAGAGACGGGAAGCGTGATGAGGTCCTGGCGTGTGGCAGGATGGGGGAGCAGGCCGATGATGTCTGGGGAATCTGCGACCAACTTCACGATGGCTTCGGCAGAATCCGACACGACTGCCACGCGCGCCTTCAAATCAAGCGGCAAAATCTCTGAATATATCTTCGGAACCGCAAGCCTGGCGCTCTGCGGAAGGTCTTTCAGGTCTGTCGTTTTTGAATATGCCGGATTGGAGCTTACCGCCGATGCCGTCACGCTGAACAAGAACGTGCCGATGTCTTCGAACGATGGCTCTGTCACGTGCCTTTGGGCGTAAATCCTTATGTCTGAATCATTTCCGGAAGATTCGCTGCGGATGGAGAAAGTCAGGGACGGATTGAAGGCCAGAAGTTTTGAAAGCGCCTGGGGGAGAATATGGCTGGCGATGAAGCCGTCGGCGGAGATTCTGACGGGTTTGTTTGCGGAGATCTTGCCTGTGGGGCCGAACAGTTGTCCTGCGGCGGAGTACCAGTAGAGGATCTTTTCCGCATATTCCTTGAAAATGATTCCGGCCGCTGTCAGGGTCACCGAGCCGCGGCCTCTGGTGAAAAGCTCCGCTCCCATGTTCCTTTCAAGTTCGGCTATGTTTTGGCTCACGGCTGGTTGGGTAACGCCAAGCGCCTTCGCCGCGATGGTGAAGCTGCCGTTTTCGGCCACGGCCATAAAGACCTTCAACTTGAAATCCTCTAACATAGTTATTTTGCTTTTCACCTTGCAAATATAACGTTTTTTGCCCCAATTTTTACCGGTGCCGATATATTCAATAATTAATTATCGAAAATCGAATATTATATTTGGAATAACGAATATTTTGATGTAAGTTTGTTGTGTTGAAAATTGAATGATATGTCTATAATAGTCAATGTTGATGTGATGCTGGCGAAGAGAAAGATGTCTTCCGCAGCGCTTGCCGAGAAGGTCGGGATCACTCCGGCGAACCTCTCCATCCTCAAGACGGGGAAGGCCAAGGCCGTCAGATTCTCCACGCTGGAGTCCATCTGCAAGGCTCTGGACTGCCAGCCGGGGGATGTCCTTGAATATTCCGATGAACAATAATAATCCTAATATAGAGTTGATTATGAAAAAATTTTTGATTTTCGTCTCTGCCTTTGTACTGTCCGCTTCGGCGTTCATCGCTCAGGCTCAGATGCAGCAGTTGCCGAATGACCCTGCGGTCAAGGTCGGCAAGCTGGAGAACGGTCTGACCTATTACATCAGACACAATGACAAGCCGGCCGGCAGGGCTGAGTTCTATCTCGCCACCAATGTAGGAGCCATTCAGGAGACCCCTGACCAGGACGGTCTCGCGCACTTCCTTGAGCACATGTGCTTCAACGGCACGAAGAATTTCCCTGACAAGGGCATTCTGAACTGGCTTCAGAGCATCGGGGCTTCGTTCGGCGGCAACGTGAACGCTGCCACAGGCATTGACCAGACCACCTATATGCTCAATAATATTCCTTTGGTAAGGGAATCGGTGGTGGACACCTGCCTTTTGATCCTGCACGACTATTCGCATTTCGTGACGAACGATCCTGCCGAGATCGACAAGGAGCGTCCGGTGATCATCGAGGAGAGACGTTCCCGCAGGAACGCAGGCTGGAGGACTTTCGAGAAGTCTCTTCCTTACCTCTATGGCGACACAAAGTACGCCACCTGTACCCTGATCGGAAGCAAGGAGAACCTTGAGACATTCAAGCCTGAGAGCCTTGTGAACTTCTACAAGACGTGGTATCGTCCTGATATGCAGGCAGTCATCGTTGTGGGTGATGTTGACGTGGATGCAGTCGAGGGAAAGATCAAGTCGATATTCGCTGACATTCCGGCCGCCGTCAACCCTAAGGCTAAGGAGAAGATTCAGTTCAAGGAGTTCACCGAGCCGCGTGTGGCTGTCATCACTGATCCTGAGACCACTTCATCGTCCGTTGAGATGGTTTGGGAAAGCGAGGCAAGGGACGAGGCTCTCAATTCCACTTCCGCTGGTCTTATGATGGATCTGATTGAGAGCGTTGTTCAGTCCGTAATGAGCGAGCGTTTTGATGACATCACCTCCAAGGCTGACGCGCCATACCTCTACGGTAGTTTCGGTTTCGGGAAACTTTGCGAGGTCATCGAAGGCGCTGATGCCAATGTCGCCCTGAAGGAAGACAGCATTCTTGGCGGATTCAAGGCTTTCGTAACCGAACTTGAAAGAATGAAGAGATACGGCTTGACTGAAGCCGAGGTAGGCAGGGCTAAGGACAAGATCATCGCTGTTTATGAGAAGGCGGCCAACAGCGCCGAGACCAGAAAGAACAGCGAGTTCGTCAACCCTCTGATCAACAACTTCTTTGGTAACTATGCGTATATGGAGCCGGCCACCAAGCTTGAGTTGGTGAAGGCCATTCTTGCGCAGCTTAACGCACAGGTGATGAACCAGGTCCTTGCACAGGCTTTCACCGGAGAGAACAGTCTCGTAGTCATCTACAGCGGTCCTGAGAAGGAAGGCATCGCCACACCTACCGCAGAGCAGTTGCTTCAGGTGGTCGAGGATGTGAAGAAATCCGAGATCGAGGCACCGGCTGAGGAAAAGGCCAGTGAGCCGCTTATGGATCCTTCCTCATTGGTGGGCGCAAAGGTGAAGAAAACCAAAACGACACTCTATGGCGCGACAGAATGGACTCTTTCCAATGGCGTGAAGGTCGTTGTGCTGCCTACAGACTACAAGAAGGATCAGATCCTGTTCTCGCTCTACAAGAACGGTGGCGAAAGTCTTATCGCTACCGAGGATCTTCCTTCATTCGACGGCAGCATCTACAGTGTGTTCCAGAACGCTCAAGGTTTGTCAAAATTCAAGGGAACAGAACTTTCCAAGATGCTTTCCGGAAAGATGGTGAGTGTCAGTCCTTTCATAGATGATCTTTATAACGGAATCTCCGGAAACTCTTCCGTGAAGGATCTTGAGACAGCGTTCCAGCTTCTCTACCTTGAGTTTATGGAGCCTCGCTTCGATCAGGAGGAATTTGACAACGCCATCGCCCAGATCAAGGCCGTTCTTCCTAATCTCGTGAACACACCTAACTTCGCTTTCCAGAAGAGATTCAACAAGGTTCTCTACAACGACAACCCAAGAAATGAGGTGCTTTCTATGGAGAAACTTGAGAAGGTCAACCTCCAGACCATCGAGAAGAACTATCGCAGGCTCTTCGCCGATGCTGCCGGTGCCACAATGGTGATTGTCGGTGATGTCAATCTTGACACCCTCAAACCTTTGGTAGAGAAATATATCGGATCTCTTCCAAAGGGCAAGAAAGCCGCCAAGTGGGCTGATGTGCAGCCGCAGCTTGTCAAGGGCAAGGTCGTGGATGTCTTCGACCAGAAGATGGAGACTCCGCTGACAACCGTCCTTCAGGTCTATAGCGACTACCGTCCGTTCACCGTCAAGGAGCAGACTCTTGCCAGCGCTGTCAGCTACATCCTCGACCAGATCTACACCGACACTCTCCGTGAGGACGAAGGCGGTACTTATGGTGCGTCCACCGTGGCTAATGCCCGCAAGGATCCTAACGGGAGGTATCTTCTTCAGGTTTACTTCAACTGCAAGCCAGCCCTTGCCGAGAAGCTCAGGGCTCTGGCTCAGGACGGTTTCAGGAAACTCGCCGAGGAAGGCCCGACCGATGAGCAATTTACAAGGACAGTCGAGCATTTCAAGAAGAATGTTCCGGAAAGCAGGATCAACAACTCTTACTGGCTGTCAGACCTGCTCCGCTATTTCCGCAACGGCTATGACTACGACAAGGAGTGGGAGGCCGCGGTAGGTGGCCTGACCAAGGAGTCCATCCGTGACGCCGCCGCCAGACTCTACAACTCCGGCAACTTCGTCGAGGTTGTGATGATGCCAGGCGAGACCACCGAAGCCGAGTAATGAATATATTCCCGGACATTCCGTCCGGATTAACGACAAAGAGGACGACTTAATCAGTCGCCCTCTTTGTCGTTAATAAAATATTCAAATCCTAATTTTACCTCAAGGCCTCAATCTGTTCAGAAGACAGCCCCGTGGCAATCTTGATCTGATCAGTGGGTAAGCCCAAAGACAACAATGACTTTGCGACCTCCGCCTTGCCTTGTTCGGAACCTTCCTTAAAGCCTTTGCGGTAACCTTGCTGCTCGGCACCCTTGATGTACGGGCGCATTTCTTTTTCTGTCATCATATCACTGAAATAGTTGTCAATCTCCTTGTCGTCAAGGCCGCTGACGCGCATCGCTCTTTCCAATTTATTGAACACGGCATCTTTTTCAGACCTCGATTTGGCAAATATAGTGAAATTTCTGAATATCCTGCACCATCCTGCGATGGGACTGTCATATTCATCATTGTATCGCATAACTCTTGGCAATTCAAGAAGAAAGAACGACATTTGGCCACCAAAAGGCTCTCCGGTTTCGATTTCCTGAGTACGATAATGATAGAGGATCTTGTCATCAGGGGAATTCGGATGCTCGTCCTCGTAATTCATAATGCAGATAACCTTGACCGGGGCCAGAACATAGTCTTCATCTCCACGTTTGATCTGCCTTGTCACAAGTCTTGATCCATAGAAGAACAGCCGGTCGCGTTGATCGAAACGAGAGGCTTTCTGCATTTCCACCAAGATGGTCCCGTCTGGAGTCTGGCAGAGGAGGTCAAAGAGTATCCTTTTATCCGATGGGGCAACCTCCGTGAGTTCTGTATTGCGGAACTCCACAGATGAGATATCCTCTTTAAGAATATCATTCAAGAGTGTGATGAGAAGGTCTGGATGATTTTGGAACAAGTACTTGAATGCCCAGTCACAGGTCAGGTCGAGATATTCAGGTGTGGCGAGACTTTGGGCGTAGGAGTCCTTTTCTTCTTCCGACATACCGTTGAACCGGCTGTCTTTTTCGATGAGCCGCCGGCAATGTTCGTACCGCTTGAGGTATAGCCTCTCCTTGGATATGGTCTCATGGTTAATGGTTGTTTGGCCGGTCGCGTCTTGGATGCCGACCTTTGTTGTCTCGGAGTTCTCCATAGTTGAAGTAGTTTTTAATGATGTCAATTGGTTCGGGATCTGTTCCCGAATCCAGCGCAATATCGGCATAGTGAACGTAAAAAACGAAAAGAAACATATACGAATCATAAGAAACGTAAATTTTTTTGGTAAATACCCCCTAAAAAACGCCCCTACGACAATTTTGCGAACGTTTGCAAAACCGCCATAGGGGCTTGTGATAGTTTTATTATGTGTTACAACTCCTTAAGGAAGCGGGCCATAGCGCTGAGGAAGTCGTTCCTGTATTCCTGAATAGGGTCGTTGCAGTACTTGGCGTTGCGGAAGCCGTAGCCGTGGCCGCCGCCAGGGAAGGCGTGCATCTCGCAAGGGACACCGTTCTTCACGAGGGCGTTGAAATAGCGGACCTCGTTCTCCGGCGGAACACCATAGTCGTTGGAACTGAATATGATGAATGTCTTCGGCGTGTCCGCGCTGACCTGCTTGTCCAATGAATATCTTTCCTTGAGGGCCTCGAATTTCTTCTTGCCGGTATCCCAGCTTTCGAAATCCTTACCTTTCCTGTTGTACCAGCCTTTCTCCGTTCCTATGAGGTTGTTGAAACTGCCTTCGTGACCGACTCCAGGCTCGGAGGAGATCACCGGATAGACAAGGATTGAGAAGTCCGGCCTGGTCTCTGCATCGATATACTGCGTGGATGCAGTGGCCGCGAGATGTCCACCGGCTGAGAATCCCATCACACCGATCTGCTTCACGCCCCACTCCGGAGCGTAGTGGCGGCAATAACGGAACACGTTCTGCACATCGTTCAGCGGCACGTTCCAGTGGCCGTATGGCAGACGGTACTTGAGCACGGCTGCACTGATGCCCTGACTGTTAAGCCATTCCGCGGCGTATTGTCCCTCGTGCACGTAAGCTGTGAACCAATAGGCTCCGCCTGGGCAGATGATGACCATCTTGCCGTTCGGATTCTTTGCCAGATAAAGTTCGAACCTCGCGCTGTCACCGGTGAATTTCAGATTCATATCCTTGGTCAGTTCCTCCGACTTAGTGCAGCCGTTGGACTCTCCAGGGCCGAGTGTTATGCCCTCGATTCCCTTATCAACATTCTGTCCTTCCGGGTACAGATAGACAACCTTGTCCGGCTTGCATGTGAACTGCTCTCTGGCGACTTTAGGCAACTCCTTCTTGCCGTTCACGCTTTCAAGCTGCTGGCCGAGCCATCTTTCCAGAGCCGCTGAGAACTCAGGCCTGCACGATCCCAGATTGTCCTTGCAGACCTTTGGGTCAAGGCCGATGCTCAGATCAGTGAATCCCCAGCCGTGACCTCCTTTCGGATAAATATGAAGCTCAGCAGGAACCTTGTTTCTGACGAGAGCCTGATAGAATTTCACGGAACTTACAACCGGTACGGTCTTGTCGTAGGTGCTGACGCCGATGAAAGTCGGGGGAGTGGTAGGGGTGACATCACGATAGGTGGTGTACATTCTCTTCAGCCCATCATATTCATTCAAGCCATTGTACCATTGGCCGAAAGGTTTGTCCTCCCTGTCGGTCCACGACGCTTCGCCGCCGAGAAGATTGTCAACCGATCCTTTGTGTGTGGCATTCTCGTCCATCAGGATAACAGGGTAGAGGAGTACCGCGAAGTCCGGCCTTGTCGTGGAGTCAACGTACATAGTCTCGGCAGTGCTGGCGAGATGTCCTCCAGCCGAGAATCCCATCACACCGATCTGCTTTATTCCCCAGTCCTCTGAATGATGCCTGCAATAACGGAATGCGTTCTGCACATCCTGAAGCGGAACCTCACGATGCCCGTTTGGCAGACGATACTTCAGAACAGCACAGGCGACATTTCTGTCATTCAGCCATTTTGCCACATAAGATCCTTCGTTCCAAGTTGAAAGGCCGGCGTACCCACCGCCTGGACAAGCGATGACCATCTGTCCGTTCGGTTTTTCAGGCAAGAATATGTCAATACGCGCGCTGTCCGTCACATTGGAGACGAATCCCCAGCCGCCGGCCACCTCCGCTCCTTCCAGACCGTTTGAGACTAGCGGCCCTTGGGTCACAGCCACACCGTTCTCGACTATCCCTTGGTCCACTCCCTGTCCCTTCGGATAGAGGTAAACGGTTTTTGTGGGAGCATATTCAATGCCCGGCGTGTTCTTGGCCTTCAGTTTTTCCTCGACAGGGGAAGTCCTTGCCAACGGATTGACATTCACCACCGTTCCGTCAAGGACCAGCTGGCTTTTCTTCGCCTTTTTCTGCGCCGAAGCATCCGTCCCTGCGCAGACAACCGCCGCCACCATAGCGGCCAGAAGAAATGTTCTTTTCATATTATCTGTCTTTAGTGTCCTTTTTATGAATATGTCTGCAAATATAACGAAAAGGAGCGGCTTTTTATGACCGCTCCTTGAAAGATAACTATTTGATTAGTGGTGTTCACTCGGCGTTTTCCCTGAACTCAAGCAAATCTCCAGGCTGACATTCCAATGCCTTGCAGAGCGCGTCGAGTGTGCTGAATCGGACACCCTTGGCCTTTCCGGTCTTCAGAATCGACAGGTTGACCGCCGAAAGCCCGATCTTGTCAGCCAGTTCGGCGGAAGTCATCTTCCGCCGAGCCAGCATCACATCGACATTTACTACTATTGGCATAATGATTATTCTTCAGCGGTTTCTTCCTGAGGCTGCTCCTCCGGCTTGGTCTCCTTGCCTTTAAGATATTCGGGCAGATTCATTCCGGCCATATTGAACAAATCCTGAAGCGGAGGTACTGAGCCCATCAGACCGGAAATGAAATTCGCGGTCGATGTCTTGCCGTTCTTGCCGTCTCCGTTGCCGTCCCATACGGTCACCTTGTCGATCTTTATGCCCTTGACAGCCTCGACCTGAGTCTTGACGAGTTCAGGCAGTTTGTCCGCGATAAGCATAAGCACAGCCTTCTGAGGATCGCCGGCAGCGGCCTTGACCATCTCGTTGAAACCGTCGGCCTGCTTTGAGAGGATCTCAAGGGTACCACGGGCCTGAGCGTCCATCTTTGCGAATATCGCGTCAGCCTCTCCCTTGGCCAGCCTGCGGACCTTCTCGGCCTCGGCCTCAGCCTCTATGATGAGCTTCTCCTTGTCGATCTGGGCAGGAACGACGATGTTGGCCTGCTGGGTAGCCCTCTCCCTCTCGGCACGGGCAAGCTCGGCGTCACGCTCGCTCTGGTAGGCCTCCTGGAGGGCCTTCGCTGCCTGAACCTTCTCGGCTGCGACCGCTATACGCGCGGCCTCGGCCTCCTTCTCGCGGCGCTGGGCGTCAGAGTTTGCGATGTCGATCTTGGAAGTGTTCTCTCCCTGCACGGCGAGGGCGTTTGCCGCGGCAGTCTTGATACGGGTATCTCTCTGGGTCTCAGCGATTCTGATGTCCTTGTCCCTGTCGGCCTCGGCCTTACCGATCTCACCGTAGCGGTTCTGCTCGGCCACGCTCTTCTTGGCGTCGTTGATGGCCTTGGCGGCGGCTTCCTTACCGAGAGCCTCGATGTAGCCGGACTCGTCACGGATGTCGGTCACGTTCACGTTGATGAGCTTGAGGCCGATCTTTCGGAGCTCAGCCTCCACGTTCTGGCTGACGGCAACGAGGAATTTGTCACGGTCAGAGTTGATCTCCTCGATGTCCATCGTGGCGATCACCAGACGAAGCTGTCCGAAAAGGATGTCGGTCGCGATGTTCTGGATGTTGTCGATGGAGAGTCCGAGAAGCCTCTCGGCTGCGTTAGTCATACTGTCCGGCTCGGTGGAGATACCAACCGTGAACCGGCAAGGCACATCCACACGGATGTTCTGCTTGGAAAGCGCGTTGGTAAGGTTGCACTCGATCGAGATCGGCTTGAGGTCAAGGAACGCATAGTCCTGGAACACAGGCCAGACGAACGCCGCACCACCGTGGATGCATCGCGCGGATGAGATTGATCCGCTCTTGTTCTTGCCTGTCTTACCGTAGATGACCATAACCTTGTCGGAAGGGCAGCGGCGGTAGCGCTTGAGAATCGCCGAAAAAGTCACGAATATGACTGCGACGACGATGAGGATCAGTGATAGTTCCATATTCAAAATCTTTAATGGGTTTATAATATTCCTTTAATATATTCGGTCAGGTTAGAAATGGCTTCGGTTGGTTAGATGATGGTCGGAGTCAGCTCCTCAACCAGTAGGGTGTAGTCATTGATGACTTCGGTGACCTTGATGGCCTTGCCGGTCGGGATTGTCTCCCCGTCTGTGACTGCGTCATATTCCCTGACGGCGTTGTTGATGGTGATCTGGACCTTGCCTTCGCCCTTGCGCTCGCCCGGAATCGTGAGGTAAACCTTCCCCTCGCAGCCGACAGCGGACTTATGCACATCGATATTCCCCGTCTGCTGCATTCCGCTGAGCCATTTGAATATCCACATAACAACCGTGACCAGAAGTATGCCGACAATTACGGAGACGATGATCAGCAACGCGTTGGACTGAATCTTCTCGTGCATCAGCACCGCCGTCCATCCGAATCCCAGGCAGAAGTTGACCAGGTTGCGGAACGTCAGCAAATTCATCGAAGGATCCGCGTCGAACGATCCGTCCGAAGTGTCGAGATCGAAATCAGCGTCGTGGTCTCCCAGTCCGAGGAATGTCATAACAGTCTGAATGACGAAAATCAGCGATGCCGAGAGCGTGATGGCCCAAAGGACCTGCATTGCCGTACTAAGTGATGTCCACCAGGTAATCATATCTATTAGTTTTTAGTTAGGCGGCCGGATTCCTTTCCGCACCGCTTCTTTTGCAAATATATTAATAAATTTATGAAAAACAATAATCTTTTCAAAAAATACATAAATATTTTATGAATATGCCCGCTCGCCGTCACCGCACCTCGCCGCATAAGGGAACCAGCTGCGGAGCGAAAGGGGGAATGCTGGCGGACGGGCCACGGATTTTGTACGAAAATCAATGAATATTGTATGAAATGAAGGTCTCTCTTATTTCGTACATCATTCCCGTTGTTTCATAAAACTGATTTTGAAACCGGCATTATATTCCGGAACTTTGCATCGTTGAAAATATCGGATATGTTATGAAAACAAAAAAGATACACCATTATATGAACAAAACTATTCACGTGTCGGCCATCGTGCTGGCGATTCTCATCCTGACCGTGGGCTGCCAAGGGAAGAAGGGCGGCTCACGGGCTGAGGATGAAGGTTCAAACACAGTCCTTGCTGACAGCTCCATTCAAAAGTATTCCGGAAAGGCCACGGTTACCGGAAGTGAATATTTGGACAAACTCAGTGAAATCTGCCGTTATTCTGTTGATTCGCTCGATGGCGGTGGATGCAGCCTTGATTTAGACATTCTGGAGAGCAGGTTCGCCGATGAGATATTCCTTGATTTGGATGAGGATGTCCGGAAGGATGATTTTGCCCTTTCGGTCAAGGATTGGTTCGACAGGACGGCGTTCCTCTATTACTGCTCTTCGCTTTATGAGCTTCGCGTGCGATATGACCGTAATAACTATTCCTTTGACACCACGGCTGTGGAAACGCCGGGCTCGACAATGTTGACTGGAGAGATGAGACCGTCAATGAGCGTGTTGCAGAAGGTGTTCCCTGACAAACGTGTCAGAGATGCGGCTTCAGCGCTTTTGAATATGCTGTACAAGACCCCTGATTTCAATGATGTGAGCAAGCATTTAGGTGAATTGGTGGATGCTTATAAATCAGCCGCTTTCGCTTCCGGGATGCCAATAGATACGGCCAAGATCGGCAAAGCTTTCGCGAATGAGGATGCTTACTATGACAAGTCGGCGTTTGTTCCGGACATAAAGCGTTTCCGTGACGCAAGGGCCTATTTTGACAGTGCAGCCGTTCAGATCAAAGATCCTGTTGGAGAGATAGAGGCGCGGATGAAAGCCCCGATGGATTTCGACACCAAGTGTGTCTATGCGATAGAACTTTCGCACGTACAGCCGGTAGATTGCGTGGACATCCTCGGGGCTCTCATAGAGTCAAGAATATATTCCCGCTACCTCCTTGAGGTCTGGGAGAATTGGCGTGCAGAAGCCCAGTTCGGGTGGTTCGGCTGCTCGAATGATTCCGAAATTCCCAACGCCTATTATTTGAAAATCAGGAATATCTGTGCAAATACGATGATCCGTCATATTCAGAAACATCCGGAAGACAACGATGCGTATCTGCGCCTCTTCCGTTTGCTTTATTGCGAACCGATCCATCGTGGCGGCGGCCTCTTTGGCAACGAAGTAGTTGCTATATTGTGTCATCTCCGTAGCGCGGAATATTAAGTACTTTTACAAAACCCGTTCAGCCACACAATGTGTCTGTGCCCAAAGAAGCCATATCTGGCTGAAAAACTCGAAGCCCAAGGTACAAGTTTTTCACGGTAATATGCCATCCAGATGCTTCTGTCCAGCTTTGGGATGAAAGCATATTGTAATAATGTTTATATTCCTGCTTCCTGATTTTTAGAAGCAGGAAATTCCTCATTTGCTCTTCCGTGACATCATAGATAGGATGGAGTTTAGGGTTGACACGGCTTCAATAATATTGTTGATGGAAGGTGTGAGGCCTTTTGCTACCGAAAGGCTTGATATGTATTGTCCCATTCTCATATTTGTCAACAAGTATGTTAACGAATATGTTAACAAACCTTGAGATTTCCAAATAAACTTAATTACCTGATATGAATAGTGGAATGTCCTAAGTTAAACGAACTGATGATGCTCCTCAACAGGCGTTAAATTGCGTAAATCACGCTTTTAGAGGGACAAAAATCTATTCACGAGCGTATTTCTGTCATATTCCCGCTTTTAGGGAACGTGGGTTAAAATTGGTGAACATACCTGTTCAGCTATCTGCCTTTCTTCATTCTTTTGTGTGTCGTAATCAAATCTGGTCTGAAGGTTCACCCACTCTATTGATGGTATGCCAAGAATTACTTCTAACTTGTCGGCCACTGGCTTAGTGATTGACCTCTTCCCCTTGATAATTTCGCTAATATGTGACGCTTGCAATTCAATCCTATTGGCAAAAACTTTCTGTGAAATGCCACGTTCCAAAAGTTCCTCTTTCAATATGCTCCCCAGATGAATCGCCATCAGTGCCGGTGCCTCATTTCTTGTTGCCATAGTGATTGCTATTCAGTTCAACAATCGTAATTTCAATTCCTCCATCAATCTCCTTGAACAACACTCATCAATACGACCGTTCGCCGGACGTACCAAATTGAGCGAGAGATTGTTATAAAGCCTTTCATAACGTGAGTTTAACATTAAATTGTATAATTAATCCATAGTTCTTATTGTAATAAGTTGGGGAACAATTAAATATCCCCGCTTTTTCCCTTGTATATTCAAATTATTATTTATACATTTGTATAAGTAATACAATAGATATGG
>OBKV01001576.1_pt1 | contig 14143 bp, 18 predicted proteins | sample 1517301 | NCBI WGS metagenome assembly OBKV01 (sample SAMN04571685, study PRJEB22368) | human gut metagenome | biome: human gut; material: stool | host: Homo sapiens | place: Luxembourg | collected 2012-06-29 | reverse complement strand
AAAGGAATGAAATACATACTTAATACTTCCACAAACACTTATCATATTGAAGGCTGCTGTCACAATTCATTTTCCGAAAAGAAAGTATTCAATACCGAAAATGAAGTAATCAAATACGGCGGCAAAAATGTAAGGTTATGCAAGCTCTGTCAGAAAAATTATGAACGGCAGGAACAATCAAGATCAGGAAATATTTAAAGGGGAGTATCTAAAATGAACGAGCCAATCTTCAAAGCAACGATCAAATGTCAGATATCCATAATTTATAACGCTATAGCAGTCATTTTATTATGTATCGGAGGACTAAATTTTTTAAATTTCCTTGTCGGAAATGGCTATCCGTGGGAGTTGGAAACAAAAAGAAATGTTGGCATTTCATCGATTGTAGTGTATATTATTCTTGTTGGTATAAGGTTTTATTGGCAAGACATTGCAAAAGCTTCTTCGCTTGAGCTTACAGAGGAAGGAATTTCTGGCAGTCTCAAAATTTGGGGAGTAAACTCAAAATTAAACATTCCCCTTGATAACATAAGCAGCCTGTATGTCAAGGAGTCAATTTGGGACAAAATACGAAGCGGCAAGACTTTAGTAATAGCTTCATCTTCGGGTTCAGTCAAATTCAGATGTGTACAAAACGCAGATGAATTTGTTGAAAATGTAAATAATCTCACAGAGAAAAGAAAAAACGCCACAAAAGCTCCGAGTTCAGCTGCCAATCAGGTATCGTCAGCCGATGAACTGAAAAAATTCAAGGAGCTTTTAGATGCAGGAGCAATATCACAGGAAGAATATGACTCAAAGGAAAAGCAACTTTTAGGCTTATAAAGAAAATCAGCTTCCGCCAAACAGCAGGAGCTGATTTTCTTTACATATTAATATCCTTAGGCTTCTCTATCCTGTCCATTTCAAACCAGAATGTACTTCCGATGCCCACCTCCGACTTAACGCCGAATTTGAAGCCGTGGAGAATGAATATCTGCTTTACAATGGAAAGTCCGAGACCCGTTCCGACGACCTCTCTCTTGTGCTTTTCGGCACGGTAATAGCGGTCGAAGATAAGGGGCATAAGCTCCTTGGAAATGCCGTCACCCGTATCGGTAACGGAAATGGTGATCTTTTTCTTTGTGCATACCTCCATAACGTATATGCTCTTTTCCTCACCCGAGTAATTGACCGCATTGTTCACAAGATTGTAGATTATCTGGTCAAACTTGATAAGATCGGCCTCACCCCACGCCTCTTCATTGGTGCTGACATAGAATTTGTAGCCGTCACGCTCGGAAAGGAGCTTGTAGCGGGTCATAATTTCCCTGAGCCTGCTTCCGACGCAGAACGGCTCCTTGTGAAGCTCCGTGCTGCCGTTTTCAAGCTTTGTAAGATCCATAATGTCATTAACAAGAGCCGCAAGACGGTCGCTGTCGATGTGATTATCTTTCACCACGGGGACAAAATTGTAATGTCAATGCGGTGTGGTTTCGTCCCAATGAACGTGTGCGGAGATTACATTTTCTTTTCCGTAGCGGTTACACAGAAACTTGTAGCACTCAACAAAAAACAGTGGCTGTTCTTCCGGTGTCAGCGATTCCGGGGCTGTTATTACCCAGTCGCACATTACATTTACGTTTGCTCTTTTCAAAACTTTTATCTCGCCTAATCTTTTATGCAGAAAATCGAGGGGAGGCAGCGGTTGGTCTGCAGCGGCAAGATCATAATTGAGTGGTGTTCTGCTTTCGTCGATGTTGCTGGTACTGCTTGAATGTGTGCGGTCATAATGTGCAAGCATATGTCCTGTTGCGGCCGCTGTATATTTTTCTAAATGAGCCATTTGAAGCTCCTTTCGGTTGCGTGGTGGAAGAGGGTGACGGGTTCGTCCACCCAAACTAGTTATACCAAAATTCCGAGCCGTCAATTTCGCCGGGGCAATGCTGCCCCAGGTGATCTTGACTGAATTTTGGTTAACTTGCTCTCAAACGCCGAGGGCTTTCGATGTTTCCTGCGGAAACATCGCTTTGGGGAAACGGGCATGTAGCACCGATATGTAGGATAGTTAATATAAGTTATTCAGTGTCATTACCGCAGAATGCTTCTGCTGTTCAACGACGTGGTGATAAGTATTCAGAGTAGTTGAAACATCTTCGTGACCGAGGATTTCCGAAACAGCCTTTATGTCAACTCCGTTGCGAATGAGCGTTGTTGCAAAAGTGTGACGCAGGGCGTGAACGAGATTTTCCTTGTCGGTTATCCCGCACTTTTTCAGAATACACTCCATCGTCTTGTAAACCTTTCGGGGAGAAGTTATGGTGTGATTCTTTGTGGCGATAACTCTGTCCTTGTCCTTAATGATCTTGCGGAGATTTTCAAGTGCATCAACCGCATTGTCATTCAGCGGAATGTAACGAGTGGACTTGTCCGTCTTGGGCGTGTCCTGTTCAAGAAGAACGTAACTGCTCTCGGCATCTTCCGCACGATTCTTGACTTCCACAACATTCCCGTGAATGTAGATATGACGCTTTTCAAGGTCAACGTCCTTCCACTTTAGATAAAGCGGTTCGCCTTCTCTCATTCCCGTGTTGAGGATAAGAATAATCAGATAGCCGTATCTGTAAACGGGCGCACCGTTCTTGTAAGTGCGCTTTGCTTCTTCAACAATAGCGGCGATCTCTTCGGGAGTGTATGCGGTGATCTCCTTTCTCTCCTTGGTCTTTGAGGACGGGAGCTTCACACCCTTGACGGGATTTTTGAGAATTTCCCCACGCTGAACGCCCAGCTCCATACAGGCGTTCAGATTGTTGTACGCCTTCTTTGCGGTGGAGTAGGATTTTTCGTTGATGATAGTGTTTATCATTTTCTGCAGATCGTTTGAGGTCAGGGCGTTTATCTGGATATGACCGATTGCAGGGAATATCTGATATTTCAAAGACTGCTCCACACGGTCGTATGAGCTTGGTTTCAAATCGGGCTTTTTGACTTCTTCAAGCCAATGGGTCATATATGCTTCCAATGTCATTTTCTTGACGTTGGAAATATCGTATCGTGCAGCCTCAGCGATAAGCTCCTTTGTCTTTCTGCGAACTTCTGTCGGAGTTGCTCCGTAAACAGATCTTCTCACGTTTGTCGATACGGTTATCTTCTGCTCATAGTAACCGTCTTTACGCTTTTTTATTTCGGGAAGCTTCCTTGACACTTTGATCTCTCCTTTCTGTATCGGGGCATATAGGATATGCCCCGATATTGTGATGATTCAGTAATCAGCCGATGATAAAGGACTTGCCTGCATAGGTGTTCAGCCACTTTTCAAAGGCGGTCTTTTCAATGCGGAGGATACCGCCCATCTTGATGGAAGGAAAGCCTTCGGAGCTGAACAGCTTATACACGCTGCTGCGGCTGATGTGCATAATTGCCATAATGTTTTCGGGTGTGTAGAGAACGGGAGCGTTCTCAACGGGTGCTGCGGTTGTCTTTGTTGCATTCATATTGATTTACCTCTTTCTTTTGTGATTTTTATTGTTAAGGGACGATGGGACAATGGATTGTCTTGTTGTCGGAAAGTCCCTTATTTACGTTGGTTTTGCCGATTTACTCAGTTGGGACAATGGTGGGACAATCATCGGTTTGTCCGGGACAATGACCGTTTTCAAGCAGTATCGGGTTAAGTGCGTAGCTTTCCTTTCGCCTGTTTCCGCTGTTATGTTCCGGCGGAACATATGATATGTACTTATGAGCAGTCAGCACTTCAAGAGCGTCCTTGACCTGTTCATCTGTCAGCTTGCGGACGGAGCGTTTTATATCCCGAAAGGAAATAGTGGAAATGCCGTTCTTCAAGGCGAGTGCTGTCATTTTTTCAAGGACAAGCTGGGGAGTATCGTTGTAGCTTTCGGCACACATCATTTTAAGATAGTGCTGTCCGTAATACTTTGATATTTCGATAGCGGCCGACATTGTTTCTCCTGATATACATTCGGAAGGGGAGTGTTCGCATAAGTGGAGAAGTCCTGCCATTCGAAGTGTTTTGCCCGGCAGCTTGCTGAAAAACTCTCTGTAATCGGCAAGTGTTTCGTTTTCCGACATCTGATATTCGATTTTCTCTGCATAAGCGGTAAACAGATCCGTTGCCTTGCAGGACAGCTCTATGCACTGATCGGGATTCGGCGGCATATTCAACAAGCGATAGATAAGCTCCTTGTAACGCTTTGTGACCTCTGTTCCGTTTATATCCTGTATTAGTTTGCGGTGTCCTATCATACTGTCTGGCAGGCAGAACAGAAAACGTTGTGTCAGACCTTTGCCAATAAACTGCTGATTTGAAATGACGTTGTTCAGCACCTGGGGCTGGGCACATATCCCGAAGGTGAGCAGAGGGTGTGTAAGTGTGACAGAGCCGTATTTTCGGTCTATCTTCACAGGCTCTCCGTCATAGCTCGAAAGGAATATGTTCAGATTTATGATGCTGTTGGAGTACATTCCCGAAATCACATCGAAGATACCTCCTTCGGGGGACATAATGCCCATAGTGTCGTTGTTGTCGCTCATAATAGCTGCAAGGGCTTCGGCTGTAACATCTGTTGTTATCAGCTTCATTTCCTTTACAGGCTGCAGGGCATTTATCTCCATCTGAATGTCACGGATAACGGAGCTGTCCTCACCTTTTTCAATAGCCTTGTTCAGCTTGGAATCAAGCATTTTCTTGGAATTGAAATAGGTCTGCACATCAATAAGGTGAAGTGCGTTGTATTCGTTGACGAATTTGTTTATCGGTGAAGTCATTGCTGAAAATACTGCTGATTTGCGTTCTCCCGGCGGTGCTATTATCAGCATATAAAGGTTAAGCTCCTCCGACCAATAAGGACTGAAACTGACCTTAGCTTTGCCCTGCAAGCATACTGATAAGGCTGAGAGTGCCACAGATGCAGGCATATCGGGATAGACTTGGGTGGTTTCGGAAACGAAGTTTACCATATCCCGTATTGTCGGCGGTAATGCTCCTATCGGGAAAGGTGGCGGCGATTTTGCAGTGGGTAGGGCTACGGGATAAGGATCATCTTCTGTAATGATTTGTGTTTTCTCATTCATTTTTTCTCCTTTCTGCTTGACATTTGCCTTGTGTCCTGTTATACTTAAAATATAGAACACAATTCAGAGATTTTTAGCTACTTGAAATAGATAACAGTATATCTGGCTGATGTGTAGTTCTATTCGCCATAACTGAACGTATTATAAATTATTCAGTTTGATATGTCAATAGAAAACACAAAATTGTTCAGTATATCTGAATAACTTTGTGCGTTTGCACAATTTTTAGGAGGAAGTTTTGTGGATTATTCACGATTAGAAGAGCTATGCAGAGAAAAAAACATCTCTACAAGCAAGCTCGCAGAGATAGTAGGAGTTAGCAAGGGAAATACCAGCACATGGAAAAAAGGCGGCAATCCCAGCCTTGAAGTTTTATGTAAAATGGCAGAAGCCCTTGACTGCACAATAGATTATCTGTTGGGTAACGAGAAAATAAATCTTATGCCAAGCAAGAAATATAATGCGTTAATGGTGTTGGAAGCTTCTCAGGCTGATTATCTGAGCAACGGCTGCAGGACAGACAGACCCGATACCATTGATTTAGATGAATACAGTATTATTGCAAAATATCTCAATTGTGACCCTAAATTTCTGATCAATGCGTCTAACACTACTTATGTTCCTGCTCTGAAAGATAGGGCTGCTGATTCTTTTGATAAGGATATGGTTTTTGAAATCATCAACCTTATGAGCTATCTCCCCGGAAATGATGAGGAGAGGGTAATGCAGCTGCAGATATCAAGGATAGTTCTGCATAATCTCGCAATGTGTGGCTATGATGAAGCAGCTGTACGGAGCTATAATGCTATTGCATCAAAAACTCTTGATTTTCTTTATTCGGGTGAGGTTGATTACAAAAAGCATCACGCATATGGTCTGAGATTTAACGACCTTCGAAGCCTTAATGTCAAAACGGGTATGAGCTATCAGTATATGTTCACAGGAGTAAAGAACGGCAGGGATAAGAAGTGATTTACTATTGTCCCCATTGTCCTTGATTGTCCTGCTATTGTCCCAAAGTAAAAAATGCTTACAAACGGCTGTATAGCGACGATTTCAGGAGATTTAGTTTCTATTGTCCCATTGACCGTGTATTTCTAAGGAACACATCAAAATAATGAATTAATCAGCATTTCCCTAAAAATTATAATAAATCATTTTATAAAGAAAAGGTGATACTATGCTTCCCGAAGGACTATACGAACAGGTCATTTCAAAATCACTTGATAAAAAACTCAGCGAAGATAACGGGATAAAGTATGACGCTGCGCCTATCGACAATGCAGAAGCACCGTCTATCCTTTCAAAATATATAGCCGAGATCGTGGAAAAAGGTCTTATGCAGGTACAGAGTGATGATATTTCGGGACAGCTCTCTCTTGCAAATAAAATAATATCCGCAATAACAGCGGCAACGGGCGATGATGAGTTCGACGGTGCAAGCGTTGAGGAAAAGGCACAGCAGCTCCTTGCTGTTGTGAAAAAGCAGAACAACATTGCCGCTGTTACCGATAAAATAGATATTCCCCGTCCCGAAACATCGCTTTCCGCAAGCTCGCTTTTTACGGGTTCGCTCAATGAGCCGAGTATGATGACTGAGCTGAAAAAAGAAATATGTTCCGCCGACCGTGTGGATATGCTTGTTTCATTTATAAAATGGAGTGGGCTTCGCCTTATCATAAATGAACTGAACGATTTTACGATGAGAGGCGGAAAGCTTCGTATTATTACAACATCGTATATGGGTGCGACAGATGTAAAGGCAGTTGAGGAGCTGTGTAAGCTGCCTAACACAGAGATAAAAATATCTTACGATACCAAGCGCACAAGGCTTCACGCAAAATCTTATGTTTTTTACAGAAATACGGGATTTACCACCGCATATATCGGTTCGTCTAATCTTTCAAATGCTGCCATTTCCAGCGGTCTTGAATGGAATCTGAAAATTACCGCGCACGATCAGCCCGACACCATAAAAAAGATAAATGCCACCTTTGACAGCTATTGGAACAGCACCGAATTTTCAGATTATTCGGAGAATGACGCAGAAAAACTTGCCGAGGCTTTATCGGCGGAAAAATATAGTTTTTCGGACAATGACACCTATTCATTTGACATAAATCCATATCCGTATCAGCAGGAGATACTTGACAGTTTGCAGGCTGAACGCAAGATAAGAGGGCATTATAAAAACCTTGTCGTTGCTGCAACAGGTACGGGAAAGACTGTTATTTCCACTTTTGATTACAGACGATACAGAAAATGCAATCCCCAGTCGCCATGCAGACTGCTGTTTGTTGCACATAGGGAAGAAATTCTGCGGCAGAGCCTAAAATGCTTTCGTGGTGTTCTCCATGACGGGAATTTCGGTGAACTGTTTGTGGGCGGCAGTAAACCGTCAAGTCTGGATAATCTTTTTGTATCTGTTCAGACGTTAAATTCACGCTCACTGACAGATATAACCACTCCCGATTATTATGATTTCATTATCGTGGACGAGTTTCATCACGCATCTGCGCCTACATATCAGAAGCTGCTTGAATACTACAAGCCGAAGATCCTGCTCGGTCTGACAGCTACTCCCGAGCGTATGGACGGCAAAAATATTCTTGATTATTTTGATGGACGAATAGCTGCGGAAATACGTCTGCCCGAAGCTATTGACAGAAAGCTTTTGTGTCCATTCCAGTATTTCGGCGTATCGGATAATGTTGATCTGTCAGAGCTTAAATGGTCCAGAGGCGGATATGACAAGACTGCACTTTCAAATGTTTACACTGGAAATGATTTGAGAACACTGCAGATACTTGACAGCGTAAAGAAATATGTTACCGATATAAACACTGTTGCAGGCATAGGCTTCTGCGTTTCAAAGGCTCATGCGGAATATATGGCACTCAGATTTTCACAGTACAATATCCCGTCGGCGAGCCTTACTTCCGACAGCAGCGATGATGTGAGAAAGAACGTTCAGAAGCAGCTTGTAAGTGGTGAGATAAAGTTTGTTTTTACCGTTGACCTTTATAATGAGGGTGTGGATATTCCCGAAATAAATACTATTCTTTTTCTCCGTCCCACAGAGAGCTTGACTGTGTTTTTACAGCAGCTTGGAAGAGGTTTGCGTTTATCGGAGGGTAAGGATTGTCTGACAGTTCTTGATTTTATCGGTCAGGCAAACAAAAAATACAATTTTGAGCAGAAATTTGCGGCACTTCTTGCAAACACTAACAAAAGCGTTCAGAGTGAGATAAAGAACGGATTTATCTCACTTCCGAAGGGCTGTTATTTACAGCTTGAAAAGAAGGCTAAGGAATATGTTCTCGAAAATATAAAGCGTGCTGTCGGTAATAAAAATGCTATTATTTCCCGTATGGCAACATTCACTGAGGACAGCGGTCTTGAGCTTACTCTTGCAAATTTCCTTGAATATTATCGTCTTGATATTAGCACAATTTATAGCACAAAAACAAGCTTTGCACGTCTTTCAAAGGCGGAATTTAATGAAGAAGTCGAAGATGTGATGACAAAAGCATTTGCGAGAATTTGTGCAATAGATTCCCGCAGGTGGGTAGAATTTCTTTTAAAATATCTGCCGCATATCACCGAATATTCCATTTCCGATTTTGATGAATGTCAGATAAGAATGCTGCAGATGATGCAGTTTACTATATGGCAAAAATCGTATGAGGACTGCGGTTTTACCGATTTGCTGGAGGGATTCATACAATTGGAAGAGTCGCCTGTTATGCTTGGTGAGATGCTTGATATCCTGCGGTATAATTATGACAGGATAGATTTTATAGACAAGCCTGTTGATTTAGGGTTTGACTGTCCGCTTGATCTGCACTGCACATATACCCGTGACCAGATACTTGTGGCAATGGATTTTATGAAGCCGAATACTGTTCGTGAGGGTGTAAAATATCTGCCAGATAAAAAGGCTGATGTTCTGTTTGTGACGCTCAATAAATCGGATAAAGATTATTCGCCGACAACAATGTACAATGATTATTCCATTAACGAGGTACTTTTCCATTGGCAGAGCCAGAGTACGACTTCCGACACGAGCACGACTGGACAGCGTTATATAAATCACAGACAAACAGGGGACTGGGAGCTTATCTTTGTCCGTGAATACAAAAATAACAAGCTGGGTGCGGCGCCGTATACATTCCTTGGAATTGCCGATTATGTGAGCCATGAGGGTTCAAAGCCGATGAATGTTGTGTGGAAGCTACGTGAGCCTATTCCTGCTAAGTATATTAAGAAAACTAATAAGTTGGTGGTATAATGTTAGAAGTAGCAGCCGCAATAATTCGCAAAGACGAAAAAATCATTATATGTCAGAGACCGGCAAATAAAGATCTTGGACTTTTATGGGAATTTCCCGGTGGTAAGATAGAAGCGGGAGAAACAGGAGAGCAGGCGGTTATCCGTGAGTGCCGTGAAGAACTTGGGGTAACACTGAAAATTAACAGCTTCTTTATGGACGTTACCCATGAATATCCCAACAGGACAGTACATTTATCGGTCTATAACTGTTCGCTGACCGACGGTGAGCCTGTCAGACTTGAACATAATGATATTCAGTGGATAACTGCATCTGAGTGCGGGAAATTTGAATTTTGCCCTGCTGATGTGGAGATAATATGCAGATTGACAAATGGAGTGTACGATGACTTTTGATGAATGTAGTAAGGAAATTCAATGTCTTGTAAAATCGCTTAAGCAGACGTATGATAAGGCATATGAATTGTATTATCCCAAAGCAAATGGATAATACGACATTTGAATAAAGGGTATGCTGTTAGTGAATTTGAAGTGGATATGTTTTTGGATAGTATCCTGTCTTTTTGCGATGATGATCGAATGCTATCATTATTTAAGCAAGTATGCAGATTGTCATACAGACTTTATCCTCAAATGATTACTGAGTATGTTGAATTGTATAAAAATTTGTATTTAAGTGAGATGTGATGTTATACAAAAAAATTAGTATGAAAATATGTTACAAATGTAAAATGAATTAATGTATTCAACACACGTGCGTGTGTTGACATATTTGAATAAATCACGCAAAATAGGGAAACTATAAATTATTGCTTGACATTTAACGCACGCGTGTGTTAAAACATATGTAATTCAATACACGCGTGCGTTGACGTGTGTTGAATTAATAATGGGAGGTGCATAGGCTTCAGAGAAGATCTGTATAATGAATTTAAAAGTGATTTGAAGAAACTGTCGGATGAAGTGATTATAGAATCAGTTGTAGCTTTTTCAAATACTGATGGTGGAAATTTCTATCTTGGTGTTGAAGATGATGGTGAAATAACAGGTTTGCATCCGGCTCATAAAAATTTATCAGGACTTGCTGCTTTTATTGCGAATAAAACCGTTCCGCCGGTTGCTGTTGAAGTAGAGAATTACAATAACTATCTTATGGTTACGGTCAGAAAGAGCCGCAGCATTGTTGCCACATCTTCCGGGAAGATACTTCGTAGACGTTTGAAATCTGACGGTGAGCCGGAGAATGTACCTATGTATCCTCATGAGATCAATACCCGTTTGTCAACTTTGAATATGCTTGATTATACTGCATTGCCTGTTCCCGATGCAGTATATGATGATCTTGACGGTAATGAGCGTATGAGATTAAGGGAGATCATAAAGAAATATTCCGGTGAAAAGAATCTTCTGGAGCTTAATGATGAAGAACTTGACAAGGCACTGAGGCTTGCGGTTAATACGGATAATAAAATATCCAACATATTGCGGATTGCTGCGTATCGGAAAGAAAGAGCGGATACAGGAGCTAATGCCAACAGCTAAAGCAGTTTTTCAGGTGTTATCCGGTACTGATGTCGTTTTCAATGAAGATGTTGACGGTGCTTTATTGTCTGTATTTGAAAGAATGGAAACCTATATGACAGCACGTAATTCAGAAGCCGAGATTGAGGAGGGTTATTCAGAATCTCAGTTTTTGATTTTGATAAAAGGGCGTTCAGAGAAGCACTGGTTAATGCTTTCTGTCACAGAGATTATACAATGCTTGGACGTGTGCGTGTTGAGATAAATGATGATGGCCTTGTGATCAGCAATCCGGGCGGATTTGTAGAGGGCGTAAATATAAATAATCTTCTGACGGCAGAACCTCACGGACGTAATCCTGCACTTGCAGATGTAATGAAGCGTATAGGACTTGCTGAACGTACAGGCAGAGGAATAGACAGAATATTTGAGGGATCTTTGCTTTACGGAAAGCCTATGCCCGATTACTCCGAATCAACAGACACGCTTGTAAAGCTGTTTATCCCAAGAGGTTTGCCGGACAAGGCATTTGCAAAGATGATCTCAGATGAACAGGAAAGAATAGGACGTGCACTTCCTGTAAATTCGCTGCTTATTCTTAATGAGCTGAAACGTAACAGCAGGTGTACAATAACAGAACTTGCGGATGTAATTCATTCTACGGAAGTGAAAGTCAAGACAGCTATTGAAAAATTTGTTGAATCCGGTATGGTTGAGGCAGTCGGAGCAGGAAAAAATAGAAATTATATGTTAAGTGCTCAGGTGTACTGTCAGAATAAATTAACAGCAGAATATGTTCGTCAGAAGGGTATTGATGAAATAAGATATCCTGAGATGATAATCGAATACACAGAAAAAAATGGCAACAGGATCACAAGAAGCGAAGCAGCAGCACTTCTCAAGATTGATGAGAATAAGGCGTACCGTCTGTTAAGTAAAATAGTAAAGCAAGGGAAACTTTGCCTTGAAGGGGCAGGTAGATTTGCATATTATGTTCTGAACAGATAATAGTGAGATTTATAGTATAAAGATAAAAAGCTTTGATATAATAACTGTAACACCAAGCAAAGGAGGAATTACTATGGTAGTTACAGGTGAAAAGCCGGGAATCGGTGTTTATACTTGTACCAATTGTGGACAGAAGGTTCATTTAGATGATGACTCTGACAGAATGCCGCCTTGCCCAAATTGTGGTAATACTACATTCAACTAAATTAATGGTATAAATGCAAATATGTCGTAAAAACGTCGTATTTCCAACTTCCATAAGCAGAAACATGACGTAAATACGTCAATTCCAAGCAACAAGGATAACCACATCCAAAACCACGTGCCGAGGGTTCGAATCTTATTGCCCCTGCCATAATTAGTCTGTAAAAACGACGTACTAAAGCCGTTTTTACAGACTTTTTTTTATGAGGCAGTGATCTGTCCGTTTTTTCTGAAATACTGAAAAACGATGGTTTCATCTGAATTTCTGACCGTCTGTATTGTCCGTTCCGAGAATGCAGTCTGCTACACTGTCCATAGCTTGTGCTTTGCGGAACGAGTGAGCATAGATCTTCAAAGTCGTTGTAGCATCATTGTGTCCAAGGCATGCCTGCACAGTTTTTACATCAACACCTTTAAGGATCATGATCGAAGCATTAAAGTGACGGAACGAAAGAATATTAACGAATCGTAATCCTGTTCTTTTGCAGAACTTTTCATAGAATTTGTAGGGTGACCGCAAGCCCATAGGCTCTCCATTGATTTTAGTAAACAGACGGTCGTTTTCTATCCATTTGGAACCAATAGAAGCTTTGTAATCATTCTGCATTTTTCTGAAGTCACGCAGTTTTTCAATAATTACATCGGGAACCTTGATAATGCGTAAGCTGCTGTTGGTTTTAGGCGTATCTGTATATATACCCTTTTTCTTTGTCCATGCAGATGTCCTTTTGACAGATATCAGATGATTATCCCAGTCAATATCTTTCCATTCCAACCCAAGCAATTCTCCTCTGCGAAGCCCTGTGAAAGCTGCAAGGGTAAAGAATATAACGTATTTCAGGTTGGCTTCGCTTTCCTTTTCAAAAAATGAAAGCATTGACTGCACCTCTTCCAAGGTGTAAACAGTACGTTCTTTAGCAATAAGTTTGGGCAAAGTAACATTGCGGCAAGGGTTGTTCTGTACCCTTTGATCTGATCGGCGAAAAGGTTCAGATCCGTCTTACGGAGAATACGGTTGAGGTCTATTTCAATGGCAGCCGAGTCACGTCACATAAAAGGCTTGAAAAATACAGTGTTCAGCCTGTTGTCAATCCCGATCATATGCCCGAAAACCATCGTAAATATCTGCGGTACAATGCAGAAGAATTCAGGCGTTGGTCTGCAGATGTGGGTAAATGTACCGAAAGCGTTGTTAAGCATTTTCTGGAAACGGGCAAGGCTCCCGAGCAGGGGTACAAGTCCTGTGTCAGTCTTGTAAAACCGGGTGAAAAATATAGTAAAAAGAAGCTTGAAAGCGCCTGTGAAAGAATGATCTTGCTCTCGTCTGCACCGTCGATCCGTGCAATAACCACCATTCTCAAGAACAGCAGACAGCCGTCGGAAAATACTGATGCAAAGTCTGATGCCGAGGACAGTTGCAATAAATATGGCATTACCCGTGGAGCCGCATACTTCAGAAAGGGAGGTGCGGACAATGAATGATATATCCATAGTGCAGCGTTTGCGCAGCATGAAGATGAACGCTTTTGCCTCTGAACCGGAACGTCAGCTTGCGGATAATGCTAACTTTTCAAGTCCTGGATTTGAAAAACGTCTGGGATTGCTTGTTGACTGCGAATGGAACCGACGTCAAGCGAATAAGCTTAACAGATATATACATAATGCACGCTTTTCAGAGAGCAACGCTACTATTGAGAGCATTGAATACCTAGAGGACAGACACCTTAACAAAAAACAGATATTACGTTTCTCCACTTGCAAATACATTGACGATGGGCATCATATCATTCTCAAGGGTGCATCGGGGAATGGAAAGACGTATATTGCCTGTGCTCTTGGCAATTCTGCCTGCCGTAGGTTCAGGACAGTAAAATATATCCGTATGCCTGAACTGCTTGATGAACTTACTGTTGCTAAAGATAACGGTGAATTCAAGAAGGTGATTGACGCATACAAGAAAGTTGATCTGCTTATCCTTGATGAATGGCTTATCCGCAGGCTTACACCTGCAGAATCGTACATTATGCCTGAAATCGCCGAGGCTCGCTGC
>OBKV01001575.1_pt1 | contig 14146 bp, 13 predicted proteins | sample 1517301 | NCBI WGS metagenome assembly OBKV01 (sample SAMN04571685, study PRJEB22368) | human gut metagenome | biome: human gut; material: stool | host: Homo sapiens | place: Luxembourg | collected 2012-06-29 | reverse complement strand
ATTGGAGAAAAAATAAGGGAATTCCAAGAAAAGGGAGATAAGAAGTATTTATTTGGATTTGAAGAAAGTTATGGATATTTAGCTGGAGAATTTGTTAGAGATAAAGATGCTGTTATAGCTTCTATGTTAATAGCAGAAATGACACTTTATTATAAAGAACAAGGAAAATCTTTATATGAAGCTTTAATTGAACTTTATAATAGAATTGGATTCTTTAAAGAAGACTTAATTTCAATTGAGTTAAAAGGTAAAGAAGGGCAAGAAAAAATTAGTAAGTGCTTAGATTTATTAAGAGAAACAGCTTTAACAGAAGTTGATGGAGTTAAAGTTGCAACTAGACTTGACTATAAGTTAAGTAAAGAAGAAAATTTAGAAAACAATACAGAATTTGTTATTAACTTACCAAAATCAAATGTATTAAAATACATTTTAGCTGATGGTTCATCATTTGTTGTTAGACCTTCAGGTACAGAACCAAAAATGAAAGTTTATTCAGCAGTTAAGGGAGAAAGTTTAACAAATGCTGAAGAAAAGTTAAAGAGATTTAACGAAAAGGTTATGGAAATTATAAATGAAAAATTAGCATAATAAAAGGGCTGCTGGTATTCCAGCAGTTTTTTTATTTTACTTAATTAATTTGAAACTTTTAAGGTAATAATGTATTATGAATAATGAAATAATTTACTAAAGGAGTGTAATTTATGGATTATAAGGCAAAAATTAAGGAAAGAATGAGTAAATTATTATTTTTAGAAATGAATAAAGATGGATTTAAAGAAAATATAGGAATACCATCATATGTTACTTTTAAAAATAAAGATTTATATTTACCAATTAGTTCTGAATACATAAGTTCAAATATAAATGATGAAATAAAGATAAAGAACTTACCAATATACTATTTTATAGAAGGAATGTTTATAGCAATTGGTGCAGACGAAAATTTAAGATTTAATGATGATTATGAGTTAATTTTAGATTATATAAAAGATACAGAAAATTGTATTAAATCATTAATAAGCAAAAGAATACAAGAAGAAAGATATTTAGATGCTTATCTTTTATTAAAAGGATATTATTCATATTCAAAGGACCTTGAAGTTATGAAAAAAATACTTCTTGTAGGTGAAACTATAAGAGAACAGGATAGTAGCTTTAAGGATATATTATTAGATGATATTGAATATTGCATTACAAATAATTTAAAAATAGCAGAACCATATTTATATAAAGCAATTGTTCTTAAAAATGAAGGTGATTTTAAGGCTGCAAGAGTTGCAATTAATGAATATATAAATAAGGGTGGCAAGGTAACTAAAGAAGTTGAAATAATAAATACTGATATACAAAATATTTCAGATTATGAAAATGCAATTGAATTATTAGCTGAAGAGCCAGCAAAGGCAGTTGAAATATTATTAAGACTTGCAGGAGAATTTGAAGAAAATCCCCTTATTTATTATTACTTAGGAATTGCTTTTAGAAAATTAGAAGATTATCACAAAGCTATTTATTACTTAAAAGAAAGTGTAAAGAGAGAAAGTGGAATACTTGAAGTTATAGTTGAATTAGGTTTAAATTATGCTTGTATTAATGATTTTGAAGAAGCTATTAAATTCTTTAAAAAAGCATTTGAAGCATCTAGAGATGTTGAAATTTGTACTAATATTGTAATGTGCTATTTAAATATTAATGATTTAGAAAATGCAAAATTACATTTAGATATAGCTAAAAATTTAAATCCTGATGATGAAATAGTAAAACAATTAGATACTATGATTAACAAGGAGCAATAAGGGAAGAGAGTATATGGGTAAAGCTGAAAGATATAGAAATATAGATATGTTAGGTTATAAAATTTTTGCTTCTGATATAAATAGCTGCTTAGAAAAAGTTTTTTCCATGAAAAAGGTTCATATTGTATCAGGAAATCCAGAAGTATTATATGTTGGATTAAATAATAAAGAATTATTTAAAAATTTTATATCTGATAAGTCAGTAATAATACCAGATGGAGTTGGAGTTCAAATAAGTGCAAAAATATTAAAGACTCCAGTAAAGGAAAAAATAGCAGGAATAGAATTAATGAAAAAAATACTTGAAAAATGTGAGAAAACAGGAGAAAGTATTTATTTATTAGGAGCAAGTGAAGAAAATTTAAAGGCTTGTGTTGCTAATATAGTTAGGGATTTTCCTAAAATAAATATTGCTGGATATCATAATGGTTTTTTTGATTTAAATAATCCAAAAGAAATATTAGAAGAAATAAAAGAAAAGAAACCAATGGCAATTTTTGTAGCAATGGGATGTCCAAGACAAGAAAATTTTATTGTGAAATATATGGATGAATTACCTTGCAAAATATTTATGGGGGTTGGTGGAAGCTTTGATGTTATTGCAGAAAAGGTTAATAGGGCACCAAGATGGATGATTAATATAGGTATGGAATGGGCTTATAGAGTATCCAAGGAACCGTGGAGAATAAAGAGGCTTGGAAGTATTCCTAAATTTATAGGAATTGTTATTAAAAATAGGGGTAAAAAATATGAAAGGTAGCAAAATATTTAAAGCAGCATTTATTGTAATGATTATAAGTATAATAAGTAGATTTTTAGGTTTATTTAGAGATATGCTTGTAAGCTATCAATTTGGTATGAATATGTATACAGATGCTTATAAAGCAGCTGTATCTGTACCAGAAACTGTTTTTACTATTGTTGGGCTTGCTATATCGACTGTATTTATTCCTATGCTTAGTAAAGTCAAGTATGAAAAAAATAAAGAAGAAATGTTTAAATTTTCCAATAATATAATATCCATATTATTAGTAATATCTATTATTGCATTTTCTTTAGGGTTTGCATTTACAAGAGAAATAGTTTCTTTTATGTTTGATGGGTTTAGTAATGAAAAGTTTATACTTACAGTTTTTTTAACTAGAATAACATTATTTAATCTTTTGTTTTTATCAATAAACGCTTGCTATACGGCAATGCTTCAAGTATGTGAAGATTTTGTTATACCATCAATTTTAGGAATGTTTTTTAATGTACCAATGATAATTTATTTATTATTTTTTTCAAATATAAATATTATTGGACTTACAATTGCAAATGTTATTGGTAACTTTTTAAGAGTTGCAATTCAAGTTCCGGTTTTATATAAATATGGATATAAATTTAAATTGTTTATTGATTTAAAAGATGAAAGAATTAAAAGGATTTTAATATTAATTATTCCTGTAATAATTGGATCAGGAGCTAATTCATTAAATATGGTAGTTGATATGAAAGTTGCATCATCATTGGGAGATGGAGCTGTTAGTGCTTTAGATTTTGCACAAAAGATAATAGTTTTTGCTAATACTGCAATAACAACAGCAATTGTATCGGTAATGTATCCTTTAATGGCAAATAAGTTAAATGAAGGAGATAATGAAGGTTTTGTAGTGTATTTATCAAAATCTGTTTCAATAATAGCATTATTATTAATACCAATTTCATTTGGATTTATATTGTTAAATAAAGAAGTTATTAGTATTTTTTATGAAAGAGGTAATTTTACAGCTTCTGATGTAGGATTGACTTCATTGGCATTTTTAGGTTATTCATTAGTATTACCATTTACAGGAGTAAGAGACATATTAAATTCTTCATTATTTTCAATGCAAAAAACTAAGGTTACAACGATGAATGGTGTTATAGGGGTTATTGTAAATGTTATTTTAAGCATTACATTATCAAAGATATATGGAGTTTTTGGAGTGGCAATGGCTTCAACCATATCATCTATAGTAACTGCAGTACTTTTATTTATTTCTACTAGAAGACTTGTAGGTAATTTTGATGTTGTACCTATGATAATAAAGTTATTAAAAATACTTTTTGCTGCAATAATGATGTTATTTGTATTAGTTGCATTAAATAATGTGTTAAACCTTGATAATAAAATAATAATAATTTTAGTTAATGGAACTGCAGGTATACTTATATATTCTATATTATGTAAGATATTAAAAATTGAAGAATTTAATGAAGCGATAGATATGATAAAAAATAAGGTGTCTAAAAAAGCTGCATAGGAGGAAAATATGAAAATATTATTTATAGCATGTTATTCACCATTAATAAATAATTCTGCATCTATAGAAACACTACAATATTTAAATAATTTAGCTAAAATAGATGAAAATGAAGTTCACTTATTAACGGTGAACTTCCCAAAGAATTCAATTTATTATGATGAGTATATACTTAGCATGTTAAACGAAAAAGTGAAGATGCATATAATTTCAGGAGGTAAAATCTTTGAAAAAATTATGCCAAAGAAGCCTAGCAATAAAGCTGAAGTAAATTCTTCACAAAATAATAAAAGTTTTATAAAAAGTATGCTTAAAAAAGGAAAATCTATAATTGCAGTACCAGATATGTATTTTAATTGGGCTAAAGCAGCATCAAAGTATGGAATAGAATTAATGAAGAAAGAAAAATTTGATGTTATGTTTTCAATGCATGAACCGCCATCAAGTCATATTTGTGCAATGAAAATTAAAGAAGAGTTTAAAGATTTACCATGGGTAACTTATTGGAGCGATCCATGGCTTAAAGATTCAACAAGAGAAAATATAAGTCCAGTAAGAAGAAAATATGAACAATCATTTGAAAGAAAAGTTGTTAATTTAAGTGACAGATTTATTTTTGTAACTAAGGCTAATAGAGATGATTATGTAAACTCATATAATATTCCAATAGAAAAAACATTTATAGTAACTAGAGGATATGATGAAAAGCAATATAAAGAAATAAAGGAAAAATCAAATCCTAAGCTTATAGAAAAGGAGAAAATAAATTTTGTTTATGCAGGAGAAATTTTTTCAAAGCTTAGAAATGTTAATCCATTTATATATGCTTTAAATGTAATTAAAAATGAAAATATTGATTTATACAACAAATTAAATATTATGTTTTTTGGAAATATTGATAGTGATGAAGTTAAAAATAAATTAAATGTTATTGATAAAGTTAGTGTTTCACCGAGAATTCCATATGATGAAGCTTTAGGGTATATGCTTAATAGTCAAGTGCTTTTATTATTTGGAAATAAAAATTCAAAACAAATCCCAGCTAAGGTTTATGATTACTTTGGTGCAGAAGGACTTATTTTTGTTATTCTTGGAGATGAAAATGATCCTATAAAAGATGTAGTGAAAAATAAAGAAAAGTGTATTGTTGTTAATAACAATGTTGATGAAATTGTTAATGGAATCAATAAAATAGCATCTATGATTGAATTGGGAATAAAGCATGGAGCTATAGAGGAATATAAATGGCAGTACATTTCTAAAAGACTTAATGATATATTAAGGGGGTAATCATTATGCATGTTATGTTTATACCTTCTTGGTATGATAATTCAAGAAATAAAGTTCATGGTAGTTTTTTTAGAGAACAAGCTAATAAACTTCAAGAAAGTGGAGTAAAAGTAACTGTTGCTTATAACGAAATATGGTCATTAACATTAATGGGCAAAATAAAAGAAAAAAGTGGATTGTTTTTTGAAATTGAAAAAGGATTAAGAACTTATAGATATAAAAATTATAATTTTATACCTAAAAGTTCATTAATGTTTAATGTATTTGATAAAAGAGTGGAAAAGTTATATAAGGAAATTACTAAAAAAGAAGGTAAAGTAGATATTATCCACGCTCAATCATCACTATGGGGTGGAATAAGTGCAGCTTATATAGCAAAAAAATATAATATTCCATTAGTTATTACTGAACATTCTTCTGTAGAAAGAGGAGTTTATGTAAGAAAAAGCTATTATAAAAGAATTATAGATTCTTATAAAACTGCAGATAAGATAATAACAGTTGGAAATGGCTTAAAGAAGGAAATTGAAAAATTAGCAGGAAGAAATGATATAGAGGTTATTGGAAATCTTGTTGATTTATCTTTATTTGATATTAGAAATGTTAAAAAAGAAAATAATGATTTTACATTTTTCAGTGTTGCATTTTTAGAAGGTGAAAAAGGGTTTGATACATTAATTAAATCTTTTGCAAAAGTATATAAAAATAAAAATGTTAAATTAGTCATAGGTGGAGATGGAAGTCAAAAGGAATGGCTAAAGGGAATAGCAAAAGAAAATGGAGTAGAACCACAAGTATTATTTACAGGAGCATTATCTAGAGAAGAGGTAGCAAGTTGGATGAATAAATGTGATATATTTGTACTACCTTCAAGATATGAAACCTTTGGAGTTGTATATATTGAAGCTTTAGCAAGTGGAAAACCAGTAATAGCAACATTTAATGGTGGAGCAGAAGATATAATAAATGAAGAGGTTGGAGTATTAGTTGAAATAGATAATGTAAATAAATTAGCACAAGCTATGGAAAAGGTAAGGGAGAATTATAATAAATATAATCCAGAAAGTTTAAGAAATTATTGTACTGAAAAGTTTAGTGCAAATGTTATAATAAAAAAAATAATAAATGTTTATAAAAAAGTTATAAGATAAAGAGGTGTTAATATGTATTTTAAGGATTATTCAATAGATAAGTTTTTATATGAATTAAAAACAGATTTACCATCACCAGGAGGCGGAAGTACAGCTGCATTAGTTTCAGCATTAGCAGGAGCTTTAAATTCTATGGTATATTCATTTACTGTAGATAAAAAATCATTTGAAAATTTAAATCATGAAAATAAAGAAAAAATGAAAAGTTTAAAAGTAAAATGTGAAGAATTTATAAGTAAAAGTATTTCCTATATGGAAACAGATAGGGAAACCTTTATAGCATTAATGGATACATTTAAACTTCCAAAAGAAAGTGATGTAGAAAAGAAATATAGATCACAAATGATTAAAGAAAAGACGATAGCAGCAATGGAATCCCCTTTAAATTTAGCTAAAGATTCGTTAAAATTTTATGATAATATAGATTTTGCTATTGAATTTGGAAATAAGAATTTAACATCTGATGCTATAGTAGCAGCAATACTTTTACATTCAGCTATAGAAAGTGCAGTAGTTAATGTTTTTGTAAATTATAATAGTTTATATAATAAAGAAGGATATGAAAATATTCCAGAAGAATGTAGAGAAATAATTAAAAAGTCATTAGATAAAAAAGAAATTATAGTTAAAGAATATGGAATATAAATAATAAAGCTGTAATATAAGTTTTTCAACTTTATATTATGGCTTTATTATTTTGAAATACTTAGGTTTTATATATTAATTTTTATTGTGATTGGTATTCAGGTAAATCAGTAAGGGGTTTAAATTCATAGCCATCAGCTCTAATTTGTTGTATTACAGTTTTTAAAACAGCAGTATTTGTTTTTGAAACTGCATGTAATAACATTATGCATCCAGGATGAACACCTTGTGTTATTTTTTTTATAGCGACTTCTTCGCTAGGTTGATTGTCTATAATCCAATCTTTGTAGGCAAAACTCCAAAAAATACTTTTATATCCTAAATCATTAGTTTTCTTTAATGAATTAATAGAATATTTGCCCATAGGTGGTCTAAAAAATTTAGGCATATCGCTACCAACGACTTCTTTGTAAGCATTTTCTACATCTATAAATTCAGATTTGAATTTTTGTGGATCTGTAACACTTGCCATTGATGGATGGTGGTTAGAGTGATTACATACTAAATGACCTTCATCAGCCATTCTTTTAACTATTTCAGGATTTTGAACTATATATGGTTTTACAACAAAAAAAGCAGCAGGAACTTTTTCGTCACGAAGTATATCTAATATTTTTGCTGTATATCCATTTTCATACCCTTCATCAAAAGTTAAGTAAATTACTTTTTCATTAGTATCGCCTAAATAATAGGCATTATATTTAGATAAAAGTCCTGTTGCTTCTTTAGGACATTCAGGCATTAAATCTTTGCCTCTGTTAACAAAATACCAATTCAATTCAAAATCATCACCGATTGAATATTTTGAATAAGCATAGGCATTGCTTACAATTAAAGAAATTAAAATAAAAATTGATACTAATAAAAAGGAGAATTTATTTTTTTTCAATAGTATCACCTCCTAATAATATCTTTTGTAGAGCCGAAAATATTACACATGGAAAATAAAGAGAATATATAGAAAAAATTGACAAGAAACTATTAAAGGAATATAATGGGAATATATTATTAATGAAGGAGGTAGGAATATGTTAAAATCTTATATAAATTTAAAAGAAATGTTTAATTTAATTATAAGTAAATATAACAATAATATTTTTAATAACCCTATCTCTAGGAGTCTTTTTAATAAATATTATATTTATTAAAAAGATATGTAATAAGATTTGTTTATGGAGGTCGTGGTTATTATCACAGCTATTTTTTATGTTTAAAGTTAGTATATTTAATAATAAAAGGTCGTGGAGTAATCATGGCCTTTTATTATTATGTGCCCAGCATGGGCAACAATTTGATGCTGAAAGTCCGTTGTGGGCTTGGTAGTGGGAACAACTATCCAAGGACAAGGATGTCCATGGTGAGGTGGAATCTGAAGGAAGTCATAGGCAAAGTCTTGGTCTGAGGAAAACGAACTACATACAAGGCTTACTAAAGTCGGACGAGTTTGCAATACAAAACAAAGTCTAACACTACCTAAAACTTTAGGAGTAAATGTAGCAGATATATGAGATGAAGGTTGTTGTTCTTACCTGGGGAGGTCTGATAGATACATTGCTAATAAAGATGAATTTCTAAAGCAATAACCTACATAGTGATATGTAGCTTAACTATCAGAAGTCAGCATAAGTCATAGTAACTCCGCTAATGGTGATAGGGGACGAAGGACTGAACTTTAAGGAGGTTTTGAGTTTTGAAAGTTTCGCAGAATAATCATATATTACAGAAAACTAAATATTTAGGCTCTAGTGCTAAGGGTAGAGTGGAACTCGAAGATAGGCAAAGAGTGCTTAGAGAATTCTCGGCAACTTCAAAGGGAGAAAGAAGTGAATTTGAGTATGGTTCATTGGAAAGAATATTATCAAGAGAAAACTTACTTCTAGCAATTTCATTAAACTTAAAGAACCGCCGTGTACCAGGCCGGTATGCACTGTGGTGTGAGAGGACGGAAAATAAAATAATTATTTTCTTCCTACTCGATTTTTTTAAGGTGGGAGTTTGTGTTTATAAAAGGAAGAAAAGGTGAGTAAAAAATTACAATTATAAGGGGGAAGAAAAATGAAGAGGATACTTAGGTATGTTTCTAAATATAAGGGAACTGTTATTATTGGAACAATGTGCATGTTGATAGTTATAGGAGTAGATTTATTTCTTCCATATTTACAACAAGTATTCATAGATAGTGGATTAATGAAAGGAGATCAAAATGTTATTGTTTCAGTATTAGTATGGATAGTGATTATAACTGTCATAAAGGCAATGTTAGGATATGGAAAAGAATTTTTATATGATGTATTAAGTAGCTGGGTACATCAAGATATAAAAAATGATTTGTTTGCACATATTCAAACATTAGAATTTGAATATTTTGATAATATGAATACAGGGGAATTGATGTCAAGAATAGGTGAGGATGCAGAGAATATATGGCAAACAATAGGATATGGAATGAGACTTTTTATTGAAAATATAATTTACTTTGTGATTTCAACAATAATACTATTTGTTTTAAATTATAAGTTAGCTTTAGCTTGTTTTATTGTAATGATTCCAATTGGATTTATAGGAATAAAATTAGAAAAGAAGTTTGGAGAAATCTATAGCAAAATAAGTGATCAAACAGCTGAAATTAATACTATTGCTCAAGAAGATATTTCAGGAATAAAACTTGTTAAGGCTTTTTCAAGAGAAAAATATGAAATAAATAAATTTTTAAAGATGAATAAAGTTTATTATGATTTAAATATGGAGCAAGCAAAAATAATAGGTGATTATTTTCCACCAATAGAGTTCTTAACAAATATTGCACTTGTTATAATGATTGTTTTAGGTGGATTTCTCGTAATGGATGGTGAAGTAAGCATAGGTATATTAGTTGCATTTAATGGATATATATGGAATTTGATATGGCCAATGAGAATGCTTGGAGAACTAACAGACTTACTTTCAAGAACAGTGTCATCTGCAAATAAAATTTTTGCAATAATGGATAAGGATCCTAGTATTAAAACTAAAGAAAACTTTAAAGATGTTAAAAATATTAAAGGTAATATAAAATTTGAAGGTGTTAACTTTAAATATGATGATAAATTAGTATTAAAAAATATAAATTTAGATATAAAAGCAGGAAGTACAGTAGCTATAATGGGAGCAACAGGCGCTGGAAAATCTTCTTTAATAAATTTAATTGGTAGGTACTATGATACTTGTAAAGGTAGTATAAAAATTGATGGAATTGATATAAAAGAATATAACTTAGAATTTTTAAGAAAAAATATGGCCATTGTTCCGCAGGAAACATTCTTATTTTCTGAAACGATTTTAAATAATATAAAGTTTAGCAATGAAAATACAAGTTTTGAAGAAATAAAGGAAGCTAGTAAATTAGCATGTGCTAATGAATTTATTGAAGGGTTAGAATTAGGATATAATACTGAAATAGGAGAAAGAGGAATAGGTCTTTCTGGGGGACAAAAGCAAAGGATAGCTATTGCAAGGGCATTAGTTAGAAAAGCTAAAATATTAATTTTAGATGATTCAACATCAGCATTAGATATGGAAACTGAACATGAATTATTAAAAAATCTTTCAAATAGGAAGCATGAAAGTACAACATTTATAATAGCGCATAGAATTTCAGCAGTTAAAAATGCAGATTTAATTATATATTTAGAGGATGGACAGATAAAGGAAAGTGGTACTCATGATGAACTCTTAAAGAAAAAGGGAAGATATTATGATATTTATAACGACCAATTTAGAGATTTTAATTTACTAGAAGAAGAGGTGATTTAGATGAGTTATAACGAAATTGTGAAAGATGAAGAAATAACAAGAAGAAGCAAAAAAGAACTAACTATGAAGCTTATAAAATATCTTAAGCCTTATAAATTTAAAGCTTTAATTATAATAATTCTTATGATTTTTGTAATGGTTAGTGGAATAGTAAATCCATGGTTATTACAAGTTGCTATTGATAATTATATTGTAAATTTTAATGTAAAAGGATTGCTAATTATAGGAGCAGCATTGATTATATTAAACTTAGTTGCATGGGTCTTATCAAGAATAAGATGGAAAATGATAACTTCAATTACAAATAATATTTTAGTTAATATAAGACATGAATTATATACACATATACAAAGCTTATCTTTTGATTTTTTTGATAGCAGGCCTGTTGGTAAAATACTAGCAAGGGTGGTTGGAGATGTTAATGCATTAAAAAGCTTGTTTTCTCAAAGTATTGAATCATTAATACCTCAATTATTAAATTTAATTTGTGTTGCAGTTATAATGCTTATTCTTAATTACAAGTTAGCATTAGCATGTATTGCATTACTTCCATTGTTAGGGATTGCAATTTTTGCAATTGAGATATTTTCAAGAAAAAGATGGGAAATATATAGAAATAAAAGATCAAATTTAAATGGGTTTACTCATGAAGATTTTTCAGGAATAAAAGTTGTACAAGGGTTTGCAAATGAAGAGGGAACTAGAAATAATTTTAAAGGAATGGTAAAAGAATTGAATGATTCTTTTATAAAAGCTGTAATGTTAAATGATTTCTTTTGGCCATTAGTTGAATTATCATGGGGAGTTGGAACAATAGTAGTTTTTGGATTGGGATATAAGATGGTTATAAATAATGAAATTACAATTGGTACATTAATTGCATTTTCTATGTATGTAGGGATGTTTTGGAGACCCATAATGAATTTATCAAGTTTTTATAACGCATTAATTACTAATTTTTCAGCTGCTGATAGGATATTTGATATATTAGACCAAAAGCCAATAGTTAAAAATTCGCAAGCTGCAAAAAGTATTGGTAAAATAAATGGAAATGTAGAATTTAGGGATGTTTCTTTTGCTTATGATAATGATAATGAAGTATTAAAAAATATTAATTTTAAAGTTAATAAAGGTGAAAAAATTGCACTTGTTGGAGCAACAGGGGCTGGGAAAAGTACAATTGTTTCATTAATAAGTAGGTTTTATGATCCTACAGTTGGAGAAGTGCTAATAGATGGGAAAAATATAAAAAATGTTAAATTAGAATCTCTTAGAAGTCAAATGGGAATAATGCTTCAAGATACATTTTTATTTTCTGATACTATTATGGAAAATATAAGATATGGAAGATTAGATGCTACTGATGAAGAAGTAATTAATGCAGCAAAAGCGGTTAATGCTCATGAATTTATTATGAAACTTGAAAATGGATATAAGACAGAAGTAAATGAACGTGGTTCTAGATTATCATTAGGACAAAGACAGTTACTATCATTTGCAAGAGCATTACTTGCTAATCCTCGTATTTTAATTTTAGATGAAGCAACATCCAATATAGATACAGTAACAGAAAAATTAGTTCAAAAAGGAATAGAAAAATTACTTTATGGAAGAACTTCTTTTGTAGTTGCTCATAGGCTTTCAACTATTAGAGATTGTGATAAAATAATGGTAATTAATAATGGAAAAATTGAAGAAGAGGGAAATCATGAAGAACTCTTAAAATTAAGAGGAATTTATTATGAATTATATATGGCACAATATAATTTTATGAATCAGTGAAATGTTACAAGTTTAGTTTAAAACTCTCTTTTGGGAGTTTTTTATATGAGTGGATTAAGGCAATGATAAGCTTGTTTTTAGGAGTTTTTAGTATACAATTAACACAAATAAAATATAAAATGTATTTTAAGTTAATATTTAGATTAAAAGATTTATATTAACAATAATTTTATAGTAATTTTAATTATTTTTATTATGTTAAAGTAAGTTGTATTTACAATAAAAATAATGAAGAATCAAAAGAATATGAATTTACACATAAAATTATTAAATGAAATATTAAATATTAAGGGAGAATAGTATGACAGAAAAGGAAAAAATGTTAGCTGGAGAATTATATTATGCAAGTGATGAAGAGCTAACTAAAGAACATAATATAGCACAAAGAATTTTGTGGAAGTTTAATAATTCACCAGAAGAAAATAGAAGTGAAATATTAAAAGAGTTATTTGGAAGCACAGGAGAAAATTTTTGTATAAAGCCTAATTTTCGTTGTGATTATGGATATAATATTTATGTAGGAGAAAACTTTTTTGCTAACTATGATTGCGTTATATTAGATGTTTGTAAAGTAGCTATAGGTGATAATTGTATGTTAGCTCCAAGAGTATGTATTTATACAGCTACACATCCATTAGATGCACAAACTAGAATATCTGGATTAGAATATGGAAAACCTGTGGTTATTGGAAATAATGCATGGATTGGTGGAAGTTCAGTTATATTACCAGGAGTAACTATTGGAAATAATGTAGTTGTAGCAGCTGGTTCTGTAGTTGTTAAAGATGTTCCAGATAATGTTGTAGTGGCTGGAAATCCAGCTAAAATTATAAAATATTTATAAATTATTAAAAAATTCAGTGAAAGCTGAATTTTTTTTAACAAAAAGTTATAAAGCAAAGAAAGTAAAAATTATAATTTCAGAAACAAATGTTGCAATATTTGAAAATGTAGATTATAAGAAAAATAGATAATTATTAAGTGATAAATGTTAAATTCATATTAAGAAGTGATTTGATTAATATATAAATATATAACAAAGCAATATTAATAAATAAATCAGTAAAGGTAAAAGGAAATTCAATTGATAGTTTGTAATAAAAATGAAAACTATGGAGAATTAACGTACATTTTATCATTGAAATAAAATTACTTATAGAGTATAATCTTAGAAGTATTAGTAAGGTCGAAAGGATGTTATATAGATGAGATTAGGGATTGTAGGACTACCAAACGTAGGAAAAAGTACATTATTTAATGCTATAACAAAAGCAGGAGCTGAATCAGCAAACTATCCATTTTGTACAATAGAACCAAATGTTGGTGTTGTTAGTGTACCAGATACTAGATTAGACGTATTAGAAAAAATGTATGGGACAAAGAAAAAAGTTTATACTGCTGTTGA
>OBKV01001557.1_pt1 | contig 14331 bp, 9 predicted proteins | sample 1517301 | NCBI WGS metagenome assembly OBKV01 (sample SAMN04571685, study PRJEB22368) | human gut metagenome | biome: human gut; material: stool | host: Homo sapiens | place: Luxembourg | collected 2012-06-29 | reverse complement strand
CTATCTCTTTATTACCCTTTGTAATATTTCTAATATAATTTTCCCTGTATGAGAAAAATAAACTACTAAACTCTTCATCTTTCATTTCTCCTTAATTTTAGTACAATTAAATTATAAAACCAGGAGGTTAACTCCCGGTCAATACTTTATTTAATTTTTCTTAAAGGGTCAGTAAGCTGACTTTTTAATAGCAAACTATTTTCTACCAAATCGATTTTATTAATTATTTTCAAATTTTTATTCACACATGAAAATTCACCATTTTCTAAGACAGATACTAAAAAATTATATTGATGATTTTCACTTATGCCCTGAGGATTCATAACCATATCTTGATTAAATAATTTTAATGATAAATAACTTTTAGCTTTTCCTCTACCAGTTGATATTAAGTTGTAATCTATCTGGTTAGCAAAGAATAATAGTTCTATTAATTTACCAGAATCAAATTCCCTATCATTAAATTCTACCCCTCTTGTTTCCATGTTATCAGAAACTTTTGATATTAAATTATCTTGAATAAAATTAATGATTTTTATTACTTTTTCATCATAATCTAATGTATCTAATTGAAGTTTAGTTGACAATTCATCTATTTTAAATTTTTTAACTAAATACCTCATAGTAATTTTTCTAGCAAAAATTATTTCATCATAATTAACCTCTAAAGAAGACAACTCATCATCACCAAAGTTCTTCTTATAAACTTCTGAACCTTTAATAAATACATTTTTACTGCCATCATAATTAGTTGGATCTAATAGGACTTTTTTATTACCAAGTTGTGCAATAACAACTGTATGATTGTGTCCTTTTTCATATATTTTTCTTGCTATTGCCTTAATATTTGAGGCAAGTAACAAATTACACAAATACTTTGCTTGACTATCACATACACCTTTTCCTAATAAAGAAGCATTCAAACCAGTCTGTGATAACAAGCTAGCTTTTTCGCCGATATTTTCATACATCACACTTAATCTAATTAATTCCATATAAGCAATCATTATTTCTTTTTTATTCAATTGTTTAAAAGCACTAGTAGTAGTTTGAATATCGTGTAAATAAAATGCTTTTAATTCATTAAAATCAGACATTTCATAAAATTTCTTACTAGCTTTAGAATAGTTTATATAATCTAGTAATTCCTTACTATTTAATCTATCGTCATTTTAAATTCTATATTTAACAGTGTCTATATGTTCCCTACAATCGTTATTTATTAATTCATCTAAATTATCAATACTTCTTAAAATCATATTTTCACATCCTTATTAAGTTTTACACTAATATATAACAAAAGTTCTCACTAAAAATTAGTGATACTTATGTCACTAATTCTCAGTCATATTATTGAAATTTTCTTATATCATCAACTCTTGCTGCAAAGTATGGTTTATCTTTAGATGTTTCTTTAAGAAAGATAGCAAAAGTCTTATCTACATAAAAGTATCTTTTTGATTTATTATCCTCAATAGATGATTTCATTACATTCATGCCTGCCTCACTTTTTATTTTTCCTCCTACATCATCTAGAGTAAACTTAATGGTCTGAAGAGCTGTCCCTATTTCTATTAAATTACCTTCACTATCTTTAATAGGTTGTCCCTCTAACTCTTTATATTCTTTCATAACATTAAGGCTTAAGTATGGCATCTTAAAATAATCTCTATCTATAGTAAACTCATTATCTTTGTACTGTCTAGATTTACTTGTTATATTATTATATATTTCTCTAAAGTTATTACCCTTAGGATTCTTATTAATTATAACTTCATCATTTGATGTCGTTAAAAGTTTAATAGCAAAATCATCTTCATTATTATAATAAAGCACTTTTATTTGTTTCGCTAACTCTTCATCTTTATCTTTTATTCCAAAGTATTTAATATTATCATACTTATCATTAAACTTCCCATTATCTAACTTATTAAATTTCTTAGGATATTTAAATTCTCTATATAACATACTATAGAAGAAATAATTATTAGGAGATGAATTAGTAAAATCAAACTTATTTAAGATATCACTTTTCTGATTAAATTTATCTTTTAATCCTTTTATTATCTTATTCTTAAGTTCAATACTTTTAACTCCATAAGTCTTATAATAATAATCACTTGATATGTCGCTTTCCTTAAACTCTTCTTTATTTAAATTATCCAGAAAGGTATTACTCTTCTCAAACTTAACATCTTGTTTTACAATATCATTTTTTAAATCATTAAATATCAACTGAAAAGTAGGACACCAACTACTATCTTTAGTAATAATGTCTTCCATAGTAGGTACTACATCTACTCCCTTAGTTTCTTTTATATCTTTTTTAAAAGCTAGGTTACTAAGACCAATAACTGCTATCATTACTGCTAATAAACTACTAAATATTAGTTCTTTTTTCATTGTCATTCTCCCCTATCGTTACTACTTCTCATATTTATAAAATCCTTCTCCACTAGCCTTTCCTAGTTTTCCTTCGTCTAAATATTTCTTTAGTAATTTATGCATTCCCTTAAAGTTATAAGGAGCTAGAAAAGATGGTATCTTAACATACATTTCTACTATATCATAAGCTGTTTTTAACCCTACTGTATCTAGTATTTGAAATGGTCCTTCAGGTGAACCTGTTCCAATAGTCCAAGCTTTATCAATACTGGCTGGATCTGATATTTCATTTACCACTAAGTCAAGAGCAGAAAACAAGAAAGGTATTAACATAGAATTTAAAAGATAACCTGACTTTTCTTTTCTAACTGGTAGTGGTATCATATTAATTTCTTTAGCAAAGTTTAAGACTATATTAAAGTATTCTTCTTTAGTATCTTTATGTTTCATTATCTCTGCTATATTATTTTTCCAAATAGAATTAGCAAAATGTAGAGCTAAAAACTTATCTGGTCTATTTGTATACTTAGCAAGACGACTTGGTAACATAGTAGATGAATTAGTAACTACTATAGTTTTACTAGGTAATACCTTACTAAGTTTTATAAACATTTCTTTTTTAGCTTCAAACTCTTCACTCATTGATTCAATAACTAAATCAGCATCATTTACTGCCTTTGCTAAGTCTAGTTCTAGTTTTATATTGTTAAAGGCATCTTCTGCTTTCTTTAAACATTTATCTTTATCAAAATCATCATATGATGATATTCCATTACACCAAGTATCATATGATTTATCTTTAGCCATTAAATTAATAGCCTCTATATAAGTTTCTTTTAGTTTAGCAAGTTTCGGTTTACATCTTTCTATACTTCCTTCAGTTCTAAGATATATTACTACCTTAAATCCCATATAGCTTGCTTGATAAGCTATCTGACTACCTAAAACTCCGCCACCTAGTATTGTAATATTTTTCATAATTAATCCATCTCCTTATCATTACAAATAATAACTTCATCAACATTATCCCATATTATATTGTTATTATTACTTAGTATTTTTTTTAGTTTCTCATCAAGTTCATCTTTTTTAAATGGTTTAGATAGATAATCACTAAATCCTAAGTTTTTATACTTTTCTTCACACCCAGATAAAGCATCAGCTGTAAGTGCTATTACTGGAGTTATAAAACTATCATCTTTCTTTAGTTCCTTTAGTGTTTCATCTCCACTCATTTTTGGCATCATTATATCCATTAAAATAACATCATACTTACTACCTTTCCTTATCTTTTCTAAACATTCTTCTCCAGAATTACAATCATCAACTTGATATTTTAAATCTTTAAGAATCTTAGTAGTTACTTTTATATTTAAATTATTATCATCTACTATTAATATCTTTTTATTACTAGTATTTATTTTGGTATTAGTATTATTACTATCTTTATCTTTCTTAAGTTCTTGCCTCTTAGATATTTTTTGAGGAAGATTAACTACAAATAATGATCCAGTTCCAAATCTACTTTGAACATTTATTTTACCATTCATTAAGTTAACTAATGATTTAGTAATAGCAAGTCCAAGTCCTGTTCCTTCAATAGTAGTATTTTTTTCATCTAGACGTTCAAATTTAGTAAATAGTTTCTCTATATTTTCTTTTTTTATTCCTCTACCCGTATCTTGAACACTTATTATTAAGTTACAATTATTCCCTCTATTAATACATTTAACAGTTAAACTTACTTTTCCTTTATCTGTATATTTAATAGCATTAGTTAATAAGTTATTTACTACTGTCTTAACATGAAGTTTATCACCTATTAAAATATCTGGTATATCTATAGCTAAATTCATTTCAAATTCTATCGGTTTATCTCCTATTCTAGTGGCAGTTACACGAGCCATCTTAGTTATTTCTTCTTTGAAGTTATATTCTTGTTCTACTAGTTCCATATGGTCACTTTCAATCTTATTGATATCTAAGATATTACCTACTATTTCAAGTAAGGTGTCAGAGGCATTTTTAATATCAGTAGTATCTTCTACTACTTCTTTAGGTACTCTATCTTTATAACTTTCAATATCTTCTGATAATCCTACAATAGCATTAAGTGGTGTTCTTATCTCATGAGACATACTTGATAAGAAATCACTCTTAGCTCTATTAGCTTTTTCTGCTCCTGTCTTAGCAAGTTCTAGTTGGGCGATTAGTTTTACATCAGGGTTTTCAATAGTAAAGTACATTAAGAAAGTTACAAACACAATCATCGAAGTTGATAATAAATACTCTGGATGAGCTCCCTGTATATATGATATTAATCCTCCCAAGATAATATATAATATCATTGGATAATACTTCTTTTCAGTTATTCTTTTTATCTTAGTGATTAGTATTAATATCCATAAAATGGCATAACCTCTAGTAAAGGAGAAAACAAACTTTACTGCTGGTCCCGTTGAATAAACTATATCTTTCTTACTAACATAGTCCATTGGAAGTATTAGAGCCAGTACAAAGGAAAAGATAGTTAATATCATAACAGTCATCTTACTATAGAATATATATTTTTCTTTTCTCTCATCTGATAACTCATCATTTATTGATATAGCAAGAACATAATAGGAGACTAATGATGTATATATTAGAATAAATAGTAAATAACTCCTTGCAAATATTTCATTTAATATTGGATACATATCTATATGAAACATAAAGAAATAAGTACCAAGGGAGACTATACATCCTATTAAACAAGTTATTACTATATAACTATATATTTTAGTTTCTAAGTTTTTGGCTCGTGGTTTAGAAAAATAAACAACTGTAAGCAGTATAATATAAATAAGACTTAATAAGGTAAAAGAATTACCTGGATTTTTAACCATAATAAACGCCTTCCTATCTAATAATATAATACCATATTTTTAGATAAAAAAAGAACATTATTTTTCAAATATTCTATTTTTTACTCATTATCTTATGGCAAATGGGTTAAGAGAATAACGATTATCCTTATAAACAGTTGTATCAGTCTTAATATTTATACCTTTGACATTTTGATTAAATTAATTAATCTTTAAATAATTCTTCTGCTATATCTTGATAATTAGACACTAAGATAAACTTAATTTTATCCTTTATTTCTTTAGGAATTTCTTCTAAATCCTTCTTATTCTCTTTAGGTAAATATATTTTTTTTACTCCTGTTCTATAGGCTCCTAAAACCTTTTCTCTAACTCCTCCTATAGCAAGAACATCACCTTGTAAAGTTATCTCTCCTGTCATAGCTATTTTAGATGATATTTTCTTATTACTAAAAGCACTTATTATTGAAGTAGTTAAAGCAATACCAGCACTTGGTCCTTCCTTATTAACAGCCCCTTCTGGTAAATGAATATGAATATCACTTGAAAATATTGAATCATCAACATTAAATTTCTTATAATTAGCTTTTATATAACTAAGAGCGATAGATGCTGATTCTTTAATAACATCTCCTAAAGAACCAGTAAGTATTAAATTACCTTTTCCTTTATAATAAGTTGTTTCTATTTTTAATACATCCCCTCCAAAAGGAGTATAAGCTAATCCATTAACTACACCAACTTGTAATGTTTCCTTTTGACGATAGAATGTATATATTTTCTTACCTAAATACTCTTCAAGAGAATCCTTTTTTACCATTACTTGAGCTTCATTATTTTCTAGTAACATTTTTTTAACTATCTTTCTTAAAATCTTAGAAATCATTCTACTAAGTTCCCTAACTCCAGCTTCTTTAGTATAACACCTAATAATTTCTAAAATAGCATCACTTTCAAAGACTACTTCAAATGGAGTTAGTCCTACTTCATCCATCAATTTAGGTATTAAATAATTTAAAGCTATATCTTTTTTTTCATATTCTGTATATGATGGGATATGAATAATTTCTAATCTATCTTTTAATTCTAGAGGTATTTGTTCTTCATAGTTAGCTGTTGCTATAAAAAGCACTTTAGAAAGATCAAAATCTTCTTCAATATAGTGATCAGAGAAATGACTATTTTGTTCTTTATCTAATACTTCTAAAAGACTACTAGCAGGATCTCCTTTAACACTTTTAGTCATCTTATCTATCTCATCAATAATAAAGACTGGATTAGAACTACCTGCTTTTTTCATACCTTGAATTATTCTACCAGGTAAAGCTCCAACATAAGTTCTTCTATGCCCAACTATTTCTGCTTCATCATTAATTCCTCCTACAGATATAGTAGCAATATTTCTATTTAAACTTTTAGCTATAGAATAAGCAAGTGAAGTTTTACCAACCCCAGGTGGCCCTATTAAGCAAAGAATAGGACTTTTCTCTTTTTTAGAGTTTTGTTTAACAGCAATATATTCTAAGATTCTTTCTTTAACATCACGCATTCCATAGTGATTATTATCAAGAGTCTTTTGTATTTCTCCTAGATTAGTTACATCTTTAGTTTCTATTTCAAAAGGTAGTGATAACATCCATTCAATATAGTCTTTCATCATTACCACTTCTGGAGAGATGGGAGCAGATGTTTCATACCTTTTAATTTCTTCTTTAATTCTATCTTTTATTTTTTTATTAGCTTTTAGACTTTTTAATCTTTTCTGATATTTTTCTATTTCACTATTCTTACTATTTTCTTCCCCTAATTCTTCTTTTATTACTTTAAGTTTAGTCTGTAAATAAAATTTCTTCTGATTATCTGTTACTTCTTCTCTTACCTTTTCATCTATTTCATTTTCTATTTTAGCAAGTGCTATTTCTTCTTTTAACTGTTCAAGTAAAGTAATAGCTCTTTTAATAGGATCTTCTTCATATAAATATTTTTTCTTAAGTTCAATAGAAAATGGTAAAAGAACAGCTACAGAGTCAGTTAAATCTGATAAATTGTCAATGAAAGATAATTGGTGAAGCATAGCATTACTAGTATTCGCTATTAAATTACTGTATTTTTCATAGGATCTTAACAACATATCTATATATAAAGTGTTTTTTTCTTTTGGTATTTCCTTTACATTCACATCTTCTATATCAACATACCAGATATCATTTTCTTTTTCATAGTTAGTAACTTTCACTCTTTCATGACACAAAAATACTGCTCTTGTCTTTGAATTTGGCACTAATAGTTTTAAAGTTAGGGTTGATAAAACTCCAAGAGAAGGAAACTCTATAACATTATCTAAAGATACTCCATCTAGTGAATGTATCATAATAACTTGTTGATCTTTACTTTGTTCTATTGTATTTATCAACTTTTCTGTCTTCTCATCCTGTGTTTCTATCCTATACTCAACCTTTGGAAACAAGACAGTTTCGTTAACAATCATAACTGGTACTCGCCTCATTACACTTCACCCATTTCTAACTATTTATTATAACTTAATAAACTAGTTTTGAGAAGATTTTTTTTATATTTCCATAAAAAAACAATATCTTAAAATATCGTTTTTACTTATTATTAATAATAGTATTTTTTAATTATTTCTTCTGCCACTTTTATTCCATCAATAGCTGATGAAGTTATCCCTCCAGCATAGCCACTACCTTCCCCACAAGGATATATTCCTTTGATATTTGACTCTAATTTTTCATCTCTTATTATTTTAATAGGAGATGATGTTCTTGTCTCTACTCCAGCAAGTAGAGGATTACTATCACTAAAGTTTTTTATCTTCTTATTAAATTCTATCATTGCTTCTTTAATTGAATCACTAATAGTTACTGGTAATATATCATTTAAGTCAGTAAAAGTATAGGCACCTAGTATAGCAAAATCTGTTTCCTTCTTAGTTATTTTTTTATTTAGAAAGTCTTGATAGTATTCTACTGGTATCTTACCATTTCCTTTTAAATAAGCTTTTTTCTCTAGTTCTTGTTGATATTTAACACCTGCAAACAATCCTTCTCCATAGTCTTTTTTAGATACTGTTACCACAATAGCACTATTGGCAGTATTACTATCTCTTAAATAATTACTCATACCGTTTACTACAAGTGAGTTATTTTCACTTGCTGAATTTATAACATAACCTCCAGGACACATACAAAATGAGTAGACTCCTCGATGATTTTTTGTTTGATAAGTTAGTTTATATGGAGCTTTCTTAATCTTATTTTGATATTGTTCTTTATCAATCATCTTTTGATAATGCATTACTCTAACTCCTACTGCAAATGGTTTAGATTCCATCAACAAGTTTTTATCATCTAAAAGATGAAATGTATCTCTAGCACTATGACCTATAGCAAGTATTAAAACATTACAAGGTAGTTGTTCTTTATCATTTAGAGTAACTGCTACTACTTTTTCATTTTCTATTTTAACATCTGTAAGTTTAGTACTAAATTTAAACTCTCCACCCATCTTAATTATTTTATTTCTAATAGATGGAATTATCTCTTTTAATTTATCAGTTCCAAGATGAGGATGCTGTAAGTATAAAATATCACTATCTGCTCCATTTTCGATAAAAATATCAAAGACTTTTTTACCTCTATGTTCCTTATCTCTAATCATTGTTTTTAGTTTTCCATCAGAGAATGTTCCTGCTCCCCCTTCACCAAAAGAGACATTACTTTCTTCATTTAAAGTACCTTTTTCTAAGAAAGTATTAACTGTCTTTACTCTTTTAATCATCTCTTCTCCTCTATCTATTACTAAGGGATGAAAACCTTTACTTGCTAAAAGATATGCAGCAAATAACCCTGCTGGACCACTACCTACAATAATAGGTCTATTTTCTAATTTATTAGAACCATTCTTTGGTATTTGGTATTCTTCTTTTACTACTTTATTAAGTTTTAGTTTTTTATTCTTTAATAGTTCATTTTCTAATTTACTTTCTAGTTCTATATCAATACTATAGTGATAATGAATAGCATCACGTCTTCTAGCATCCACTGACTTTTTATTAATACTAATAGTTTTTATATCACTAGACTTTATCTTTAATAGTTTTACTACTTCTTCTTTATAATTATCATTATCTATTTTTAAATTAATCTCTACTCTAAGCATTACTATCACCTCTACTAGTTAATATACCAGATAAAAATGCAAATGTTAGATTGTAACCACCACAGTCTCCATTAACATCTAATAACTCTCCTATGATATATAAGTTTTTAACAAATATAGATTCCATTGTTAAAGGATTTATTTCCCTAAGACTTACTCCTCCACTACATACTTGTGAAAAGTCAAATTCTTTATAAGAGGTAATATTAAATTCCATCTCTTTTAGTATTTTAGTTAATTCTTGTTTTTTATCATTTGATAAGTCTTCATAATAAACATCTTTAGAAATATCTAAAGTTTTAAGTATATAGTCAATCATTTTATTAGGTAAAAAACCAAGTAGTAAATCATATACTTTTTTATTTTTAAAACTAACTTTATCCATAAATGGCATTAAGTCTATTGTAATTACTTCTTTTTTATTTTTATTTAAACCTTTAACAACATAGTAACTAAGGTTAAAGATACAAATACCACTTAATCCATAGTCAGTAAACTGAACTTGACCTAGTTCTTCTCTTACTTTTACTCCATCTTCATAAAGAGTTACTTTAGCATCTACTCTTACTCCTTTAAGATTTATTTTTTCCCTAGTTATAAGTGAGGTTAGTGATGGTAATACTTTTACTATATGATGATTAAATTTTTTAGCGAGTTGATACCCTATTCCATCACTACCTGTCATCTTATAGGCTTTACTACCCGTTGCTAGTATCAGTTTATCACAAGATATAGTATCATTTATTAAGAATAAGCTACTCTTTTTTTCTATTTTTTCTACTAAATAGTTATATTTAATCTTACCACCTAGGTCTAGATAGGTTCTTTCTAGTAGTTCTTTCATATTATAAGCTTGATTAGCAAAAGGATAATAATAACCATCTTTTACTTTAGGTACTATTCCTAAAGAGGTAATAAAGTCTTCTACTAGATGTATATTATCACTAGTTATTATTTTTGCTAATATATCTTTATCATTACTATGATAGTGTACTATATTTTGATCACTATTAAAAAAGTTGCATCTACCTGCTCCTGTTAGCAATAATTTTTTACCACTAATATTATTTCTTTCTAATATTGTCACATCATAACCACATCTTAGTAAAGAAATACCGGCAGCTAACCCACTGGCACCAGAACCAATAATTATTATTTTCATGAGTAATCACCTCTAAACCTAATTTTAGCATAAGATAAGAAAAGAAATAAACTTTTTCTTGTTTATTTCTTTAAGATTTGTTCTTTATTTGTAATTTTTTCATATTCAGTAATGTTAACATTCATATCACTGGTCATGCCTTCTAACCAAGTTGCTGCATTTAAATGCTGTCTGATTAATTGTTCATGTTTTTCTTTAGGTGTAATATGATATTCTTTGGTTCCTTTAGATGTAATATGGTATTCTTTGGTTCCTTTAGAATAATTAGTAGAAGCTAATAATTCCTTATTATAGATAATAGCTTGTTCTAAAGCACTTTCATAACTATCAGTTAAGAAATCAGTTTTAGAGCTATTAACACAATCACCATCACTATTATATTTAGGATAATTAGTCATGTAATAATTTTCATCTAGAGATCTACCTGTAATATATGGATAAACAACACCATAAGAGCAAGCAACTTTTCCTGACTTAGTTATTTTTCTCTCACTACTTACTACATAACATTTTGAAGGAACATAAGAAATTAATTCTCTTTTTTCATCTTCATCTTTCACTGCCACATTTAATTCTCTTGTTTTCTTTATAGGCATTACTGTATATGCTACTGGATATATTTGATTTTTCATAAAATCCCCCTCTTTCTCAAAGATGCACATATTATAACACACTTTAGTAAAAAAGTAAAGCTTTTTTACTACCAAACACGTCCTTTTAGATACCATTTACGGATTTAGTCTATTTCTTTTTAGAATAAACCACTTACTTATGACATACAATTCATAGAGGTGAATCACTTTGTTTATAAAAAATATCAATAAAAGAATTAAAATAATACTTTTACTATTTGGTTTTATTTTATTAATGGTTATTTTTAAAGTATTTTATGTGCAAGTTTTCGATTATAAGAAATTATCTAATCTTGCTAGTGATTTATGGAGTAGAAATTTACCAATTGAGGCATCGCGGGGAAAGATTCTTGATCGAAATGGAATTGTTTTAGCTGATAATGTTACTACTACTTCTCTTGTTTTAGTACCTAATCAAATTAAAAATAAGATGGAAGTTACTAAGGAGTTAGCCAAGATACTTAATGTTAGTTATACTGAAATGAAAAAGCATGTCTTTAAAAATACATCAATTGAACGTGTTCATCCACTTGGGCGACGACTTTCTTATGAAGTAGCCGATAAAATAGAAGCTTTAAAATTTGATGGAGTTTATCTTCTTAAAGAAGCGAAAAGATATTATCCTTATAAAACATTACTCGCTCATGTTCTTGGTTATGTAGGAATTGATAATCAGGGATTATCTGGACTAGAATTACAATATGATAAATACTTAACAGGGGAAGCTGGAGCTATTAAGTATTTTTCTGATGCCAAAGGAAATAAACTTACTCTTTCTGACGTTTATGTAAAACCTCAAGATGGTATGAATTTACAACTAACGATAGATATTAATATTCAAAAATCAGTTGAGAGAGAACTTGATAATGTTGTTAATATGATGAATCCTGATATGGCTCTTGCCGTTGTTATGAATCCTAAGACAGGAGAGGTACTAGCGATGAGTTCAAGACCTACTTTTGATCCTAATAATTATAAAAATTATAGTAGTGAAGTATTAAGTAGAAACTTACCTATTTGGGCTAGTTATGAACCTGGATCTACCCAAAAAATAATTACAACCGCTGCTAGTATTGAGGAGAAAGTTATTGATATTTATAATGAACACTTCTTTGACTCTGGAGGTGTTACCGTAGATGGAGCAAGAATCAGATGTTGGAAAGCAGGTGGTCATGGTGATCAAACTTTCTTACAAGTATTGCAAAATTCTTGTAACCCTGGTTTTGTTTTAATGGGAGAACGTCTTGGAAAAGAAAAGTTATTTTCTTATTTAGATTTATTTGGATTCGGACAAAAAACAGGAATTGATCTTAATGGTGAAGGAAAAGGAATAATATTTCCTCTATCAAGAGTTGGTAATGTAGAACTTGCTACTACTGCCTTTGGTCAAGGAATAAGTGTAACTCCTATCCAGCAGATAACTGCTATATCTGCTGTCTTAAATGGTGGTAATTTACTAAAGCCTTATGTTTTAGCTAGTGTCCTAGAACCAGAGACTGGTAATGTTATGTATCAGAATAAAAAGACTGTTGTTAGAAAAACAATTAGTAAAGAAACATCTAAAACCATGCGATATGCATTAGAAACAGTAGTAGCTTTAGGAGGGGGAAAAGCCGCTTATATTGATGGATATCGCATTGGGGGAAAGACTGGTACTGCCCAAAAAGTTAAAGATGGAGCATATCTTGTTAACAATTATATAATGTCATTTGTAGGTATTGTTCCTAGTAATGACCCAGAAGCTGTTTTATATATTGCTATCGATAATCCTAAAAATACGGCTCTTTTATCAAGTTATACTACCACCCCAATAGCAAGAAGAATTCTCTTAGATATCATAGATGCTTTAGATATTAAAAAACAAGAAGGTGGTGTTGAAAAAGATTGGCAATGGGATGATAAGGTTTATTATGAGGTACCAAATGTCATCGGTAAGGATAAAAAAGAAGCTAAAGAAATATTAGAACACTTTAAAGTAGAATACAGTAAAACAGGTAGTAAAGTAATCAGTCAATCGCCAAAAGCAGGTGAGAGGCTTGAAGATGGTGGTACAATCACACTACTTCTAGGAAACTAAAAGAATGAGAAAATCATCTTCTCATTCTTTTTATATCTTGATTAGAAACACCAGTTATTTCAGTTATCATATCGTAAGATAAGCCTTTGTTTAACATGGTATTAATTATAGAATTTCTTTCCTGCTCAATTCCTCGTTCAATTCCTTGACTAATTCCTTGTTCAATTCCCTGACTAATTCCTTGTTCAATTCCTTGTTCAATTCCTTGACTAATTCCTTGACTATAACCATGCTCTATACCTTTTTTTCTACCATTACGATAACCTCGTCTAGTAGCTATCTTCTCACGATATGCTAAATACATGGCATCTTCTTGTCTTCGTCTTTCTTCAGCATCATATAACCCAATAGTATTAATATCAAAAGTAGCTTCTTTAATTCTTTTAGCCGCTTCCATTAAATCATCATCTCCTTTGCTAATTTCATCTAGGTCTTTAATCTTATCAATACTAAGTATTAATAGGGCCTTTTCAAGTTTAGTTAACTTATCCCCATTATAGTATTTCTTCTTCAGTTTGGGAAGACTGATATGATATTTTTTAACTTTTCCCGTTTCAATTATTCTGTTTTTCATATCAGCATAATAAAACTTCAAGATAGGACTTTTAACTTTAAAGTATGAAAAATTATTGAAGTTCACTTGTAAAAAACTATTCATACTGCTATAGTCTTCACTAACATTTAAACTTTCACCTTCAATTTTTCCAAGATAAGCTTCATTTCTGATAAATAATCCATCAAAGTAACGATTATTCATCTCAAAATTAGCTAACATTTTATCAACTCTGATAATAAGATCAGATGTCTTTTTTCTTTCCTTAGCATTACTAAGTTTATGTTCACTATTTTGAACTCTTATTCTGCCTTTTATACTTTCTTTAGGAATATTTGTGAAACTGCTAACTAGAAAAGCTAGATAATTTGGACAATCTAACATAACTATTTTAAAAACCGGATCAAAGTTAGCAGGAATTACTTTACCAGTTGCTATTAAATTATCTCTAAGTCTTTCTAGTTTTGTTATATCAT
>OBKV01001545.1_pt1 | contig 14402 bp, 14 predicted proteins | sample 1517301 | NCBI WGS metagenome assembly OBKV01 (sample SAMN04571685, study PRJEB22368) | human gut metagenome | biome: human gut; material: stool | host: Homo sapiens | place: Luxembourg | collected 2012-06-29 | reverse complement strand
CTACAGACTTGTGAAAGAACTAACTACAGACTTGTGAAAGAACTAACTACAGACTTGTGAAAGAACTAACTACAGACTCGACAAATAACTAACTATAGACTTGTGAAAAAACTAACTACAGACTCGACAAATAACTAACTATAGACTCGACAAAGAACTATCATAGACTAATGAAAGCGCTAACCACATAAACTGATTTATTTTTATAAGTTAATTTAATTATGATCGATAATTATGAAGGTGTTAGTGAAGTATGTGTTGATAATTTAGTCGACTCAGATACAACAACTTTAGCACACAAATTTGAAAACTTTAGATCTTTAGAATCAATCAATTTTAAAGGATGGAACACATCTAATGTTGAAAGCTTAGAATCATGCTTTAGTAAATGTATGGCATTGACAAGATTAGATTTAACGAGATGGAATACATCTAAAGTTAAAAACATGAAGTATTGCTTCGATTTATGTGTCTCATTAGAAATAATAAATGCTAACAACTGGGATACTTCTAATGTTGAAAACTTGGAAGGTTGCTTTATGTCATGTGGTGCATTAATACAACTAGCTATAGCAAATTGGACCACATCTAAAGTTTTCAACATGAGAGATTGTTTCTACGATTGTAGATCATTGACTTCTTTAGATCTTTCAAATTGGGATGTATCAAAGGTTATGAGTCTCAAGAATTGTTTCTATAATTGTAAATCATTGAAAGTTCTAAATATTTCAAATTGGAAACCATCAAGCTGTGTAGAACTTGATAATTGCTTTTCAGGTTGTTTATTCTTGGAATCATTAGATCTTTCGCATTGGGACACTCATAATGTTAAATCTGCTGCTTTCTGCTTTAATGAATGTGTAAATTTGCGTAACCTTGATGTTTCAGGTTGGGATACATCTAATATTACAGACTTATCTTCATGCTTTGAAGAAACTAGATTAAAAAACTTAGATCTCTCATCATGGAATGTATCTAATGTTAAATCACTTAATAGTTGTTTCTATAGTACTAATCTAAGTAATAAATTTGATATAAGTACATGGAATACACACAATGTTACAAATATGGCATATTGTTTCAACAGTTCAGGCATTAATAAAATAGATCTTTCAAATTGGGATGTATCAAATCTTGAAGTTCTCGATGGTTGTTTCGCGAGTTGCAGTAATTTAACATCCGTAAAGCTTTCAAACTGGAATACATCTAACCTTATAAGTATGTATGAATGTTTCTTAGAATGTTTCAAATTGAAGGAACTAGATTTATCTGGTTGGAACACATCTAATCTCGTAGTTCTTTCGCATTGCTTCTATCGTTGTGAGTCATTAGAAAGGTTAGATATTGCCGATTGGGATGTTTCTAATGTTATATACCTCGATCATTGTTTTCAAGATCTCATCGCATTCTTCGACGTTAGCAAATGGCAACCAATCAGTGTTGCAACATTAGTATCATGTTTTGAAGGATGCATAATTGAAAACGAGACAAGTGAGGCAATTGGTCGAGCAGAAATAGTAGATAACGATGAATATGATAAACAAATTGATAAGCAGGTTATGGAATTCAAGGATGATCCACAGACACGTAGTCATAATTATTACCTTGATCTTTCAGAATGGAGAACGCCAAGTCTTGTAGATATATCGAGTTGCTTTAAAAATAGTGTGTGTATTGAAATGAATCTCTCAAATTGGGATGTTTCTCATGTTCTAGATGCTCGCGAATGTTTCGCCACAGATACCTTGGTGGCACTAGATATTTCAAATTGGGTGTTCGATGATAAATGCAACCTTAATGATATATTTAAAGGATGTGACAATTTGACGGTCATATATTGTAAGAAGAAGACATTCAAAAGATTGTATGAATACTTACCAAACCCTGAAGAATGGACATATGTAAATCATGTTGCCAGAAAGTAAATGCAATTTATTTTTGGAGCAGTGAACAAATCTCACAACAAACTTTCACCAGGTATTCGCAAGACATTCGCAAGACTAATGAACAGACAGGTGAATAAATCTCGCAACAAATCTCGCAAGACAGGTGAACAGACAGGTGAACAAATCTCGCAACAAACTTCACAACAAACTTCGTAAGACTAATGAAAGACAGGTGAATAAATCTCGCAACAAACTTCACAACAAACTTCGTAAGACTAATGAAAGACAGGTGAATAAATCTCGCAACAAATCTCGCAACAAATCTAGCAACAAACTTCGTAAGACTTTCGTAAGACTAATGAATAGACGGATAGATGGTGATAAGTTATTATTTTTGAACAGTAAATGCATAATCGTTTGGGGAAATCACTAGCTTATTATATCTATGAACAGAAATTGAAAAATAAAATATGTGGTATAGATCTATCACATTGTTTCGATGGTTGCAAAAATGTAGAATCGCTCGACCTTTCATATTGGAACACATCGAATGTTGAATTACTATCTGCTTGTTTCTTGAATTGTGAAAACTTGAAATCTCTCGATATTGCTTCTTGGGATACATCTAAGGTCAAGGACATGAATCGTTGTTTCTCTGGTTGTAGTTCATTGTGTAGCCTAGACCTTTCATCATGGAATGTTTCTAAAGTTGAAAGCATGTGTGAATCTTTTGCAGGCTGTAGTTCATTGACATCTCTCGGGTTATAACTTTGGGATACTTCTAATGTCAGAGATCTAAGTGTTTGTTTCAAAAACTGTACATCGTTGAAGTCATTAGATCTTGGACATTGGAATACTTCTAATGTGAATTCTATGTATCAATGTTTCAAAGGTTGCAGTTCATTATTATATCTCAATATTGAAGATTGGACACTTAATGATGGAGTTATTATGGACGGTCTTTTCGATGATTGCAATCGTTTAATAATGATCAGGTGTAGTGAAAACGTGTATCATAGATTATTTCCAAAACGTTCAAAGTGGGAATATGAAGGAGGTTTCGCATTAAAAACAGATAAAGGTGAATGGTATATATGAGAGCTTTCGTAAGACCAATGAACAAATCTCGCACAACAAATCTCGCAACAAACTTCGCCAGACAAGTGAACAGACAAGTGAACGGACAAGTGAACAGACAAGTGAACAGACAAGTGAACAGACCTCGCAACAAACTTCGTCAGACCTTTCGTAAGACCTTCGTAAGACCTTTCGTAAGACCTTCGTAAGACCTTCGTAAGACCTTTCGTAAGACCTTCGTAAGACCTTCGTAAGACCTTCGTAAGACCTTTCGTAAGACTAATGAACAAACTAATGAACGACAAGTGAACGGCAGGAAATAAGATAATTTATTATTTTTGAATCGTTAAATGGCGAGCTATAAGAACAATCATAATTTCTCAAAAGAAATAGAAGCATATGAAATGTTAATAGACATTATAAAATTGAGTGAAATGAAAAATAAGAAAATAACAACATTAGTATCTTGCTTCGAAGATCGCAAAGCTATAGCAACATTGAATTTAAATAATTGGGATGTATCTGCAGTTGAAGATATGACTAGATGTTTCTTTAAGTGTACTAATTTAATAGAACTTAATATGCATGGTTGGGATACATCAAATGTTAAAAAGTTAGCAGAATGCTTTGCTTATTGTACATCATTGACGTCTCTTGACCTATCAAAATGGAATACATCTAAGGTTGAAGATCTATGTTGTTGTTTCCGTGCTTGTGAAAATTTATCTACTCTTGATCTTTCATCATGGAATACTTCCAATGTTAGAACTCTGAAAGCTTGTTTCCTCAGTTGCAAGAATTTAGAAACACTCAGACTAGCAACTTGGAATACATCCAATGTTATTAATTTGATTCAATGCTTTTGTAATTGTCATAGTTTAAAATCACTTGATATTGGGTCTTGGAATACATCTAAAGTTGTATCCATGGGTCTATGCTTTTCTAAATGCGACTCCTTAAAGTCTCTCGACGTAGCAAAATGGGATACATCTAATGTAATAAATATGTATGGATGCTTTGAAAGTTGTACGAACTTAGAATCACTCGATGTTTCATCCTGGAACGTATCTAATGTAACTAACTTGGGTGGTTGCTTCTCAGAATGTAAGTCCTTAAAATCTCTCGATGTTTCACGTTGGAATACATCTAATGTTAAATGTCTAAAAGGATGTTTCAACCAACTATCATTAGAATTACTTGATGTTTCGAATTGGGATACTTCTAATGTTATTGATATGAGTTATTGTTTCGCGAATTGTGTCAGATTACGTAGTTTAGATCTTTCACGTTGGAACACATCTAACGTTAAAAACTTGTTTAGAACTTTCAATAATTGCAATGCATTAAAAACTTTAGATCTTTCATTTTGGAATGTATCTAATGTTGAAGATATGAGTGCTTGCTTTGGACATTGTCATAGTTTACAATCTCTGAATATAAGTACATGGAATACTTCTAAAGTAAAAGATCTATCTGCTACATTCTGTTCTTTAACTTCATTGGAATCACTTAATGTTTCAAATTGGAATACATCTAATGTTGTTAAACTTATGGGTACTTTTAATGATTCTAATGTGTTGAAATATCTTAATTTATCAAATTGGGATACATCTAAAGTTACTACTATGAGAATGTGTTTCAAAGGTTGTTCATCATTAATTTATCTCGATATTGAAAAATGGACGATCAATGATAATTGTAACATAAATAAAATCTTTGAAGGATGCGACAATTTATCATTAGTTAAATGTACAAAGAAAGCATATAAAAAATTATTACGACCACTTAACTGGACTTATGAAAACGGATATGCAGTAAGAGGATGAGTCATTTATTTTTTGACAGGCACACGACAGGAGAGACAGGAGAGTTCATCAGGCGTACAAAGATTCATAATAGAGTTCATCAGGCGTACAAAGATTCATAACAGGATTTCAACAGGGATTCATAATAGAGTTCATCAGGCGTACAAAGATTCATAACAGGATTTCAACAGGGATTCATAATAGAGTTCATCAGGCGTACAAAGAGATTCATAACAGAGATTCATAACAGAGATTCATAACCTATAATTCATAAGGCGAAACAACATATGAGACAACTATACATTTTTATTTTTAGTTCATCTCAATTTATTCTAAGGAAATGAATGAAAATTTAGATCATCACTTTTATGGTGATGTTGATTTAGAATCTGTTAAATCATCATATTTATGCATCAACAATTTAGAGTATTGCTTTTCATTGTGCTTGTCATTGAAAGAAGTCGATCTCTCTAACTGGGATGTATCTAGAGTCAAAAATATGAAAGGTTGCTTTTATAGTTGCACAAGTTTAAAATCACTCGAACTTACGACTTGGGAAACATCTAATGTTGAAACTCTATGTGAATGCTTCAAAGATTGTAAATCATTGTGCAGCCTCGATATTTCAAATTGGGACACATCTAAAGTTAAAAACATGAGTGAATGCTTCAAAGATTGTAAATCATTGTGCAGTCTCGATATTTCAAATTGGGACACATCTAATGTTGAAACTCTATGTGAATGCTTCAAAGGTTGTAAATCGTTGATATTTCTCGACATTGAAAATTGGACGATTAGTGATGACTGTGATGTGAAAAATATGTTCAAAGACTGTAGAAGACTATCTAACATAAAGTGTCGACTAGAGACATTTGAAAGAATTAGAGATCAATTATATGGTGATAGATGGGTGATGTTAGATGGAATCGCAAATAGAGTATAAGTGAACAACAATATTGAAGTCTAAGAATGAAAACACTTGATCTATTTTATTTTTCCACGTTGTGTTCTATTTTGTGTTTCTATTTTGTGTTCCATGTTGTGTTTCTATATTGTGTTTCTATGTTGTGTTCTATGTTGTGTTTCTATTTTGTGTTCCATGTTGTGTTTCTATTTTGTGTTCCATGTTGTGTTTCTATATTGTGTTTCTATGTTGTGTTCTATGTTGTGTTTCTATTTTGTGTTCCATGTTGTGTTTCTATATTGTGAAGCCTGTTGTGTTCTATGTTGTGTTCTATGTTGTGTTCTATGTTGCGAAGCCTGTTGTTTCTATATTGTGTTCTATATTATGTTTCCGGTTAACAGGGTATGAAAGATAACCTATTATTTTTACACATTTAATGAATTGTTTAGACGTATCTAACCTCGATTCTTTGTGTCATTGCTTTTATGATTGCAAGACTTTAAAATCACTTGATGTTTCGACTTGGAATATATCTAATGTTAAAACTATTGAAGAATGTTTCTTGTTTTGTGAATCATTGAAAACTCTAGATCTTTCACATTGGGATACATCTAATGTTGAAAATATACGTGGCTGCTTCTATGGTTGCAAAAATTTAGAGTCGCTTGATGTTTCGACTTGGAATACATCTAAGGTCAAAACTATGTTCGATTGTTTCTTTGATTGCAAAAAGTTGCGTAGCCTAGATCTTTCACATTGGGATACATCTAATGTCGAATCTCTTAATTCTTGCTTCTATAATTGTCAACTTTTAAAATCTCTCGATCTTTCATCTTGGAATACATCTAAAGTTGAAGATATGGAAGGATGTTTTAATAGCTGTCTATCGTTGAAATCTCTAGATCTTTCAAACTGGGATACTTCTAATGTTGAAAGTCTTGAAGTATGCTTTAAAGATTGTAATTGTTTAGAATCTCTCGGACTTGCACAATGGAATACATCTAAAGTTGAAGATATGTGTGAGTGTTTCTATGGTTGCAGATCGTTGCATACTCTAGATCTTTCACATTGGGATGTATCTAATGTTAATGATATGATAAAATGTTTCATGGGTTGTGAATCTCTAGCTTATCTCAATATTGAAAACTGGGTGATTAATGATGAGTGTGACACTACTAACTTATTCAAATGGTGTGATAATCTGTCACTCATTAAATGTAGCAAAGAAACTTACGAAAGAATCTTGGGCAACGAATTTGGGACTGACGCTTGGGTATATGAAAACGGTTTTGCAATAAGAGAGGGAAAAGTCTGATGAAGAGTTTGATGAAGAGTATGATGAAGAGTTTGATGAAGAGTATGATGAAGAAAGGTTTGATGAATAACTTATTATTTTTATCTATTCAATGTTAACTAATTTCAAAGAACGTTTTGCACATTGTAAAGAAAGTAGTCTCGATTTCTCATCTATAGATACATCTAATGTTGAAGATATGAGTTGGTGCTTCTATGATTGTGAAAATTTGAAATCCCTAGATCTTTCGCATTGGAATACATCTAAAGTTAAAAATATGGGTTGTTGTTTCTATGATTGTGCAAATTTGAAGTCCATCGACCTAGCGCTTTGGGATACATCTAGACTTGAATGCTTGAATAATTGCTTTGATGGTTGTTTGAAGTTGGAATCTCTTGATCTTTCGCGTTGGAATACATCTAATGTTGAAGATATGAGTTGGTGCTTCTATTATTGTGAAAATTTGAAATCCCTAGATCTTTCGCATTGGAATACATCTAATGTTAAGGATATGAGCGGTTGCTTTAATGGTTGCAAAAAGTTGCGTTACCTCGATCTAGCGCTTTGGAATACATCTAAAGTTAAAAATATGGGTTGTTGCTTCAATGATTGTGAAAATTTGAAATCCCTAGATCTTTCGCGTTGGAATACATCTAAAGTTGAAAATATGGGTGGTTGTTTTAGTGGTTGCACAGAGCTACGCGATCTCGATCTTTCAAATTGGAATACATCTAATGTTAAGGATATGGGTATTTGTTTTAGTGGTTGCACAGAGCTACGCGATCTCGATATTTCAAATTGGAATACATCTAAAGTTAAATACATGAGCGGTTGCTTCAATAGTTGTAAAAAGTTACGTCACCTCGATCTTTCGCATTGGAATACATCTAGTGTTAAAGATATAAATAGTTGCTTCAATGGTTGTGAAAATTTGAAATCCCTAGATCTTTCACATTGGGATACTTCTAATGTTAAGTTTATGTATTGTTGTTTCTATGGATGCAAATCTTTAGTTTATCTCGATATTGAAAACTGGGTGATAAATGAAGAATGTTACACTGAAGATATGTTTACAGGATGTGATAATCTGTCACTCATTAAATGTAGCAAAGAAACTTACGAAAGAATCTTGAGCAACGAATTTGGGACTGACGCTTGGGTATATGAAAATGGTTTTGCAATAAGAGTAAATAAAACACAAGATGAAACACAAGATGAAATGCAAGATGAAACACAAGATGAAATGCAAGATGAAACACAAGACGAAATGCAAGACGAAATGCAAGATGAAACACAAGATGAAACACAAGACGAAACACAAGATGAAACACAAAATGAAACACAAGATGAAGCATAAACCCTTTATTTTTACATGATTAAACTATGATAAAATTGCTTGATGAAAATGGTCTTGTAGATATGGATATATCAAAACTAGAGCATTTAATAGTTAGATGTGGATCGTTTCAATATATTGATCTTTCATCATGGAATACTTCTAATGTTAATAACTTGGAAGGTTGCTTCATTGAATGTTATTGTTTAAAGTCACTCAATATTACTGATTGGGATGTATCTAATGTTACAAATCTAAATAAGTGTTTCACCGAATGTAAACCATTACGTAGTCTAGATATTTCAAAATGGGATATCTCAAATGTAATAACTATGAAAGAATGCTTCCATGATTGTCATAATTTATGTACACTTAATTTACCCAAAGATGCATCTAAAGTTGAAAACATGAGTGGATGTTTCGATGGATGTAGATCATTGAAAAGAATCAGTGGAATTGAATACTGGAATACATCTGCTATCACAAATCTATCAGATTGTTTCTCTGAATGTACAAAGTTAACTAAACTCGAAATTGGAAAATGGGACACTTCTAATGTCAAGAACTTGGATTGTTGTTTCTATGATTGCAAGTCATTATGTTCACTCAATCTTTCAAAATGGAATACTTCTAAACTAAATACTCTAGATAGTTGTTTCGAAGGTTGCAAGAGATTACAAAATTTAGATATTTCAACATGGAGCACATCTGAAGTTGTGTACATGGGCCATTGCTTTAGTGGTTGTGAAAACTTGCGTGAACTCGATATTTCACTTTGGAATGTTTCTAAAGTTAGAATATTAAGTCATTGTTTTGAGGGATGTACAAAGTTGACCATACTTGACCTTGCGCTTTGGAATACATCTAGAGTTGAAACCATAGAATATTGTTTCGCCAGATGCACGTCTTTAGTTTATCTCAACATTGAAAATTCGGTGATTAATGAAAGATGTAATACTAAAGATATGTTCAATGAATGTGATAATCTATCACTCATTAAGTGTCGACAAGATACTTTTGAAAAGTTTAAGGGATCGTTGAAAGGTGTATGGGAATATGAAAACGGTTTTGCGACAAAAATAAGCATGATAAACGGTGAATGAAAGTGAATACAGGTGACGAATACAGGTGACGAATACAGGCGACGAATACAGGTGACGAATACAGGCGACGAATACAGGCGACGAATATAGACGAATGAAAGTAACAATAGGTGAGTAAAGGTATTTTATTTTTGAAATTTAAAGCATGGAAAAACGTCTTTGTAATATATCAAAATTTGATTACTATTTTCGTTCTCGCATAGAGCTACGCGATCTCGATCTTTCACACTGGGATACATCTAATGTTAAAAGTCTTAGATATTGCTTCATTGAATGTAAAAGATTGGAATCACTCGGAGTTGCGTCTTGGGACACATCAAATGTTGAGGATATGGAAGCTTGTTTTTATGGTTGCAAAAAGTTGCGTGATCTCGATCTTTCACTTTGGAATACATCGAGAGTTAAAAACATGTTTGGGTGCTTCTGTGGTTGTGAAAAATTGCGTGAGCTAGATCTATCGCTTTGGAATACATCTAACGTTAAGAACATGAGTTATTGTTTTAGTGGTTGCACAGAGCTACGCGATCTTGATATTTCGTCTTGGAATATATCTAAAGTTGAAAACATGTTTGGGTGCTTCTGTGGTTGTGAAAAATTGCGTGAGCTAGATCTTTCACATTGGGATACATCTAAAGTTGAAGATATAAGTGGTTGTTTCCATAATTGTGAAAGTTTGGAATCGCTCGATCTTTCACTTTGGGATACATCTAAAGTTAAAGATATGTGTTGTTGCTTTTCGAAGTGTAGAAATTTAGAATCTCTTGATGTTTCGACTTGGAATACATCTAAAGTTGAAGATATAAGTTGTTGTTTCCATAATTGTGAAAGTTTGGAATCGCTCGATCTTTCACATTGGGATATATCTAAAGTTAAAGAAATATGTTGTTGCTTCGATGGGTGCACGGAGCTACGCGACCTCGATTTATCACATTGGGATACATCTAGAGTTGAAGATATGGGTGGTTGTTTTAGTGGTTGCACAGAGCTACGCGACCTCGATCTTTCGTCTTGGAATACATCAAATCTTAAAAACATGTATCATTGCTTCGATGGGTGCACGAGTCTGAAATATCTAGATCTTTCACATTGGGATACATCTAATGTTAAATATTTGGGCGGTTGTTTCAATAATTGTGAAAGTTTAGAATCGCTCGATCTTTCGACTTGGAATACATCTAAAGTTGAAGATATAAGTGGTTGTTTTAGTGGTTGCACGAAGCTACGCGAACTCGATCTTTCACTTTGGGATACATCTAAAGTTAAAAACATGAATACTTGCTTCTATGGTTGTTCATCAATAGATAGTCTTGATTTATCATCATGGAACACTTCTAATGTTTTTACTTTTGAATATTGTTTTACCGGATGTACATCTCTTATTTATCTTAATATTGAAAACTGGATTATTGAAACAGATTATATCTATCATATGTTTGATGGGTGCGACAATCTATCACTCATTAAATGTCGACAAGATGCTTTCGAAAAGTTTAAGGGATTGTTGATAGGCACATGGAATTATGAAAACGGTTTTGCGATAAAAATAAACAACAAGTGAACAACATCTTACGCAACATCTTATCAATACCTTATCACCACATCTTACACAACAATATGACGGACATTATCAACAAACTAAGCATAGATGTGAACAAAAAATGATGGTAGATATTTAATTGCAAGTTTGGAAAATATTTCTATTATTATGTCGCGATAAATTATATAGAAGGACTTTCAGATTGGGATACGTCTAAAGTTGAAAATATGGGTTATTGTAAAATGTTGAAATCTCTCGAACTTATTTAAAGCTGAAATTATGAAAGGATGCTTTACTTATTGCGAATCACTGACATCATTAGATTTATCATCATTGAATGCTTCAATATGTGTAAAGGTTTGGAATACATCTAGAGTTGAAAATATGAATGATTGTTTTGCCGGATGTACGTCTCTAGCTTATCACAATATTGAAAACTGGGACGTATTCAATGGGTGTGATAATTTGTCATACGTTAAATGCTCTAAAGAGACTTTCGATGAATTATTTAATGCTTACTGGTGGAGATAAGAAAGGAAATAAAGAGACTGATGAAGATGAAGTTTGATGAAGAAGAGGGGATGAAGATGAAAAGTTTGATGAAGAAGAGTTTAGATGAGAGTTAAGTTAAGGGGTCGTGATAATCTATTATTTTTACATGTGTAATGAACTCAAAATTCACATACGTTAGAAAAGAAGTCAAGGAACAAGCTATAAACATTCAAAAGCCATGTAGAAATGTTAAAAGAATCAAAGTTCAATCACCACATAAGGAAACTATGATTATTAAAACGAGACCAATTTTGGCAGATTTCGAACGCAATATAATCGATGATGATGAACTATATGAACAACTCGTGAAAAAGCGTGGTGAAACACTATATGGTCGTTTCTATAATTCTCACAAGATGAAGAATCTAGATCTCACACATTGGAACACTTCTAAAGTTAAATCGGTCGCCAATTGCTTTGATGGTTGTATAAACCTTGAATCGGTCGACTTTTCAAATTGGAATACATCTAGTCTTGAAACCATGGAGTTTTGCTTCAATGATTGTCACCAGTTATATTCACTTGACTTTTCATCTTGGGATATGTCTAAAGTTACAACTATAAAAGCTTGCTTTAATAATTGTTGGAATTTAGAATCGATTGATAGTCTTGTTATTCCAAATATTGAAGAGATAGAATATTGTTTCAGTAATTGTCATAATTTGAAATCACTCGATCTTTCACATTGTAATATCTCTGATGTACACCTCATGACTAGTTGTTTTGAGAATTGCTATAAATTAGAATCAATAACTCTTCCACCATGGGAAACATCTAGTGTTAGAGTTCTAGATTATTGCTTCAGTCATTGTTACCGTTTGAAATCAATAGACTTTTCATCATGGAATATATCTATACGTCATTCAATGACAGGTTGCTTTAGTAATTGCATAGGTTTAAAGTTTCTTGATCTTTCAACATGGGATACATCTCAAGTTACTCGCATGGATCAATGTTTCGCGAATTGTATCTCTTTAATCTTTCTCAGGATTGATAATTGGAAGATTAAAAAGGACTGTTTAACACTCAATATGTTCTACGGTTGTGATGATCTGTCACTTATTAGTTGTAGTGAAAAGACTTTTGAAAGAATCAAACCAAACTTATATGGTGAATGGAAATACGAAGATGGTGTTGCAAAAAGATTAATGATAAAGAAAGATGATAAGATGTTTGAACAAATGTTGAGAAAAATGAAAATGAGGTAAGATTGAATATAAACCTTTTATTTTTATTACGTTAACTTATCATGAAAAACTCTGTTCCTAAAAGTCTAAATCATTATTTCTATAAATCTCCATCATATAATCTCGATATTTCAAACTGGGATATATCAAAGATTAAAAACATGGATTATTGCTTTAGTAGTTGCAGAAACTTAAAATCTCTCGATATTTCAAACTGGGATACATCAAAGATTAAGAGCATGGATCATTGCTTTAGTGGTTGCACAGAGTTACGCGATCTCGATCTTTCAAATTGGAATACATCTAATGTTATATATCTGTGTGATTGTTTTAGTAATTGCAAATCATTGTGTAATCTCAGGCTTGCGCGTTGGGATGTATCTAAAGTTGAAACACTATATCGTTGTTTCTATGGTTGCACAAGTTTGGAATCGATAGACTTAAGTGGTTGGAACACATCTAATCTTGAAACACTATATCATTGTTTCTATGGTTGCACAAGTCTGGAATCGATAGACTTAAGTGGTTGGAATATATCACGAGTAAGTTCTATAAATGAATGCTTTAAGAATTGTACCAGTTTAAAAAGCATCAATCTCTCATCTTGGAATCCTAGAGATCTTAGAAACATGAATGGATGTTTTAAGAATTGTACTAGTTTAAAAAGTGTCGATCTTTCATCTTGGAATCCTAGAGAACTTCGATGTATGAAAGAGTGTTTTGCTAATTGTACAAGTCTGGTATCAGTAGATTTCTCATCTTGGGGTACTACATTGATTGGAAATATGACTAAATCTTTCATGGGATGTACGTCCTTGCGTAGGCTTGATCTTTCAACATGGAATATACCTTTTGTTGAAAATATGAATCTTTGTTTCGCAGGATGTACATCTTTGATTTATCTAGATATCAGAGACTGGATTATAAATAGAGATTGTCACATTAAAGATATATTCAAAGGATGTAAAAACCTGTCAATCATTAGATGTCGACAAGATACTTTCAACGTGCTTATGACAGAATTAGGTGATGAATGGGTGTATGAATATGGATACGCGATAAAGTATTGAATAACTCATTATTTTTATCACTAGAATGAAAAGTCTTATGTTTAAGTTTTGTGATTGCAAAGATGTGCTGGAGCTGGATACTTCTATGGTTGAAGATATGTACTGGTGTTTCTATAATTCTTGGTCATTACATTCACTCGACCTTACATCATGGAACGTTTCTAATGTCAAAACCATGAATCACTGTTTCTGTAATTGCATGTCCTTGTGTGCACTTGATGTTTCGAATTGGAATACATCTAGTCTTGAAAACATGGAGAGATGTTTCACGAATTGTGTTTCGTTACAATATTTAGATTTATCTTCCTGGAATGTATCTAATGTTGAAGATATGAATAATTGTTTCATGAGTTGTATATCTTTAATTTATCTCAACATTGAAAATTGGGTAATTAATGAAAGATGTAATACAAAAGATATGTTCTTGGGATGCGATAATTTGTCACTCATTAAATGTACTGAAAAGACTTTCGAAAGATTATTTGGTGAACTTGGTGATGGTTGGATATATGAAGATGGTTTTGGAATGAAATGTTGAAGTTTTATATAATTAAACACGGAATGGAGTCAAAAACGGAGTCAAAAACGGAGTCAAAAACGGAGTCAAAAATGGAGTCAAAAACGGAGTCAAAAATGGAGTCAAAAACGGAG
>OBKV01001542.1_pt1 | contig 14418 bp, 6 predicted proteins | sample 1517301 | NCBI WGS metagenome assembly OBKV01 (sample SAMN04571685, study PRJEB22368) | human gut metagenome | biome: human gut; material: stool | host: Homo sapiens | place: Luxembourg | collected 2012-06-29 | reverse complement strand
GAAATACCGCTACGTGAAAATGCGTGGTGAGATCAAAGAAAAGGAGCTTATGGAGTTGGAAACGATATTCAGGGATGAGCAGCACACGGCCATACGCGATACCGTCCGAAACCAAGTTGAACGGTACGAAGAAGCCGTAAGGCGGCGGGCAGAACAACTGGAGCGGGCTGCAAGCAAAGAGCGCAAAGCGAAAAAGCTACTTGATGATGCAGCACAGTTGCGGGGAAAATAATTTATTTTCCCCGCTATAATGATTCGTTAATTTTGATTGACCACCTCCATGTTGTTTTGAAAATCAAGCAGTTGTGTTAATCTTGGATTTGTGGGCGTAAATGGTTTGGAGTCAATAATATAGGGGCGAACTTTTGCGTTTTAAAAATACGCATAAAAAAGCCCCTGTTCTTGAAAAGAACGAGGGGCAAAGGATTTTTTGAGGGGGCTGTGTGGGCCCCGGCATGATTGCCGTCCGCAGGCATCGCCCGTTATTTCAGCTTGCAGAGTTTGCGGTCTGCGTCGGTTGCCTCGCGTATGGAGATTGCAAAGCCTCCGCCGCGCGCCATCTCCACGTCGAGTTCCGTGCGTTGTCTGACCTTCCCGGTGCGGATGACATATGCCTGCGGATTGGTCTGGTAATCGGCATCGGGGGCATCGGCGTAGAGCGTCGCCACGTACTCCTTACCGGGATCGAGGTAGTCGAACGGGAGCGTCACCGTACGTCGGTTCTCGTCCGTCACGCCGCCCACGAACCACTCGCCCGTGTCTTTGGCCTTGCGCGCCACGACGATGTAGTCGCCCGGTTCGGCCAGCAGGTAGCGGCTCTCTTCCCAGTCCAGTGCGACGTCCTCGATGAAACGGAACGCATCCATGTATTTCTCATAGTGCTCGGGCAGGTCTGCCGCCATCTGCAGCGGCGAGTACATCGTCACGTACAACGCCAGCTGGTTGGCGAGCGTCGCGTTGACGTGCGAGTGGTTGCCGGGGTTGACCTCCGCGACGTCCATCACGAAGATGCCGGGCGTGTAGTCCATCGGGCCGCCCTGCAGGCGCGTGAAGGGCAGGATCGTCACATGGTGGGGCTTCGAGCCGCCGAACGCCTGGTACTCCGTGCCGCGTGCCGACTCGTTGCCGATCAGGTTGGGGTAGGTGCGGCAGAGGCCCGTCGGGCGCACCGCCTCGTGGGCGTTGACCATGATCTTGTGGTCGGCGGCCCGGCGGACGGCATAGAGGTAGTGGTTGTTCATCCACTGCCCGTAATGGTGCTCGCCGCGGGGCAGGATGTCGCCCACGTACCCGCTCTTGACCGAGTTGTACCCGTATTTGTCCATCAGGCGGTAGGCCGCTTCCATGTGGCGTTCGTAGTTGCGCACCGAAGCCGACGTTTCATGGTGCATCATCAGCCGGATGCCTTTCCCGTGCGCATATTCGTTCAGTGCGGCGATGTCGAAATCGGGGTAGGGGGTCACGAAATCGAAGACGTAATCCTTCGTGTGCCCGAACCAGTCCTCCCAGCCGACGTTCCAGCCTTCGACGAGCAGCTGGTCGAACCCGTGTGCCGCCGCGAAGTCGATGTACCGCTTCACGTTCTCGTTCTCGGCGCCGTGGCGGCCGCTGGGCCTGCATCGGGCGTAATCCGTCACGCCGAGCTGTACCGACGGCACGTCGCGCGTATAGGCCCAGTCGCTCTTGCCGGTGATCATTTCCCACCATACGCCCATGTATTTCACGGGCTTGATCCACGAGGTGTCGTCATAGGCGCACGGCTCGTTGAGGTTCAGGATCAGCTTCGAGGCGAGGATGTCGCGGGCGTCGTCCGAGACCGTCACCGTGCGCCACGGGGTATGGCAGGGCGCCTGCATGTAGCCTTTCCACCCCTGTGCGTCGGGCGTAAGGTGCGAGGTGAAGATGAAATTCCGGTCGTCCAGGTCGAGGTGCATGCACGCATAGTCGACCAGCGCCGCTTCGTGGATGTTGATGTAGAGCCCGTCGTCGCTCTTCATCTGCAGGGCCGTCTGTACGCCCGTGGGCGAGAAGGGCGTCTGCGACGAGTTGGGCGTGATGGCGCCGGGCATCAGCTCCCGTATCTGCGAGAGTTTCGACTCCGTGTAGTCGTACTCCTGCGTGTCGTAGTCGCCCGGGATCCAGAACGCCGTGTGGTCGCCCGCCATGGCGAACTGTGTTTTCTCCTCGCCGATGACGAAATAGGTCAGCGACTCCTGTTCGGGGAATTCGTAGCGGAATCCGAGCCCGTCGTCGTAGAGCCGGAAGCGGATCGGCCTGTCGCGGCCTGCCGCAGCGTGACGGCCATTTCGTTATAGCGGTCGCGGATCTCGGCCTGCTCGCCCCATACGGGACGCCATGTCTGGTCGGACTCGCTGCGGGCCACCTGCCCGAGGGTGAACCCGTCGTAGAGCGATACCGGGCGCCCTGGTTCGCCCTTGCGGATTTCAGCCCCGAATTCCAGCTTTGGGGCTTCGCCGCGCAGTTCGAGCCCCATGCCGCTGGGCAGGATCACGGGGCGCTCCTTGTAATCGAGCGTATAGGTGGGGCGGCCTCCATCCGCCAGGCTGAACTCCAGGCGGAGGCGGCCGTCGGGCGAGAGGAGCGTCTCCTGTGCCGTGCAGGCTGCACCGGCCAGCAGCGCGGAGATATATAAAAATATTTTCTTCATGGTTCGGTCTTGTTATTTACGTTTGAATTCTACGATCAGCGCCTGCCGCGGGCCGACCGTGGTGGTATCGTCCACCTCCGTGGCTTTGCCCGTCAGGACGTTGCGCCCGTCGCTCAGCCCCGAGGCGATCTCGGCATAGTGCGACCACGGCACCTGTTTCTTGCCCCGCGAGTTGTTGATGAAGACGAATACCGCGTCGGTGTCGTCATAACGGAAATAGGCGTAGGTGTTGTCGCGCGAGAGGAAGTGCATCGTGCGGCCGTTGTGGATCACGGGCTTCGACTTGCGCCATTGGAAGAGCCGCTGCGTGTAGTCGAAGAGCCCCGCCTGTACGGCATCGCGCTGCGCCGGGTCGAACAGGTTCACCGCGTCGCCCTCCCAGCCGCCGGGGAAATCCACGCGCAGCCCGCCGTGTCCCTGCGAGAGGTCTTTCGAGGTGAACATCATCTCGTCGCCCGAGAATATCTGCGGGATGCCGCGCATCGTGGCCAGCATCGCCATCGAGAGTTTCAGCCGGTCGGGGTTTCTGCGTACGATGTCGCCGATGCGGTCGGTGTCGTGGTTGGCGACGAAGATCATCATTTTCGACAGGTCATGGTAGACGAAATCGTGCGACAGGCAGTCGTAGACGCGCGTCATGCCCTCGCCCCAGCGGAGCGAGTCGGTGGGCAGCGCCCGGCAGATGGCCTCCTGCAGCGGGAAATCCATGATCGACGGCAGGTGCGAGTCGAAGCCGTCCTTGTTGGGATTGCCGCCCTGCCAGTATGCCAGTTGCGGGATCGACGACGTCCAGCATTCGCCCACGATGTTGAAATCGGGGTATTCCCTGCGTACGGCCGCGCACCACTCGCTCATCGGCACCTTCTCGTTGTAGGGGTAGGTGTCGACGCGGAACCCGTCCAGGCCGGCATACTCGATCCACCACACGGCCCATTGCTTGAAATATTGCAGCACATAGGGATTGTCGAGGTTCATGTCGGGCATCGACGGCACGAACCAGCCGCTCTCCTGCAGGTCGAGGTCGTAGCGCGAAGCGTTGGGATCCATGTTCGTCGAGAAGCAGACGTTCGTCCCGGTGTATTCGGGGAACTGGTGTATCCAGTCCCTGAAAGGCAGGTCTTTCATCCACCAGTGGCCCGTGCCGCAGTGGTTGGTGACGATGTCCATAATCACCTTCAGCCCGTGCTCGTGGGCTTTGCCGACGAACTCCCTATACAGTTCGTTCGAGCCGAACCGGGGGTCTATGCGGTAGTAGTCGCCGCAGGCGTAGCCGTGGTACGAACCTTCGGGTTCGTCGTCCAGCAGCAGCGGCGTGGGCCATACGGCCGTGGCGCCCAGCCCTGCGATGTAATCCAGGTGGTCGATCATCCCCTGCAGGTCGCCCCCGTGGCGGCCGAAGAAGGCGCTGCGGTCGGCGCGCTCCCGCGTGTGGGGCGTCGAGTCGTTCGACGCATCGCCGTTGGCGAAGCGGTCGGGCATCAGGAGGTAGATCATGTCGGCCGTGGTGAAACTCTTGCGTGCGACCGAGCCTTCGGCGCGTGCCGCGATCTCATAGGGAACCTTGAACTGTCGTTCCCCCTGCGAGAATACGAGGTAGTAGGTGCCCGGCTCCGCGTCGGGTTTCACCTCCACGTCCACGAATAGGTAATTGGGACTGTCGGCTTTGTGGCGGGCCTTCACCCCGACGCCCTGTCCGCCTTCGATGCGGACGTCGTATGCCGCGATGCCGGCCCCGTTGACGAGCAACTGGAGCGGGGTCTGCATCCCCGTCCACCACGAGAGGGGTTCGACGCGGGTAACCTCGCCCGAGGCGTCTGCCACCGAGGCGGGGTCGAATGCGGACTGTCCTGTCCCTGTGCAGGAGAGCAGTCCGGCTGCTGCGAGTGTCATGAAAAATCGGTTCAAAATATCGTCGTTTGTAAAGTTAGCAAAAAATCGGTTTCCAGCGATTCCCGTTTCGCCCGGGGCATCCCTGTGCTTCTCGTGCGCATCCCTGTGCTTCTCGGATGGTTTACTGTCTATTCCCGTCGGGTTCTATCGGGTTCCCGGCGGGTTCCCGGCGCTGTTTCCGCGCATCCCCGGCGCATGTCCGCAACCTTTATCTCCTGTCTTGTGCGAAGACCAGCCATTGCCATGCGGGAAGCACGGTGCGGGTGCCGCCCGTGTATTCCTTCCCGGTGAAGAACTCGCGGCGCGAGCCCTCGAACGGCAGGTCGAATGCGACCTCCTCCGCACTGAGGTTCGCAGCGACTGTCACCTCGTTGCCGCCGGCCGTACGGGAAAACAGCATCAGGCCGTCGGGTGTTCGTTCGCCGAGCGGGTATGCGGCCTGCCCGCCGCGTTCCCCGGCTGCGAGCGCCGGGTTCTCGTGGCGCAGCCGGATCAGTGCGGCGTAGAAATCCGTAAACCCGTTGCGTTTCCACGCGGGGACGGGGTCTTTCTCGAAGAACTCGAAGCGGTGGTCGAACCCCATCTCCTGTCCGGTATAGACGAGCGGCTGCCCGTTGGGCAGCGTGAAGGTCAGCAACGCCGTCACGCGTGCCGCGTCGCCCATGCGCTCGAATTCCGTCCCGGCCCACGAGTTTTCGTCGTGGTTCGAGGTGAACATCAGGCGGAACGCCTCGCGCGGCATGGCAGCGGCATCCCTGGCGACGTAGGCACGCAGGTCTGCGGCGCTTTTCCGTCCCTGTGCGATGTCGTTCAGCAGGTGGTGCAGCTCCCACGCATACGAGGCGTCGAACGCCCCGTCGTGCAATGCGGGGGCTTCGCCCTCGGCGAGCAGGTAGATGCCGGGGTACTCCTTCCGCAGTGCGGGCAGCGTCTGCTGCCAGAAGTCGATGGGTACCTCGCACGCCATGTCGCAGCGGAATCCGTCGATGCCGCGGTCGAGCCAGAAACGCATGGCGGCCGCCATTGCGGCACGCATGTCCGCGTTGCCGTAGTCGAGCTTGGCGATGTCCGTCCAGTCGTACTGCACGATGGTGTTGCCCTGCGAGTCACGTACATACCAGTCGGCCGGGCGCTCCTCGATCCAGCGGGCATCGGGCGAGGTGTGGTTGGCCACCCAGTCCAGGATCACGCGCAGCCCGAGTCTGTGGGCTTCGGCCAGGAACCGGTCGAAATCCTCCAGCGTGCCGAATTCGGGGTTGACGGCTTCGTAGTCGGAGATGGCGTAGTACGAGCCGAGGGTTCCCTTGCGCTCCTTGACGCCGATGGGGTAGACGGGCATCAGCCAGACGATGTCCACGCCCAGTTCTCTGAGCCGGGGCAGGTGGCGTGGCCGCCGCCAGCGTCCCTTCGGGGGTGTACTGGCGCACGTTCATTTCGTAGACGACCGAGTTGTAACTCCAGTCGGGGTGGGCGGCCGGTTGCTGCGGCCGTGTGCCGCAGGCAACCAGTACCATTGCGAGAAGTAATGCGGGCAAGCGTTTCATGGCGTGTCGTTTAGAGCGTGAATACCACCGACGACCAGGCGCCCATGAGCAGTTTCGACGAAGCGTCGCCGCGCTGAAGTTTCACTTCACCTGAGACGCCTACGGCCTTGTCCGGTTGGTCGGTAAGGGTCAGTATCTGCTCCTCCCGGCCGAAGTTGTGCACGACGAGCATCCGTTCGCCGTCCAGCTCGCGGTACCAGGCCGCGATGGATTGCTGCGAGGTGTTGCCGTCGTTGTAGACCGGGTGTTTGACCATCTTGCCCTGCGCCAGCACGGGGTAGGTGTTGCGCAGCCGGGCGAACGTGCGGTAGAGGTTGAGCAGCGAACCGTCGTCGTCGGCCTGTGCCTCGACCGAGATCGCCGGGGTCAGCATCTGCATGTCGATCTTGCCCGAGAGGCTTCCCGAAGCCAGTTCGTTGCCCGCCTTGTCCCACAGGATCGGGGTGCGGACATATTCGTCGCCGTTGGATTTGGTGCCCCAGTACCCGAGCTCTTCGCCCTGGTAAATGTAGGGTGCGCCCTGCGCCGTGAGCAGCACGGCGGCCGCCACCTTCATCTTTTCGGCGGACTGTCCCAGGTCGGAGCCCGTGCGATCCTCGTCGTGGTTCGAAAGTTTCGTGGCTTCGATATAATCGCTGCGGTACTGTGCGTAGAGGGGCTGCACGTCGAGGATGTCCTTGACGAAATAGCATCCGATGCCGTTTTGCAGCGCCCATTTGAGCTTGTACCAGAACGTGAATTCGAACAGCGCCGGCAGCCCCCGGTAATAGGGTGCCGCCTTGTCCGCTTCGTCGAGCATCTCGCCCACCATGTAGAAATCGCCCTCTCCGCCGGCGGCCTTGTAGCTCTCGTTCATGCGGTCGTAGAATTTCTTGAGGAACGTGGGGTTCTCGTCGTTGTAGGCGTTGTGGTAGATGTGCTTCACGGCATCGAGGCGGAACCCGTCCACGCCCATGCGTACCCACTTGTCGGCCGCTTCGGTGACGGCCTTGAACGCCCCGGACTGCTCGGCCTCGGCGGCCTTGCCGTAGTTGAGGTCGGCGAATGCCGCCGTCCAGAAGTGCGAATGGTACATCGTCGGCAGCGAGAACTGCACGTTGGCCGGATCGGCCGAGCGGTTCGACATCAGGGTGAAGGGCTCCCCGAACCGGATGATCGTCCGGTTGTCGGGGGCGCCGTATTTGGTGCCTGCGGCCCACGACGTGGTCGAGGTGCGGACGAGGAATCCCCAGTCGGAATCGAAGTCGAGCGTCAGTTCGTAACTGTTGCCGCCCCTGGTGTAGAAGCGTTTGCTCGTGCCGTTGCCGAAATAGAGGTATTTGTCGTCCGCGCCGCCCTGCGTATTGTCCGCATCCGCGGCATCGGTCGTTTCGGTAACGGTCACCGTCGGGCTGTCGGCATTTGTCCAGTCGAGCACGAACTTGAAGCGCCCGGCGGCACCCGCCCCCGTGTCGGTCGAGAACCATTGTCCGGCATCGTAGCCTGCGGCGCCTTCCGTGGCGATCTGGTCGATCCGCCCGGCCGCGATGTCGGCCTGCGGGTCTTCGGAGAAGATATAGCGGTCACGGTAAGGGCTCCCTTCGGACGCGGCGGCCGATTTGAACCACGGGTGGTCTTTGCCCGTATGGTTGAGCACGTAATCCAGGTAGACCCGGATGCCGCGGGCATGGGCCGCGTCGATGAATGCCCTCAGGTCGGCGTCCGACCCGAAGGCGGGGTTGACCGCCTCGTAGTCGAGCACGTCGTAACCGTGGTACGAAGCCGCCGGATGGATCGGTGAGAGCCACACGGCCGAGGCGCCGAGTGCGTCGATGTAGTCGAGCCGCCGGGTCAGCCCCGGCAGGTCGCCCACCTTGTCGCCGTTGCCGTCGGCAAAGCTGTATACCAGCAGCTGGTAGCTTATGTCGGCGCGTTTGCGGTTGTCCCACGCATCGGGCTGGGCGACGACCTGCTCGCCCTCGAAATCCTGGGAGGCATCGCCGCTCTGTGTCACGGTGACGACGACCGGATCGCAGCCCGGGGCGGTGAAGGTAAGCGTCGCGGAGCGTTTCGACGACTCGTTTGCGGTCGCCGTGACCGCGAACGACGTGGAGGTTTTGCCCGATGTGAGGGCCGGTGTGCACCATGCGGTATTGTCGCTCTGCGTCAGCGACCACGCGCCCGCATCGGTGCGCAGGTCGAGCAGCCGGCTGCCGCCTGCGGCTTCGAATTCTATCTCCGTGGGGGTCACGGAGAGCATACTGCCGCCGGTATCGCCGGTCTTGTCGTCGCTGCACGACACGGATACGGAAAGTACGAGTGCCAGCAGCAGGAAAAGAAATTTTTTCATAGCGGAATCTCGGTTAAAGTTCGTTTCGGGGCCTGCTGTCCGGTCAGGGGCGGCAGGCCAGAAACGGGACGGCAATCTCTGTGTGCCGTCCCGTGAAAGGGTGGCCGTTATTCGGCCTCTGCCGGGGTCTTGCCCTCGGACATGATGTATATCTGCGAATTCGCGAGGTCGAAATAGATGTCGTAGGTGCCGTCGAGCTGGACTTTCATGTTCTGCGAACCGCCGCTGGTGATGATGTCGACGGCCTTGTTGATGTCGACCGCACCGCCCGACGCCGTGCCGTAGTTCTTGGAGTCGTCCCAGGCGTTGTTGAAGCGGATCTTGAATTCGCTGGCGGTGGTCAGGACTACGCCTTTGCGAACGAGGTAGGCGCCCTCCTCGCTCATGGAGAAATCGCCCAGGTCACCCCATCCGGTGATGTTGCCGACCAGTCCCCATGTGTCGGCGACCAGCTCGGGCTTGGCGCCTGCGGCCATCACGTAGGCGCGTCCCGCCTCGGGCAGCAGCCAGTAGTCGTACGTGCCGGCTTCGGCGATCACGGCATTGACCTTGTCGGCGGAAACCTTGAAGGCCGAGCCGATCGTGCAGGTGTAGGGGCTGCTGCCGGCGAATGCGGCGTCGGCCCCGATCCACTGCGACTCGTCGCCGCTCTTGAAGAGGAATTCCGAGTTGGCGGCTACCTCGACCCCTGCGGCCTTGTAGGCCACGATGTTCGAGCTGGCGCTCTCCATGGCCGTCGGGCCCCAGTCGGGGGTTGCGACGGTCTGGCCGTGGATGTACCAGTCGGCCTTTTCCGGCCCCGGGTCGGGTTCTTCGCCGCCGCCCGTGCCGTAGTCGCCGGCATTGAGTTCGTAGGTGATCTCCGCAGAGTTGTTCAGGGTTGCGTATACGCGGTAGTTGCCCGCCGTGGCCTTGATGTTGTCGCCGTTCTGCGAAAGGCGTCCGTCCGCCCCGCCGAAGTTTATCGCCCAGTCGTTGTCCGCACGGAATTTGAATTCCCCGGCGGTCAGTGTGACGTCGACCCAGAAACGCTGTTTTTGGGTGTCGAAATTCATCTCCGTGTCGGTGTCCCAGCCGCCCGGAGTGGCATCGCCGATAATACCCATCGAGTTGAACGACAGCTTATTGCTTAACGTTAATGTCGAACGGTCGAATACGAAGCGGTAGAAGCGCTTGGAATAGACCATGATGTTTCCGGAACCGCCGCTGGAGATCAGCGTGATCGACGGGGCTTCCGTTTCCGGAGCCGCAGCATCACCGTCGGTGCCCCAGTTGCAGGCATCGTTCCAACCGGCTTCGCCGCTCAGTTTGAAGCCGTTGGCGGCTTTTTCGCCCAAGTCAACGATAGCTTCGTAGGTGACCTCGTCGCCGGAGAAACAGAACAGTCCCTGTGCGTTGTCGAAATTCCAGCCGCAGTAATCGCCGATTACCCAGACCTGGGGATAGGTACGCTCGGCCGTCGTCACGGTCATGCGGACGGTGGCGGGGGCGGAGTAGAATTTTTCGAAGTCGGTGCCGATCGTGGCGCTGATGTAGAAATCCACGTCCGTAGGTTCGCCCGAGGGAACCCCCAGGCCGCCGTCTTCCACGGACAGCGCAAGGATGTTGTTGAGGCTTTCATAGGTCTGTTCCGACGAGGTGCCGTTCATTCCCGTGAAGAGCACCAGTTTCGCACCGTCGTTGTACGAGGCTTCGATCGAGTAGTTGATCTGGGTGCGGACGCCGAAGTCGGCGGCGTCCCAGGTGAAGGTCTGCGTCGAGCCCATGTTGTCGGGCGTAATGACGATCTCCCCGGGCAGCGCATGCAGCACGGGCGCCACGACCTTGTCGGGGTCGTAGGCCTTTACCTCGTCGAGCTTTTGGCAGGCGGAGAGGAGCCCCGTCGCAGCCGCCAGCATCATCGCATATCGTGTAATTTTCATAGTCGTACGATTTTTAGGGTTGGTTATTTATCGGTTGCGTTTCCGTAGCCGGGATTCTGGTGCAGTTCGGGGTTGGAAGCGAGCTCCGACGAAGGGATGGCAAAGATTTTCATGTAATCATCGAACCCCTGTCCGGTGAAGGTGCCGCCCTTGTATGTCCAGAGGAACGACGGGGTGGTGAACTTGCCGTAGCGGATCAGGTCGGTGCGGCGGTGCCCCTCCCACATCAGCTCGCGGGCACGCTCCTCGAGCAGGTAGTCGGCCGTGACCGACGAGGGGGCCGATACCCCGGCGCGGTCGGTCAGCTCCTTGAGCTTCGGCAGCGCGGTGTTGGCCTGTCCCAGGTTCATGCAGGCCTCGGCGTAGATCAGGTAGATCTCGCCCAGGCGGATCATCGGGAAGTCGATGTCGCTGTATGCCTTCGATGCAGCCGTGGCAAGGAATTCGTCGTTGGTCATGTCGTGGGGGATATTGTTGAACTTGAGGCAAGTCCACCCGTTGAGGAAGACATAGAGCGCATCGTTCATCGACTCCTGGCGGCCTTTGATGTAGAACATTCCGCCGCGTTTGTCGTTGACCGTATATTCGCCCGTGGTGTAGTCCGCGTTGCGGGCGTTGAAATATTTCTGTACGTATTCGTAGGGTACGCGGATGCCGGCCCAGCCGTTGTTCACGCCGTTGATCTTCTGTTCGGCCGTCACGTCGGTGGCGGCGATGGCTGCCAGCGTCAGGTACGACGTGCCGCCGTAGGACTGCGTCTGCTCGGCGTCGTATGCCACGCCGAAGATGATCTCCTTCAGGGCGTCGGCGTTCTCGCCGTTGTCGCCGCGGAAGAGGTCGGAATACTCCGGGCAGAGCGAGTAGCCCATGCCGAAGATCGCTTCGCAGGCGGATTTGGCCTCCGTCCACATCGGGGTGCCGGCATAAACCTCGGCATTGAGGTACATGCGGGCCAGCAGGCCGTTGACCGCACCCTTGTCGGCACGCGGGTAGTTCGAGCGTGCGGCAGGCATCGCGCTTTCGTCCGAAGCCAGGTCGGTCAGCTCCGAGATGCAGTAGTCAAAGACATCCTTGCGCGAGGCCTGTTTGGGGTTCACACCGCCGCCGAAGGGCGAGGTCTCGGTCGTAAACGGCACGTCGCCGAACACGTCGAGGGCGATCCAGTAGAAATAGGCGCGCAGGAAACGGGCCTCGGCACGGAAGCTCTGGATCCTGGCGGCCAGTTCGCTGCTCACGCCGCGGTCGGAGAGTTTGTCCGAGGCGGTCTGGCGCAGGTACTCGCTCACGTAGGCGATGCCCTGCAACGTACGTACGTAGACGGCGTAGGTCGCGTCGTTGTCGGCGTCGGACCACGTGTCGGTATTCATGGCGCGAACCCAGGCGTCGTTCTCCCAGGCGCATTTGCAGGCGTCGGCCGTAACCTCCTGGATCGTCCAGAATGCGCGGATGAGCTCCGAGGCGCCGCCGTCGCTGACCTGCAGGTCGGTGGTGTCGTTCGAGACGAAATTGAAATAGAGTTTGGTGAGCCCGGCCAGGTAGCCGTTCTCGTCTTTCCCGTAGACGGTCTCCGAGGTCGAGTCGGACGGGTTGAGGGGCAGGGTGTCGAGATCCCCGATGCACGAAGTGAGCAGCATCGTTGCGCCTGCCGCCGCCAAGGCGAAATGTTTTATGTCGATTTTCATGGTTCGTTCGTTTTTAGAAGTTTACATTCAGACGCAGCGAATAGGTGCGCGGGCGCGGCCAGATCGAGCCGTCGATGCCGTTGACGCCCGGTATTTCGGGGTCTACGCCGCTGTAATCGGTGATGACGAATACGTTCTGCACGCCGAAGGCGACGCGCATCGAGCCCTTCCAGTTGCCAATCTTGTTGAACGTGTACCCGAGGTTGATGTCGTCCATGCGGAAGAACGAAGCGTTTTCGAGGAACATGTCCGAATACCACTGCTCGCCGCTGTTGGCCTTCGTAAAGCCGGTCTTCTTGACCAGCCGTGCGAAGTTGGGCAGGTTGCCGGCGTTGATGTCGATGTTGGACGTCGAGTTGGCCGAGGCGAAGTCGTTGAAGACCCAGTTGCCCGCCGAACCGTGGCCGTTGAAGCCGAAGTCCCAGTTCTTGTAGCTCAGCTTGAGGCTGATGCCGTAGAAGAAGTCGGGGTTGGGGCTCTTGTCGGTCATGTAACGGTCGCCCTGGTCGATCTGGCCGTTCTTGTTGCGATCCACCAATGCGTTCTGGATCGGCTTGCCGTCCTGGTCGTAAACCTGCTGGAAGCAGTAGTAGGTGTAGGGTGCATAACCCACCATGTGGCGCTGGAGCAGGTTGCCCGTACCCTTGGTGATGCTGCTCACCTGGATGGCGTAGTCGGGGTCGTCGGTGTTGTTGAGCTTGGTGAACTCGGTGTGCTGGAACGTGCCGTTGAAGCCGACCGTGAGGTTCCAGTCCTTGGTCTGCACGGGGATGAAATTCAGGTTGAACTCCACGCCCTTGTTCTCCATCGAGCCGATGTTGGTGAGCACCGTGTTGCCGAAGTTCGAGCCCATGGGGGTGATGACGTTGTTCAGGAGGTCGTCCGTCTGACGCAGGTACCAGTCGACGCTGCCGTTGATGCGCCCGCCGAGGAACCCGAAGTCGAGGCCGACGTTGTAGGTCGTCGTGGTCTCCCATTTGATGTTGGGGTCGTAGGCGCCCGGCGTGAGGTAGAACATGTGCCCGGCGCTGCCCATGTAATAGGTCTTATAGACGTCGGTCGACATGTAGTAACGCGCCAGGTAGGGATAATTGGAGCCGATCTCCTGCTGCCCGGTCTGCCCCACGCTGACGCGCAGCTTGAGGGCCGAGACGGCACGCGAATCCTTCAGGAAATTCTCCTCGGCGATGTTCCACGCAAAGGCGCCCGAAGGGAAGAGGCCCCAGCGGGTATCCTTCGAGAAACGCGATGAGGCGTCGTCACGCAGTGTGAAGGAGAAGAGGTATTTCGAGGCGATCGAATAGTTCAGGCGTCCGTAGAACGAGAGCAGATAATTCTCCTGGCGGTTGAACGGGTAGCGCGAATCCTCGCCCTTCTGCTCGTGCGTCTCGTTGAAATAGGATACCGAGTGGTCGGAGCTGTAGAAATGCTGCCACGAATAACCGGCCATCACGTCGAGGTGGTGGATGCCCCACTCCTTATTGAAGTTGGCGTAGAATTCGAGCAGCTGGTTGCGGCGGAAGTTCGTCGTCCACGAATACTGTCCCCAGCCGCGGGCCTCGGTGTCGGTGTATGCCTGGAACGAGCCGGGGTTCACGCCGTCGTAGGTCTTGGCGCTCGATACGTCGAGGCCGAGGTTGAGGTTGAAGCGCAGCGCCTCGAAGCCGTGAACCTTATAGTCGATCTGGGCGTTGCCGATGAAACGCTTGGCACGCGCCGTATTGTCGCGGTCGTAGAGCTGCGAGAGCGGGCCTGCGCCCAGCAGGGTGTTGGGCGTGAAGTCCTCGCCGCGGCCCGATCCGTAGTTCCAGTATCCGTTGGTGGTCGTGTAGTCGATCGAACCGTCGTCGTTGCGGAAATAGGGGTCGATCGTGGGGTTGAAGAAGGCCGCCGAACCCACCACGCCGCCCGAGGCGTAGCGCTGCGACGTGATGACGCCCTTGGCGTTGAGGTTGACCGTGAGGTGCTTGTCGAAGAAGTTGGGCGAGAGGCTCAGGTCGAGCGTCCCGCGTTCGTATTTCGATGTTTCGAGCGTACCCTGCTGGTTGGTGTAGCCCACCGATGCGCGGTAGGGCATCCTATCGTTGATGTTGCCGATCAGGCTGACGTTGTGGTCATGCGAAATGGCGGTGCGGAAGACCAAGTCCTGCCAGTTGGTGTTCTTGTCGCCGAGCATCGACTGCACCTTGTCGCCCGTGGTCGTACCTGCGGGGTATACCTGGTCGATGTAGGTGCGGAACTCGCCGGGCGACATCACGGGCAGCTCGTCGGAGTTGGTCTGGACGCTCACGCTGCCGCTGTACGATACGCGGGGCGTGTTGCCGCGCCCCTTCTTGGTGGTGACGAGGATGACGCCGTTCGAGGCGCGCGAACCGTAGATGGC
>OBKV01001524.1_pt1 | contig 14522 bp, 9 predicted proteins | sample 1517301 | NCBI WGS metagenome assembly OBKV01 (sample SAMN04571685, study PRJEB22368) | human gut metagenome | biome: human gut; material: stool | host: Homo sapiens | place: Luxembourg | collected 2012-06-29 | reverse complement strand
CATCGTGTGGCTGAGGAAATGCGCGGCGTATCGGAAGAGACAACGACCGGTGTACACCGTTTGTATCAGATGCAGGAAGAAGGCAAATTGCTGTTCCCGGCATTTAATGTGAACGATTCGGTTACCAAGTCTAAGTTTGATAATCTCTACGGATGTCGTGAGTCACTGGCTGACGGTATCAAGAGAGCGACCGATGTGATGATTGCCGGTAAGGTAGTGGTGGTATGTGGTTACGGTGATGTGGGCAAGGGATGTTCGCATTCAATGCGCTCTTATGGTGCGCGTGTGCTTGTGACGGAAGTCGATCCGATTTGTGCGTTGCAGGCTGCTATGGAAGGTTTCGAAGTCGTAACGATGGAAGATGCCTGCACCGAAGGTAATATCTTCGTGACTACTACGGGGAATATCGATATCATTCGCATTGACCACATGGAGAAAATGAAAGATCAGGCGATCGTATGTAACATCGGTCACTTTGATAATGAAATCCAGGTAGATGCGTTGAAACATTATCCGGGCATCAAATGTGTAAACATCAAGCCGCAGGTAGACCGCTATTATTTCCCGGATGGTCACAGCATTCTTTTGCTGGCTGACGGTCGTCTGGTGAATCTGGGATGTGCGACAGGCCATCCGTCATTCGTGATGAGTAACTCATTTACCAATCAGACGCTGGCCCAGATCGAGTTGTTCAACAAGAAATACGAAGTAAATGTATACCGCTTGCCGAAGCACCTGGATGAAGAAGTGGCTCGCCTGCATCTCGAAAAGATCGGGGTGAAACTGACGAAGCTGACTCCGGAACAGGCCGCTTATATCGGTGTATCGGTAGACGGACCTTATAAGGCTGAACATTATAGATACTAATTTAATTGACAATTGACAGTTGACAAATGACAATGAACAGCTATATGGAACGAGTGATCTGCCGGGCTGTTATTGTTGACCATCAATTGTCAATTGTCAATTGTCAATTGTCAATTTTATGAAGAAGTTCCTTCCCGACTTAATTGCTATTTTAGCTTTTATCATTCTTTCTTTTGCTTATTTTTTTCCGGCTGATATCGAAAGTCGTATTCTGTTTCAGCACGATACGGTGGCTGGAGTGGGAGCCGGTCAAGAAGCTCAGGAATATCTTGAACGTACAGGAGAACGTACCCGCTGGACAAACTCTCTTTTTGGTGGTATGCCTACCTATCAGATGTCTCCGAGTTATGATTCTACCAAACCGCTGAAGTGGATAGAAAACATCTATCATTTATATCTTCCGCCTTATGTGGTGCTGACTTTCATCATGATGCTCGGGTTTTATATCCTTTTGCGGGCATTCGGGCTGTCTGTCTGGTTATCTGCTTTAGGGGGGATTATCTGGGCTTTCTCCTCCTATTTCTTTATTTTGATATCGGCAGGGCATATCTGGAAATTTGTTACATTGGCTTATATTCCGCCTACGATTGCCGGTATTGTACTGGCTTATCGGAAAAAATATCTGTTGGGAGGGATTGTTACCGCTTTGTTTATCGCGCTTCAGATTCAGTCGAATCATATTCAGATGAGTTACTACTTCATGTTTGTCATCCTGTTTTTTGTAGGAGCTTACTTTGAAGATGCTTATAAGAAGAAGGAATTGCCGCATTTTTTCAAGGCAAGTGCCGTTCTGGCATTGGCTGCGATGATAGGAGTGTGTGCGAACCTCTCCAATCTATACCATACTTATGAGTATAGTAAGGAGACTATGCGCGGAAAGAGTGAACTGAAACAGGAAGGACCTGCTGCCAATCAGACCAGCAGCGGACTGGACCGTAACTATATAACGAACTGGAGTTATGGAATTGGTGAAACGCTTACTTTGCTGGTTCCGAATGTAAAAGGAGGGGCATCGGTTCCGTTATCCAAGAATGAGACTGCCATGGCAAAAGCGAATCCGATGTATAGTAACATCTATTCGCAGCTGACACAGTACTTTGGCGATCAGCCTATGACTTCCGGACCGGTCTATGTGGGAGCTTTTGTTTTGTTTCTGTTTATATTGGGGTGCTTTATTGTTAAAGGACCGCTGAAATGGGCTTTACTGGGAGCTACTATCTTCTCTATTCTACTTTCGTGGGGAAAGAATTTTATGGGACTTACGGACTTTTTTATCGATTATGTACCGATGTATAACAAGTTCCGTGCCGTATCTTCTATCCTAGTTATAGCTGAATTTACGATACCTTTATTAGCGGTCTTTGCCTTAAAAGAAGTGCTGGCTAAACCGGAAATATTAAAGTTGAAAGAAAATCGGACAGGAGTAATTATCACTTTGGTATTAACAGCCGGTGTTTCACTGATTCTGGCTGTTGCCCCGGGAGTTTTCTTCTCCAGTTATATTCCGGCACAAGAGATGGCAGCTCTGCAGCAAGGACTGCCTGCCGAGTATTTATCTCCGATCATTACGAATCTGGCCGAAATGCGCAAGGCAATGCTGACTTCGGATGCATGGCGTAGTTTCTTTATTATAGTAGTAGGATGCTTCTTATTATTCCTTTATCAGCAGAAAAAGTTGAAGGCTTCTTTTACTATGACAGGTATCGTGCTTCTGTGTCTGATTGATATGTGGACTGTCAATAAGCGCTATTTGAATGATGAACAATTTGTATCGAAGTCAAACCAGACAGGAGCATTCGTTAAAACTCAGACGGATGAGATAATTCTTCAGAATACGGCTTTGAATTATAGGGTGTTGAATTTCGTAGGATTTCCCGGTAATACTTTCAATGAAAATAATACCTCATATTGGCATAAGAGTGTGGGTGGTTATCATGCGGCCAAGTTGCGTCGTTATCAGGAAATGATCGATTATCATATAACTCCGGAAATGAAGGATGCCTATCAGGAAGTTGCCGGCGCAGGCGGTGCGATGGATAGTGTGGACGCTTCCAAATTCCGTGTGCTGAATATGCTGAATACGAAGTACTTTATTTTCCCTGCCGGACAGCAAGGACAGACGGTTCCTGTTGAAAACCCTTATGCGTATGGTAACGCTTGGTTTGTGGATAAGGTGCAGTATGTCAATAATGCAAATGAAGAGATTGATGCGCTGAATGATATTCTTCCAACGGAAACAGCAGTGGTTGATGCGAAATTTAAAGATCAGTTGAAGGGTGTGACGAAAGGTTACAAAGACTCCTTATCTACCATTCGTCTGACCAGCTATGAACCGAATCGCCTGGTATATGAAACTTCTTCTGCTAAAGATGGAGTGGCTGTTTTCTCTGAGATTTATTATCCGGGCTGGCAGGCCAAGATTGACGGACAGCCGGTGGATATTGCCCGTGCTGACTATATCTTGCGTGTGATGAATGTCCCCGCAGGCCAGCATACGATTGAGATGTGGTTTGACCCGCAGAGCTTGCATGTTACGGAAAGCATAGCTTATGCGTCACTGGCTTTATTGCTGATCGGGGTGATGATTCTGATTTGGTTCAGCAAGAAGAAGTTAACAACTCCGAAAAAAAAGGAGGCTGAGAACTCTTAAACTTTTTTCTGATCTTGTACTATATTGTACTCTATATACCTTAAGCGGCTCTCTTCATCCCGAAGAGAGCCGCTTATGCATTCACTAAAAAATTATGAAAAACAAACGCTGTTTTGCTGTTAATTGATTTTATATTCCAAAGTTAAGTGGTTCTTTAAACAGAAGAAAAGGAAATCGACAAAGGGCGAAGATTTGTCTATTAAATATAGTGATATTATAATAATTAAGGTGGATATCAGGACTGAAAAAGGAAAATATGAACATAAACAGTCGATATATGGATAGTCCCATTTTGTCGCAACCCATTAAATTTGTGCCTGAATATAGAGCGATTATTATGAAAAGACTATTGTTCATTTTTACCTTTTTTTGCCTCCTTGCCATTCATGGAGGCGCACAGAATATTCTGACTCTGGAGAACTGCCTTCGTATAGGGATTGAGAACAATCTCTCTTTACAGGGAAAACGAAAAGCGATGCAGAAAAGTAAGTATGGCATTTCGGAGAATCGGGTGAAGCTGTTGCCGCAAATCAATGGCTTTGCCAACTTTAATGATAATATCGATCCGCCTGTCTCAGTAACTGACGGTTCTTCCTATGGAGTACCTTATAATATTACCCGAACGTTGCAATATAGTGCCAATGCCGGGATAGAATTGCAGATGCCACTTTATAATCAGACTCTCTATACTTCGATTTCCATAGCAGAGATTGTGGATGAGATGAGCCGGCTTTCGTATGAAAAGGCACGGGAAGATTTGATCTTGCAGATCAGTAAAATGTACTATCTGGGACAGGTTACTGCGGAACAGATTGCATTGATAAAAGCCAATATCACCCGATTGGAAGAACTGAGAGATATCACACAGGCTTTCTTTGATAATGGAATGGCAATGGAAGTTGACTTGAAGCGGGTGAATATCAATCTGGAAAATCTGAAAGTACAGTATGACAATGCGCAGGCGATGATGACGCAGCAGCTTAATATGCTGAAGTACATCATGGATTATCCGGCAGAAAAAGAAATCGGCCTGTTGCCGGTCAATACGGATAGTATCGCTACGGTTGCTTTGACCGGGTTGTCGGAAAACCTCTATGAGCTTCAGTTGCTTCAATCACAGGTGCAGCTGGCAGAGCGGCAGAAACGATTGATAAGTAATGGCTATATTCCTTCTCTCAATCTGACGGGAAACTGGAGGTTTGCCGCTTATACTGATGAGGCTTATCATTGGTTTCATTCCGGTCCGTCCAATCATTGGTTCCGTTCTTATGGGGTGGGACTGACTTTGCGTATTCCTATTTTTGATGGTTTGGATAAGAAGTATAAGATCCGGAAAGCAATGATCGATATCGAAACCATGAAACTTTCACGGTTGGATACACGGAAGAATCTGCAAACACAGTATTTGAATGCTGTAAATGACTTGATGAATAACCAGCGGAACTTTAAAAAACAGAAAGACAATTATCTGCTTGCCGAAGAAGTGTATACGGTTACTACCGACCGCTATCGGGAAGGAATCACTTCAATGACTGAAGTTCTGCAGGATGAAATGCGGATGAGCGAGGCACAGAACAACTACATTAGTGCACATTATAATTATCGGGTGACCAACCTGATGTTACTGAAACTAACCGGACAGATCTCATCCTTGTTCAAATAACAGATAACTAATTGAATCATTCATATGGAAACAATGGACAATAATACAATCTCCAGTACGCATCAGGAGAAAGCTAAGAAAATGAGAAAATTACGCCGCTGGCAGATTATAGTAAGTCTGTTTGGAGTTGCTGTGATTGTTTGGGGAGTAATTGAAATTGTTTTTCTCTTTCTGGGCTATAAGCAGACGGAAACCAGCAATGATGCGCAGATAGAGCAATATGTGTCACCTGTCAATCTGCGTGCATCGGGCTATATTAATAAGATTTATTTTACGGAACATCAGCAGGTACGTAAAGGTGATACCTTGCTGGTGCTGGACGACCGCGAATATAAAATCCGGGTGATGGAAGCTGAGGCTGCATTGAAGGATGCGCAGGCAGGCGCCACTGTGATAAATGCTACCTTGCAGACTACACAAACGACTGCATCTGTGTATGATGCGTCTATAGCTGAAATAGAAATCCGGCTAGCAAAACTGGAGAAAGACCGTCAGCGGTATGAAAATTTGGTCAAACGAAATGCGGCGACACCTATCCAGTTGGAACAGATTACAACAGAGTATGAAGCTACCTTTAAGAAGCTGGAAGCAACCAGGCGCCAGCGGGAGGCGGCTCTTTCGGGAGTGAATGAAGTATCTCACCGTCGTGAGAATACGGAAGCTGCCATCCAGCGTGCTACGGCTGCGCTTGAAATGGCACGGCTGAATCTTTCGTATACGGTTGTACTGGCTCCTTGCGATGGCAAGTTAGGCAGACGTTCTCTGGAAGAAGGGCAGTTCATTACAGCAGGGCAATGCATTACATATATTCTGCCCGATACACAAAAATGGATTATTGCTAATTATAAAGAAACGCAGATAGAGAATCTCCGCATCGGGCAGGAGGTGGCTATCACGGTAGATGCTATCAGTAAGAAAGAGTTTACAGGCAAAGTGACTGCTATTTCCGGAGCGACAGGTTCTAAATATTCGTTGGTGCCGACTGACAATTCTGCCGGAAACTTTGTGAAAATACAGCAGCGTATCCCTGTCCGTATTGATTTTACGGATTTATCGAAGGAAGATAATGATAAGCTGGCGGCGGGTATGATGGTAGTAGTAAAAGCTAAACTCTGATAGCCATGCCTTCGTGTCCTAGAAATTATCCTTTTTACAATTGGGTGCCCAAACCGATAGGTATTATTATTCTGCTGTTCTTTTTCCTGCCGATTCTTTCGGTGGGCGGGGTATACTCCGTGAACAGTACCGAGATGATGAGCGGCTTGGGTATTATTTCCGAGCATATTCAGTTTGCCAATTTTGTGACTTCCATCGGTATGGCGGCATTTGCTCCCTTCTTGTATGAACTAGTTTGTATACGACGGGAGAAACTGATGTGTATCGCAGGTTTTGCACTGATGTATGTATTCAGCTATGTATGTGCCAAAACCGACAGTATCTTTTTGCTGGCACTCTGCAGCCTGCTGACAGGGTTCCTGCGTATGGTACTGATGATGGTCAATCTGTTTACGCTGATCAAATATGCTTTTGGCATGGAGGCAACGCGTAATATTACTCCCGGCATGGAACCGAAAGACGCGACGGGATGGAATAAACTGGATATCGAAAAATGTATCAGCCAGCCGGTAGTTTATCTGTTTTTTATGATCCTGGGGCAAATGGGTACGGCGCTAACGGCTTGGCTGGCTTTCGAATACGAATGGAAATATGTATATTATTTTATGATGGGTATTCTGCTGCTGTCCATTCTGATACTGTTCATTACGATGCCTAATCATGGTTTTGCCGGACGTTTCCCTATCAACTTCCGCAAATTCGGCAATGTGACCGCATTTTGCATATCATTGACGTGCATCACTTATGTGCTGGTTTATGGCAAGGTGCTGGATTGGTATGATGATCCATCTATTTGCTGGGCAACGGCGATCAGTATCCTTTTTGCCGGGATTTTTCTTTATATGGATGTTACCCGGCGGTCTTCCTACTTTATTTTGGGGGCGTTGAGGCTGCGTACCATTCGTATGGGGGCTTTGCTTTATTTATTGCTGATGATTATCAATTCCAGCGCAATGTTTGTCAATGTGTATGCAGGAGTCGGGATGCACCTGGATAATTTGCAGAATGCATCGCTGGCAAACTGGTGTATGGTCGGTTATTTTATCGGTGCCTTGATTTCCATTGTATTGGGGTCTAAAGGGGTGCATCTGAAATATCTTTTTGCTCTTGGCTTTTTCTTTCTGGCATTGTCGGCAGGATTCATGTACTTCGAAGTGCAGACAGCCGGACTTTACGAACGAATGAAGTATCCCGTAATTATTCGTACCATCGGAATGATGATTTTATATGCATTGACGGCAGCATATGCCAATCAGCGGATGCCTTTCAAATATCTTTCGACCTGGATTTGCATCATGCTTACCGTCCGTATGGTACTGGGACCGGGTATCGGAGGGGCTATTTATTCAAATGTACTGCAGGAGCGCCAGCAACATTATATTACCCGTTATGCACAAAATGTTGATCTGGTAAACCCCGAAGCTTCTGCTTCGTATACCAATACCGTGCAGGGAATGCAATATCAGGGAAAGAGTGAAACGGAAGCGCATAACATGGCTGCCATGTCCGTCAAGGGGCGGATACAGGTGCAGGCTACGCTCTCTGCTGTGAAAGAAATGGCAGGGTGGACTATTTATGCAGGCGTTATTTGTATGATTTTTGTGCTCGTAGTGCCTTATCCCAAACGAAAATTGCTAACTTAGTATCGTTTTTCAATAGTAATTTATCAGTGAGTCAGTGTTATGGATACTCAGCAGGAACGTTTATTACAGCTTGACCGCGATCTGAAAAGTGGGAGGAATATATGCAGTTCGGGAGGTGTGCTCAGTTGTTTTCCATCTTCTTTAAAAGAACCTTTTCTGATGCAGGGGCTTGGTTTGATTGTCTGCCGGCAAGGTAGTTTCCAGTTTTCTCTTGATAATAAGTGCGCTTCTGCCAAGGCGGGTGAGACCTTGTTTATTCATGAGGAATCTTGGGTTCAAGTGCTTCAGGAGACCGAAGATGTGGAAATTCTTATTCTTGCCTATCAGATAGAACCGATACGTGACATTATCGGCAACTCCGTGGTTTCCATGTATATGTATTCGAAACTTACTCCGGAACTCTCTTGTGTATGGAATACCGGCGAGGAAGATGAGATTATGAAGTATATGTCTTTGATAGACAGTGTGCTGGAAATGGAGGAGAGTGTGTTTAGCCTTTATGAGCAGAAACTCCTTCTGCTGGCACTGACCTATCGTATTTGTTCGGTCTATAACCGTAAATTGATTAGTGCCGGACAGGAAACGGGCGGGCGGAAAAATGAGATATTTGTCCGTCTCATCCAGTTGATAGAGCAATATTATATGCAGGAAAGGAGTGTGGAATTCTATGCGGATAAACTCTGTTTGTCTCCGAAATACCTTTCGGCTCTTTCCAAAAGCATCTGTGGGTATACGGTGCAGGAACTTGTATTCAAGGCGATTATCCGTAAGTGTATCTCTTTGTTGAAGAATACGCAAAAAAATATTCAGGAGATTTCCAATGAATTCGGCTTCCCCAATGCTTCTTATTTTGGCACATTCTTCAAGAAGCAAATGGGGATGTCGCCGCAGCAATATCGAAGGAATCTTTAATCGATATTACTCTTTTTCTCCATAAGCCAGATCGCCTGCGTCGCCCAGCCCCGGTACAATATAGGAATGTTCATTGATTTCAGGATCGATGGCAGCACACCAAATGGTTGTTTTGTCTTCGGGAAATACGCTCTTGATATGATCGATTGCATGTTGGCTGGCAATGATCGAAGCTACGTGAATTTCGGCGGGATGGCCTTTGGTAAGCATGGCCTGATAACTCAGTTCCATACTGCCGCCTGTAGCCAGCATCGGATCGGTGATAATCAGCGTTTTGTCGTCAATACGCGGAGATGCGATATATTCTATATGTATATCAAATTTCAGGGTATCTTTATATTTTCGATAGGCGGACACAAATGCATTTTCTGCTCCGTCGAAATAGCTTAGGAAGCCTTGGTGAAAAGGAAGGCCGGCGCGGAGAATGGTGCTGATGACAAGCTGGTTGTCCGGTGTGCTGACGGGAGCAATGCCCAGTGGTGTCCGGATGTTTTTTACTGAGTATCGGAACTCTTTGCTCATTTCGTAAGCCATGATTTCTCCGATCCGTTCAATGTTACGGCGGAAACGTAGGCGGTCATTCTGAACTTCTACATTTCTGATTTCGGATATGTACTGGTTTAGAATCGAATTTGTTTGGCTAAAATCAATTACTTTCATATTATAGTTTAATCATAATTTAATCTCATTTTCATCGTATTGAGAACGTTCTGGCTTGCAAAGTAAACGATAATCTTTCAAATTGCAATATTCAGTTTGCAGATATTGTTAGGAATTTATAAAAGAGATTCAATTAGGGAAAAATTTCTCTAATCCCTTCTTCCTTTTCAAAGAAAGTATTACTTTTGTACCCGGATTTACAAGGAGGCACCCAAAGCTCCTCATGTTCAGGTGAAAAGAGATAATAAAACGAAATACCAATTTTAATTAATTCAAAAAAAATGGCAAATTTAGATTTAAGCAAGTACGGTATCACAGGTGTGACCGAGATTGTGCACAATCCGTCTTATGACGTTTTGTTCGCTGAAGAAACAAAACCAGGTTTGGAAGGTTTTGAAAAAGGCCAGGTAACTAACATGGGCGCTGTAAACGTAATGACTGGCGTTTATACAGGACGTTCTCCTAAAGATAAATTCTTCGTAAAAGACGAAACCAGCGAAAATACAGTATGGTGGACTTCTGAAGAATACAAAAACGACAACAAACCAGTTGACGCTAAATGTTGGGCAGCTGTGAAAGATTTGGCAACTAAAGAACTTTCTAACAAAAGACTGTTCGTTGTTGACGCTTTCTGCGGAGCTAACGAAAACTCTCGCTTGAAACTGCGCTTCATCATGGAAGTGGCATGGCAGGCTCACTTCGTAACAAACATGTTCATCCGTCCGACAGCTGAAGAACTGGCTAACTTCGGTGAACCTGATTTCGTTATCATGAACGCTTCTAAAGCTAAAGTTGAAAACTACAAAGAACTGGGCTTGAACTCGGAAACTGCAGTTGTATTCAACTTGACTGAAAAGATCCAGGTTATCCTGAATACTTGGTACGGTGGTGAAATGAAGAAAGGTATGTTCTCTTACATGAACTACTTATTGCCTTTGAACGGTATGGCTTCTATGCACTGCTCTGCTAACACTGATAAAGAAGGCAAGAGCTCAGCTATCTTCTTCGGTCTGTCAGGTACAGGTAAGACTACTTTGTCTACTGACCCGAAACGTTTGTTGATCGGTGATGACGAACACGGATGGGATGACGAAGGTGTATTCAACTTCGAAGGTGGTTGCTACGCTAAAGTTATCAACTTGGATAAAGAAAGCGAACCGGACATCTGGAATGCTATCAAACGCGATGCTTTGTTGGAAAACTGTACAGTTAACGCTGAAGGCGAAATCAACTTCGCTGACAAGTCAGTAACTGAAAACACTCGTGTTTCTTATCCTATCTATCACATCGAAAACATCGTTAAACCGGTGTCTAAAGGTCCTCATGCTAAACAAGTTATCTTCTTGTCAGCTGACGCATTCGGTGTATTGCCTCCGGTATCTATCCTGAACGCAGAACAAACTAAATATTACTTCTTGTCTGGTTTTACAGCTAAATTGGCTGGTACAGAACGTGGTATCACTGAACCGACTCCGACATTCTCTGCTTGCTTCGGTGCTGCTTTCTTGTCATTGCATCCGACTAAATATGCAGAAGAACTGGTTAAGAAGATGGAGATGACTGGTGCTAAAGCATACTTGGTTAACACTGGATGGAATGGTTCCGGCAAACGTATCTCTATCAAAGATACTCGTGGTATCATCGATGCTATCCTTGATGGTTCTATTGACAAAGCTCCTACTAAGGTTATTCCTTTCTTCGACTTTGTTGTTCCTACAGAACTTCCGGGTGTTGATCCGAAGATCCTTGACCCACGCGACACTTACGAATGTGCTTGCCAATGGGAAGAAAAAGCAAAAGATTTGGCTGGACGTTTCATCAAGAACTTCGCTAAATTTACAGGTAACGAAGCTGGTAAGGCTTTAGTTGCTGCTGGTCCGAAACTCTAAGCCTTTTAGGCAATAGATATGTAATGCAAAATGTGGGCGGTTCCGAAAGGAGCCGCCTTTTTTTGTTTATATGAAGGTGATTTTGTATCTTTGTTAATCTGAATTATGTTCGATAAAACGCTGACAAATACATGATTATTACTTATTTGAAACTCTTTTGTACATTCGCAAAAATCGGCATGTTTACCATTGGCGGAGGATATGCCATGATTCCCTTGATAGAGCGGGAAATAGTCAAGAGAAAATGGATGAGCAAGGAAGAATTTATGGAAATGTTTGCCTTGACTCAATCGTTGCCCGGAGTTTTTGCGGTAAATATATCCATTTTCGTGGGATATAAACTTCATAAGGTCAGCGGAAGTCTGGTTTGTGCGTTGGCGACTATTCTCCCTTCATTCGTCATTATGATGTTGATTGCCATGTTCTTTGCCCGTTTTCAGGACAATGAGGTGATGATTCGTATCTTTAACGGGATACGTCCGGCTGTAGTGGCGCTGATTTTGTTTCCTTGTATATCTGCGGTCAGAGCTTTGCATTTGAAGTATGTGCAACTGATAGCTCCTGTGATTGCCACAGTACTGATCTGGCAATTCGGGCTTTCTCCTATTTATGTGGTATTGGCGGGGATTTCCGGTGGATTAGTGTATACTCTGTGGTTGAAAAATAAGATTAAAGATATAAAGGCATGATATATTTACAGTTACTTTGGGTGTATCTGAAGATAGGTACGTTTGGTTTCGGAGGTGGTTATGCGATGCTTTCGTTGATTCAGCATGAAATTGTAGATCTCCACCATTGGCTGACTCCCCAACAATTTACGGATGTGGTGGCAATTTCGCAGATGACTCCGGGGCCGATTGGAATTAATAGTGCTACTTATGTGGGCTATGCAGTGACACACAGTGTATGGGGAGCGGTACTTGCTACCGTAGCGGTGTGTCTGCCCTCTTTTATTCTCGTATTGCTCATTTCCTATTTCTTTGCGAAATGCAAGGATAATAAATACATAAAAGCAGCGATGTCCGGCTTGCTTCCCATGTCAGTGGCATTGATTGCCTCGGCTGCCTTGTTGATGATGAACAGGGAGAATTTTATTGATTATAAAAGTATAGGAATCTTTGCTGGGGCATTCCTTATCACCTGGAAATGGGATTTGCATCCTATTCTGCTGATTTGTCTGGCAGGTCTGGTGGGGGTGATCTTGTATTAAAAAAACTTTTTATAAAGCTAGGGTTGGCTACTGGATCGTAAAGAAGTTGCTTAATATGCATGAACTGGAAATAGAAAAAGCCCGCTAAATAAAATCCGGCGGGCTTTCTGCATTATCTCGGGCTATTGCTTATGATTTGTTCGCGCGTTTACGCTCGATTTCGTCCAGAATGACTTTGCGCATACGCATTGCTTTCGGAGTTACCTCTACGTATTCATCTTCTTTGATGTATTCCAATGCCTCTTCGAGTGAGAACTGAACAGGCGGAATCAAACGAACTTTGTCATCAGATCCGGAAGCACGCATGTTGGTAAGCTTTTTGGATTTTGTAACGTTGATAACCAGATCGTTGTCATGGGAGTGTTCTCCTACTACCTGGCCTGCATATACTTCGTCCTGCGGGAAGATGAAGAACTTACCGCGATCCTGCAATTTATCGATGGCATAGGCAAAAGCAGTTCCGCTTTCCATTGCGATCATGGAACCATTGGTACGGCGTTCGATTTCTCCCTTGTGCGGCTGATATTCTTTAAAACGGTGTGCCATGATAGCTTCACCGGCAGAAGCAGTCAGTACGTTGGTACGAAGACCGATGATACCACGTGAAGGCATGTCAAATTCAAGGTTGATACGTTCGCCCGTATTTTCCATCTTCACCATTTCACCTTTGCGGCGGGTAACCATATCGATAATCTTGCTTGAATATTCTTCCGGTACGTTGATTGTCAGTTCTTCGATCGGTTCGCACTTGACGCCGTCGATTTCTTTAAAGATAACCTGTGGCTGACCTACCTGCAGTTCGTATCCTTCACGACGCATGGTCTCGATCAATACAGAAAGGTGAAGTACGCCACGGCCGGAAACAATCCATTTGCCGTCTTCCTCACTCTTTCTTACACGGAGTGCCAGATTCTTATCAAGTTCTTTCATCAGACGGTCGTGGATGTGGCGTGAAGTCACGAACTTACCGTCTTTTCCGAAGAATGGAGAGTCATTGATGGCAAATAGCATGCTCATCGTCGGCTCGTCGATAGCGATTGGCGGTAATGCTTCCGGATTTTCGAAATCGCAGACCGTATCTCCGATCTCAAAACCCTCGATACCTACCAATGCACAGATATCTCCTGATGAAACTTCGTTTGTTTTTACACGTCCCAAACCTTCAAATACATGAAGCTCTTTAATTTTAGATTTGAACATATCGCCATTACGTTTTACCAGCGTGATGTTCATTCCTTCTTTCAAGGTACCGCGATGTACGCGACCTACGGCAATACGACCGGTATAAGAAGAATAATCCAGAGAAGTAATCAGCATCTGCGGAGTACCTTCCAGTTGTTCGGGAGCAGGAATATTTTCAATAATACAATCCAGTAGCGGGGTAATGGTATCTGTCGGCTTTTGCCAGTCTGTGCTCATCCAGTTATTTTTGGCGGAACCGTAAATAACGGGGAAGTCCAGTTGGTCTTCTGTTGCGTTGAGGCTGAACATCAGGTCGAAAACCATTTCGTAAACTTCTTCAGGGCGGCAGTTAGGCTTATCTACCTTATTTACTACCACGATTGGTTTCAAACCGATTTCCAGTGCCTTCTGAAGTACGAAACGTGTTTGGGGCATCGGACCTTCGAAAGCGTCGACTAACAGAATGCAGCCATCTGCCATATTCAATACGCGTTCTACTTCACCACCGAAGTCGCTGTGTCCCGGAGTATCAATGATGTTAATTTTAGTACCGTTGTAATTGATGGATACATTTTTAGAAAGGATCGTTATACCACGTTCACGTTCCAGGTCGTTGTTATCCAGGATAAGTTCACCACTATTTTGATTGCTGCGGAATAGATTTCCGGCCAGCAACATCTTGTCAACCAGCGTTGTTTTCCCATGGTCAACATGGGCAATGATTGCAATG
>OBKV01001522.1_pt1 | contig 14548 bp, 13 predicted proteins | sample 1517301 | NCBI WGS metagenome assembly OBKV01 (sample SAMN04571685, study PRJEB22368) | human gut metagenome | biome: human gut; material: stool | host: Homo sapiens | place: Luxembourg | collected 2012-06-29 | reverse complement strand
CGTCACCATCACCGTTTACGAGTCCGACACCATGGACAGCATCACCGACAAGCTCTACAACGCCGGTTTGATCCGCTACAAGAGCCTGTTCAACTTCTATGCCGACATCTCCCACGCCGAGAAGAAGATCGACCCCGGCATTTACGACCTGAACACCCGGTACGACTATCACGCGCTGGTCAACATGATGTCCGCCAGCTCCACCCGTGAGGTCGTGGAAGACCTGCTGATCCCCGAGGGCTACACCTGCCGCCAGATTTTCGCTCTGCTGGAGGAAAACCGCATCTGTACCGCGCAGGATCTCAGCGCCTACGCCGCCAACGGCGCGCTGAAGGACTACTGGTTCCTGGAAAACGTGACCCGGGGCGACAAATACTGCCTTGAGGGCTTCCTTTTCCCGGATACCTACGATTTCTATAAGAATTCCTCCCCCCGTGAGGTTCTGGAAAAGATGCTGGACAACTTCGACTACCGGTTCAGCGAGGAAATGCGCGCCCAGATCGACACCCTGAACGCCACCGTCACCGACGGCAGCTTCACCGTCCGGGAAGTGACCATTGTCGCGTCCCTCATTGAGAAGGAAACCGCCTCCGCGTCGGAAAGCCCCCGGATCGCCGGTGTTATTTATAACCGTCTGTTCCACTGGGACTACCCCGCCCTGCTGAACATCGACGCCGCCATCATCTATGCGCAGGACGGCGTGTCCGACCACATCGACACCAGTCTGGACAGCCCTTACAACACCTACCTTCACGTGGGTCTGACGCCCACGCCCATTGCGAACCCGGGTCTTGCCAGCCTGCAGGCCGCGCTGAATCCCGAATCCCACAACTATTATTACTACGTGCTGAATCCCGCCACCGGCGCCCATCAGTTCTCCACCACACAGGAGGAGCATGAGCAGTATCGCGCGCAGTTTGCTGCTGCCGCCGCTGCCGCTTCCACACAGTCGGAGGGCGAATGAGAAAGCTGGAATTGCTCAGCCCCGCCGGGGACATGGAGCGGCTGGAAATGGCCGTAGCCTACGGCGCAGACGCGGTATATTTCGCCGGAACAAGCTTTGGAATGCGCTCCTTCGCGGGGAATTTCTCCCCCGAGGAGCTGCCCAAGGCGGTGCGGTACGCCCATGACCACGGCGTCAGGTGTCACGTCACCGTGAACACCATGCCAAGAAATGACGAAATCGCCCGTCTGCCGGAATATCTGGAACAGCTGGACGACGCCGGGGTGGATGCCCTGATCGTGGCCGACCTGGGCGCATTCACCCTGGCCGGGAAATATGCCCCGCACTGCGAGCGACACATTTCCACTCAGCAGTCCATCGCCAATTACGTCTGCGCTCAGGCGTGGTTTGATCTGGGCGCGAAGCGGGTGGTGCTGGCACGGGAATGCAGTCTGGAAGAAATCCGCGCCATCCGTCAGAAGGTAGACCCCGCGCTGGAAATCGAGACCTTTGGCCATGGTGCCATGTGCGTCAGCTACTCCGGCCGGTGCCTGCTGAGCAACTACATGACGGGACGCGACAGCAATCGCGGCGCCTGCGCCCAGCCCTGCCGGTATCAGTACGCTCTGATGGAGGAAAAGCGCCCCGGGGAGTATTTCCCGGTTTTCGAGGACGAAAAGGGTACTTACATCTTAAATTCCCGGGATATGTGCATGATCGACCACCTGAATGACCTGATGGACGCAGGCGTGGATTGCATCAAAATTGAGGGCCGGGCAAAATCCGCCTACTATGCCGCCATCGTCACGGGAGCCTATCGCCACTGCATCGACGATGTTGCCGCCGGTAAAGATCTGGACCCCATCTGGCGGGACGAGGTGGATCACATCTCCCACCGCATCTACTCCACCGGCTTCTATTACGGCGAGCCGGGGCAATACGTAGCTTCCTCCCGGTACATCCGGGAGTGGCAGATCGTGGCGAAGGTAGAATCCTGCGACGAAAACGGACTGGCGGTGTGCCGCCTGAACAACAAATTCCGCGCGGGAGACGCGCTGGAAGTCGTCGGCCCCGACGTGCGCCCCTTCCCCATCACCGCCCCGATCATGGCCGATCTGGAAGGCAACCCGGTAGAAGAACCGAGAACTCCCCAGATGAAATTCACCATCCAGCTGCCAAAGGCCGTGCCGCCTATGAGTATGCTCAGGAGAAGCGTTGATCTTTCCCCGAAATAGTCAAAAACACCGAACGTCGAATCGTTCGGTGTTTTTTTCGTATAAAGCCCGCATTACTGCGGTACTTTTTTTCGTTTTTCCGGGAATTTGTGAATCAGAAATGCCAGCAGAATCGACATACCAAGGCAGAACAGGAATACAGCCGCATTTTCGGATTGAGAAAGTGTCTCGTTTCCGTGAACGACCGCATACTGCACAAGAAACACATTGTGGATCAGAAAGCACTCAAAGGAAATGTCTCCCAAGCACACCAGCGGTTTCCAGCGGAACAGGCTGGATACCCAACCCATACCGCAGGTAAACACGCCGATCAGCACCAGATTTGGCAGGAGCCATGTGAAAATTCTGCTTCTCCATGGACTTCCGGCGCGGGAAAGCATGAAAAACCAATAGCCAAGCGCGCCGATTTCCAGTACCGTGAACACTATCCGCACCGTGTTTCCCTGCTTCAGGTGCGGCTTCAGGGTGCAGACCAACATTCCAAGGAGCATCCCGCCGAGGTATTCGCCCATTCTGGCTGGCGGGAAAATGTACTGCCAGTAATCCATGTCGAGATTCTTCGTTAAGTAGCAGTAAACAGCCGTCAGGAATAACGTTCCCGCCAGTGCGCCCGACAGCAGCAGCCAGCCCTTTGGACGCCGGTTGATTTTATTCAGCAGGAACATGACGGGAAGATTGAAAACAGACAGGAACATCAGAGTGGACAGGAACCAGCCCACACCGTTGTAGCTGAACGCGCCCTCCGCAGACCATGACTGCACCAGCAGAAGGTTCCGCACAAGCTGCCCCGGAAATCTCTGAACGTCAAAAAGCGCGGTCAGGCTCTCCGTGTTGGTATAGAGGAAAAGGTACAGCGTCGTAAACAAGTACAGGGGATAGATTTTCTTCACCTTGCGCCACAGATACTTCCCTTCCTCCCGCCAGCTGAGCCGGACGTCCTTGTTATAGAAAACAAGCGCCGTCACCAGACCGCTGAGCATGAAGAAAAAACTGACCGCCGCAGTGGAACAGTGAGAAGTCGGATATTTGAAAAACAGCCATTGCTCGCCATGGCACACAAACACATTGAAAAATGCCCAGAACCGCAGAAATTGCAGCTGTTCTTCCCTTCCGGTCCTGGTTGGGGACGCTATCTGTCCCTCTGTCTGCATACGCCGCCCTCCTTTCGACTTTGGGTCAGTTTTTCAGGCTTTGCAGCGGCGCGGGAATTCTGCCGCCGCGGGCGATAAAGTCCTCGCTGGATTTGTCATGCACCGGCATCACCGGGGCGCTGCCCAGCAATCCGCCCATTTCCACCCGGTCGCCCACCGTCTTGCCGGGGGCGGGGATAATGCGCACGGCGGTGGTCTTGGTGTTCACCATGCCGATGGCCGCTTCGTCCGCAATGATGGCGGAAATGGTCGCCGCAGAGGTATCGCCGGGGACCGCGATCATGTCCAGTCCAACAGAGCAGACACAGGTCATGGCTTCCAGCTTGTCAAGGCACAGCGTGCCGCCCTCGGCGGCGGCGATCATGCCCTCGTCCTCGGACACGGGGATAAATGCGCCGGACAGGCCGCCCACATGGTTGGACGCCATGACGCCGCCCTTTTTCACCGCGTCGTTCAGCATGGCAAGGGCAGCCGTGGTGCCGTGGGTGCCGCAGACCTCCAGCCCCATTTCCTCCAGGATACGGGCAACGCTGTCCCCCACGGCGGGAGTGGGCGCAAGGCTCAAATCCACGATTCCGAAGGGTACGCCCAGACGGCGGGATGCTTCCTTGCCCACCAGCTGACCCATACGGGTAATCTGGAAAGCGGTCTTTTTGATGGTTTCGGCCACCACGTCAAAGGGCTGACCCTTCACGTTCTGCAAAGCGTGGTACACCACGCCGGGGCCGGAAACGCCCACATTCAGCACGCACTCCGGCTCGCCCACGCCGTGGAACGCGCCGGCCATGAAGGGGTTATCCTCCACGGCGTTGGCGAACACCACCACCTTGGCGCAGCCAAGGCCGTCGTTATCCGCAGTCAGCTCGGCGGTTTTCTTGATGATTCGACCCATTTCCGCAACGGCATCCATGTTGATGCCCGCTTTGGTAGAGCCAACATTCACGCTGGCGCACACCCGCTCGGTGGCAGCCATGGCCTCGGGGATGGAGCGGATCAGCTTCCAGTCTCCCGTGGTGCAGCCCTTCTGCACCAGAGCGGAAAAACCGCCGATGAAGTTGACGCCGCAGGTGATCGCCGCTGCGTCCAGCGTTTTCGCGATCTCCACATAGGAATCTGTCTCGCAGGAACCGGCCACGATGGAGATGGGCGTAACGGAAATCCGCTTGTTGACAATGGGAATTCCGAATTCCTTCTCGATGTCCTCGCCGACCTTCACCAAGTCTTTGGCGCAGCGGGTGATCTTCCGATAAATCTTATCGCAGCAGGTCTTCAAATCCGGATCGCAGCAGTCCAGCAGACTGATGCCCATGGTGATGGTTCGGATGTCCAGATGCCGCTTGTCGATCATGTCCTGGGTTTGCAGGATGTCCTTCTGATTCAGCATGGCCTGTCCCTCAAATCCGGTGCATGGCTTCAAAGATGTCCTCACGCTGCACGCGTATGGACAGTCCCATTTCCTTGCCGATCTCGTCCATGCGGGTGACAAGCTCTCCCAGCGGCACATTGCACGCGGAGACCTCCGTCGCCATCATCATGGTGAAATAGCCCTGCATAACGGTCTGGCTGATGTCCAGAACGTTGACGTTGAAGTCCGCCAGAGCGGTGCAGACACCCGCGATGATGCCCACCCGGTCTTTTCCGACTACGGTTACGATTGCTTTCATCTTTTTCTCCTTCCGTCCGGGACTGCGGCCTGCGCCCGTCCACCGGACTGTCACATATGGGGATTATACCTCGTAATCTGCTGCCACCCGGCTGTCCAGCAGGTGGAAGAAATGGGTCTTGGCCTCCTGATGCAGGGGATGCACGGCATAATTTTCCAGCGCTTCCCGGCTTTCAAACTCGGAATACAGGGCGTAATCCATGCCGTTGAACGCCTGACGGATCTCCAGATGCAGCAGACCCGGAATCTTTCCCACCAGCGACTCCAGAACGGACGCGATCAGCTTCACGGCCTCGGTCTTGTCAACGCCCTCTTTCAGGGTGTACAGTACGATATGCTTTACCATAATTATCCTCCTTATGAACACAAAGTGTCTCTCATTCAGCAAAACACCGGGGCTACATGCGCAGCCCCGGTGTTGCATCACAAATTACTCGGCGTCCTCTTCAGGCTGTTCCAGCAGAGCGCGGATAGACAGGGAGATACGCTTGTTCTCGGCGTCCACATCGGTGATCTTGACCTTCACATCCTGACCCTCGGACAGGACATCTTCAGGCTTGCCGATGCGGCGGTCAGCGATCTGGGAAATGTGAATCAGGCCGTCCACGCCGGGCAGAATCTCAGCGAAGGCACCGAAGGTCATCAGCTTGACGATCTTGGCATCCACAACGTCGCCCACGGAATACTTGGTCATGAACTGATTCCAGGGGTTCATCTCGGCGGTCTTGTAGCCCAGAGAAATCTTGTGCTTCTCGGGGTCGAAGGAAATGACGTAAACGTCGATCTCGTCGCCGACCTTCACAACATCAGCGGGAGTCTTGATGCGGTTCCAGCTCAGCTCGGAAACGTGAACCATGCCGTCCACACCGCCGATGTCCACGAACGCACCGTAAGAAGTCAGGGACTTGACGGTGCCGTGGTACTGCTTGCCCACTTCGATCTCGGACCAGATCTTCTCCTGCGCAGCCTTGCGAGCCTCGGAGTTGACGGCGCGGATGGAGCCGATAACACGGCGGCGGGCGCGGTTGACCTCGGTGATCTTCAGCTGCACGGTCTTGCCGACCATACCGGCCATGTCACCGCCCTTGGCGATGCCGGACTGGGAAGCGGGGATGAACACCCGGATGCCCTTGACATTGGCGACCAGACCGCCCTTATTTTCCTCGGTGATGGTGCCTTCCACAGTGGTCTTGTCCTCTGCCCATGCGGTCATGTCGTCCCAGACCTTCAGGCCGTCCAGCTTCTTCTTGGACAGCTGCACGGTGCCTTCCTGATCGTTGACGCGAACGACAAAAACCTCGATCTCGTCGCCAACTTTCAGGATGTCTTCGGGCTTCACGGAAGGATCGGTGCTGACTTCGTCATAAGGGATGTAGCCGGCATGCTTGGTGCCGAGGTCGACCTGGACTTCGGTGTTGCCGATTCCGGTCACGGTGCCGATAACCTTATCTCCTGTATTTAAAGTCTTGATGGACTGCTCGAGAAGCTCCGCGAAGTTCTCCTCCTGTACAGTCTCAACATTCGTGATTTCGCTCATAGTCTTGTTGACCTCCTTTATAATCCACGCCGGCGTCGACGCACCGGCAGTGATTCCAACATCGCTGACACCGCGAAAGTCCTCGGGACGCAGCTCGGAAGCGTTGTCCACCAGAAAGACCCGGCCGCAGTGTTCCCGGCAAATCATAGCGAGACGGCCTGTGTTGGAACTTTTGGGGTCTCCCACAACGACCATAGCCTGACAGATTTCACTCAATTCAGCTGCTTCGCTTTGCCTATACTCAGTTGCTCTACATATTGTATCAAAAATTTTCAGGTTAGTAAACTGTTTTTTTGCAAATTCACCGCACATTTTCCACAAAGATTCAGTCAAAGTTGTTTGTGAAACCATGCAAATTGACGGATTCCTAAGATTTTCTTTGGAATATGCCCAGTTTTTCAGGTCGTCAAGGGTCTCAAAAACCCGGCAGTCCCGGCACCATCCGGCAATGCCCTCCACCTCCGGGTGGGTGGGCGTCCCGATGATGACAGGCAGCTGCCCTTCTTCCTCGGCGCGGCTGACGATTCCGTGGATGCGTTTGACGAAGGGACAGGTGGCGTCGATGATCTCCACGCCCCTGCGCTGCAATTCCCCATACACCGCCCGGCTGACGCCGTGGGAACGGATAATGACCGTCTGGCCGGGGCAAGCCTGCTCAGGGGTGTCGATCACCTCCACACCCAAGGCGCGGAATTTGTCCACGACGTGGTGATTGTGAATGATCGGCCCCAGCGTGACCACCTTTTTCCCTGCCTTTGCCGCCTGCTCCACCAACTCCACCGCCCGACTGACGCCGAAGCAGAACCCGGCGCTTTTCGCGACCCGGACGCTCATAGCGTCACCTTCCGGGCAATGATCTCCTTCATCGCGGCGATCACGCCGTCGATGTCCAGCTCAGAAGTGTCCAGCTTGACGCTGTCCCGCGCCATTTTCAGGGGAGCGATCTCCCGGTGGGTGTCCTGATAGTCCCGCTGCTGAATGTCCTTGAGAATTTTATTGTAGTCCGCCTTCTGTCCCTTCGCAATCAGCTCCTCCGTGCGGCGCTTTGCCCGCACCTCCGGGGTCGCGGTGAGGAAAATCTTCACCGTGGCCTTGGGCAGTACCACGGTGCCGATGTCCCGGCCGTCCATGATGACGTTGTGCTTCTCGGCCATTTCCCGCTGCATGTCCAGCAGCAGGTCCCGGACGATGGCGTGGGCAGAAACGAGACTGGCCTTCTGGGAAAGGTCGGGGGTGCGGATATCGCCGGTCACGTCCATGCCGTTCATGATCATGTGCTGGACGCCCTCGTCGTCGTACTCGATGCCGATGGTCAGCTCGTCGATGTAGCGGGTGATGCCGTCGATGTCCTTGGGACTGACGCCCCACAGGTCAAAGAAATAGGCCACGGTGCGGTAAATCGCCCCGGTGTCCACGTAGTAAAAGCCCAGCTCTTTGGCAAGTCTTCGGGCGATGGTGGACTTTCCCGCCCCGGCGGGGCCGTCAATGGCGATGGAAATTGGTTTTGCCATATAGATTTCCTTCCTTCTATCTCTCTGAGCGCAGCTTGCTCAGGGCGTTTGCTTCTCTTGCGACCACCTCGTCGGGGGTCAGGTTCAGGCGCTTTCCCGTTTCCTCGGGGCTTAGGGGCATTCCGCCCTCCAGACCAAACCGCAGGGAGATCAGCTTCGCGTCGGTCTCGTCAAGCACCGACATCAGCTCCATGATGCGCTGGCGCATCTGGAAATAGGCGGTGTCCTCCACGGCCTGCTCCTCGGCTTCCTTTTCTTCCTCCGGCTCCGGCTGCTTCTTCGCCTGCGCAAGAAGACGGGCGTCGTCCAGCATTTTCTTCACCACGGATGCTTCCTCCGGGCTTATGTGCATGGCCTCGGCGATCTCCTCCAAAGTGGGATTTCTCCCCAGCTCGGACAGCAGCCGCTCGTCTACGGCACGGTAGTCCTCCAGCGCCCCACGGAGCTTCTGCCCAACACCGTTGGCCCTCGCCTGCAAAAAGACCGCTTTCGCCATGTAGAACCGAATCCAGTAGTCCCGGTAGGCGTCATAATCCCCCTCCCGGTAGCCCTGAATGGCCTGCCACAGTCCGAGGCTCCCCTCCTGAATCAAATCCAGCAGGAGCACCCCGCAGCCGACGTGATCTTTGGCGATTTCCAGAACCCGGTGCAGCCCCAGATTGGTCAGCGTCTCCATGGCCCGTTCATCCGCCGCCGCACACCTTGCCGCCAACGCCTGCTCGTCCCCGGAAGTGGAAAGCTGCGCCACCTCTTCCAAGTACAGCCGCAGTGGATCGTTGGGTTCCAGTTCCTTGGGGTTCAAGCCCTTTTCCACCAGCTGCGCTTCCTGACGCAGACGCAGAGCCGCCTCTCCGCTGCCCGACGTTTTGGGAAGGTCAAAGATGTTCAGGTTCAGGCCGCCGTCCTCCAGTGCCTGAAGGGCATCCTCCACGACCTGCTCGTTTTCTTCCTCCAGCATGGTCAGAAGGTTCGCGGCCGAAACCGTATCCCCCGCCCGCTTGGTCCTGAGGAAGGCTTCCCAGGGGCTATCCTCAAAGGAAAAATCCAGATCATTCATTCAAGAAATCCTCCAATCCCAGACTGGTGCCCATTTTTTGCAGCTTGTCCATGGCCTGACGCTCGATCTGGCGCACCCGTTCCTTGGAAATGCTCAGCTTTTTGCCGATCTCCTCCAAAGAATAGCAGTTGCCGTCCTCCATGCCGAAATGCAGCCGCAGGATCTGCTGCTGGCGCTCGTTCAGCGTACTCAGAAGCTGGTCCATTGTCTTGTCCAGCTCCCCGCGCACCACTTCCTCATAGGGCTGGGGCGCCTGCGCATCCTCCAGCAGAGATTGCAGGGCTGTGCCGTCGTCATCCCCCGTGGGAACGTCCAGCGAGCAGATGTCCGGCGTCAGCTGGGTCAGCTCCGCCACTTTTTCCTCGGGCAGGCCGCACTTTTCCGCGATCTGCGCGGCGGTGGGTTCCTCCCCCAGTTCCTGACGCAGGGCGGTGCGCACCGCTTCGATCTTCCGCATCCGCTCCGCCGTGTGCAGCGGTACACGGATGGCGCTGCCGTGGTTCATCAGGCACCGGGTCACGCCCTGCCTGATCCATTTTGTGGCATAAGTGGAAAAACGGTAATCCTTGGTATAATCAAATTTCCGCGCCGCAACCAGAAGGCCGATACTGCCCTCCTGAATCAAATCCATCAGTGCAACGCCCCGTCCGGCGTACTCTCTCGCGATGGACACCACCAGACGCAGATTGGAATTGACCATCTGGCGAATGGCGCTCTCGTCTCCCTGCGCGCAGCGCATGGCAAGCTCCCGCTCTTCCTCCGGCGTCAGACGGGGATACCGCCGGATCTCATTTAAGTATTGGCGCACATCGTCCTCGCCGGCACTCACCGGAGAATTCTCTAACAGCTCTGTCATGCTTTCATTCCTTTTCTTTCCTTCATTCGTTCCCGCACAGCCAGCAGGTCGTCCTCCGTCGCCACTTTGGACGCCTGATACTCGTTCTGGATGGTGCGGATGCAGTCCGTCAGCGCCTGCTCGTTCACAGGCCCCTGCTGTCTGTGCAGGATGCCCGCAATGTGGGACATTTCCTCCGGCGTCAAGTCCGTCAGTGCTGCGAGGGAAACGTCCAGTCCCTGCTCATGGCGCTGCTTTAACTGGGCGTAAACCCGTCCCAGCAGCTCTGAGGAGAACATCTCCGCTTCCAGGCCGCCGGTGCTGTCCAGCAGGGCGCTTTCCCGCAGAACCAGCGACAGGAGCATTTCCTCCGCCATGGCGGATTTCATGTTGGTATAGCGGATGTCCCGGCTTTTGGGCTGCAGATTCCGGGCGGGAGACAAGTCAATTTTCTCCTGCTTTCTCTTTTCCTGATAGACCCGTCGCTCCCACGCCCGCTTGATTTCCATCTGCATGGCGTCGGCGCTGATTTTCGCGGCCTCCGCCACCCGGCCGCCGTAGACGTCCCGCTGGACGGCGCTGGGCAGGGAGCCGATCAGGTCGGCAGATTCCTGCAAATAGCGAACCTTCTGGTCGTCGTCCCGCAGGTCGTATTTCCGGGCAATGGCGGCAAGCTGGTATTCCACCCGGTTGGAGGATTCCTCCAGCAGAATTTTAAAACGGTCGGCACCGTACTTTTTCAGGAACTCGTCCGGGTCCTTGGCGTCCCGCATTTTCAGGACCTTGACCTGCAATCCCGCCTTTTCCAGCATGGGGATCGCCCGCTGGGTGGCGTTCTGTCCGGCGGTGTCGCCGTCGTAGATCAGCACCACCTGGTCGGTATACCGGGACAGCAGCGTTGCGCCGTCGTCCGTCAGGGCAGTTCCCAAAGATGCCACCGCGCAGTCAAATCCGTACTGATGCAGAGCAATGGCGTCCATATACCCCTCCACCAGAATCAGGTAGCCCATTTTGCTTTTCTTGGCGTAATTCAGGGCAAACAGGTTTTTCCGCTTGTTAAAAATCAGGGTTTCCGGGGAATTTAAGTATTTTGCGGCGTTTTTGTCCCGGTCGTTCATAATGCGCCCGCCAAAGCCGATGACATTTCCCCGGACGTCGATGATGGGAAACATCAGCCGATCCTGGAACCGGTCGAAAAGATTGCCGTTCTTTTTGGACACCGTCACAAGGCCGGAGTCCCGCAGCTCCTGATCGGTGTAGCCCTTTTTCCGCATGGCGTCCACCAGATCGCTCCAGCTGTCCGGGGCGTAGCCGATGCCGAATTTGGTCAGGGTCGTCTGGGACATTCCCCGCCCCCGGGCGTATTCCAGTGCCGACGCGCCCATAGGTGCGTACAGGCAGCTGTGGAAAAACCGCGCCGCTTCCTTGTGCAGCGCCCAGAGCCGCTCCTGCTGGCGATACCGGGACTGGTACTGCTCGTCCTCAGGGACTTCCAGCCCCGCCCGCTTGGCCAGCGCCCGCACGGCGTCCCCGTAGCTCAGCCCCTCAATTTCCATCTCGAAATTGATGACACCGCCGCCCTTGTGGCAGCCGAAGCAATAGAACATGCCCTTGTCCGGCGCGACGGAGAAGGAGGCGGTCTTCTCTCCGTGGAAGGGACACAGGCCAAACAGGTTGGAGCCGGAACGCTTCAGCGTCACATACTGCCCCACCACGTCCTCAATCGGGTTCCGCGCGATCACTTCATCAATAAATGCCGGTGGAAATGGCATGGTCTCCCCCCCTTCGTCAAACTTCTTTACAAATTCTCAACCGTGAACCTGCCATCCCATGGGGATGAAGATCTCCCGGAACTTTTCGACGGCGTAATTGTCCGTCATTCCCGCTATGTAGTCGCACACCGTGCGTTCCATGCCGTCGAAGCTCAGCTGGGGCTGAAAATCCTCCGGCAGCGCTTCCGGATGGGCGATGTAGTATTCAAACAGCCGTTTCAGCATATCCTTTGCCTTGCTCTCCTCGCCCTTGGCCACCGGATTGCGGTAGACATTGGTAAACATGAACGAGCGCAGCTCCTTGAGCGCCCTGTCCACGTCGGGAGACAGGCAGACCTTCCCGAATTCCCGGGAGGTGCGGATGGCGTCGCAGACAAGTGTATTAATCCTGTCCCGGTGGCTGTGGCCCAGCACGTCGGTGATGTCAATGGGGATATCGTCGTCGGTGAGAATGCCCGCCCGGATGGCGTCGTCAATGTCGTGGTTGACGTAGGCGATCTGGTCGGAGCGACGCACGGCCTGCCCCTCCAGCGTCTCCGGCCAGTAATCCCCGGTGTGACCCAGAATGCCCATGCGGACTTCATAGGTCAGGTTCAGCCCCTGACCGTCCTTTTCCAGAATGTCCACCACTCGCAGGCTCTGCTCATTGTGGCGGAAAGGCTTGCCAAGGCACTGGCTCAGAACGTCCTCCCCGGCGTGGCCGAAGGGAGTGTGTCCCAGGTCATGCCCCATGGCAATGGCTTCCGCCAGATCTTCGTTCAGCCCCAGCGCCCGTGTGATGGTTCCAGCAATGCGGCTGACCTCCAATGTGTGGGTCATCCGGGTGCGGTAGTGGTCGCCCTCCGGCGAAAGAAACACCTGTGTTTTCTGTTTCAACCGCCGGAAACTTTTACAGTGCAAAATTCTGTCCCTGTCACGCTGGTAGCAGGTCCGCAGGTCATCTTCCGGTTCCGGGGTGCGGCGGCCAAAGCTCTGCTCACTTAAAGCGGCATAGGGGCTTAAGGTCAGGCGTTCAATTGTCTGGGTTTCTTCCCGCACAGTCACGGCGCAGCCTCCTTTCCCCTATCCGGTTCCCCGTTGGGCATATCATGCCCAAAAATGGCTCTCTATATTATAAATACGATAAAAAGCCGCCAAACACTTGTATGAAATGTAAAAATTTCATGGGAAATTCTGCTTTCTTGCCAGAAATGACTGCGCAGCATCAAAAAGCTGCGTAAAGTGGTTTGCTGATCGTCACTTCGGCACTGCCGCGGGTCAGCTCGCTCAGGTCATGGCACAGGGCTTCTTCGGTTCCGGCAGGCATGCGCCAGCGCAGGGTCACAGCGTCGGCATACTCCGGTTCCTGCAGTTTGGCCCCGGCGGCTGCGATCATCCGCTGGGCCTGTTCAAACTTGGGGTATGGCACGGTCACGGCGCAATCCGTCACCAGCCGCATGCTGACAATTTCCGCCTGCTGCAAGGCTCCGGATGCCGCCGCGGTGTAGGCCCGCACCAGCCCGCCGGTACCCAGCAGAACTCCGCCAAAGTACCGCGTAACCACCACGATCACATCCGAAAGCCCCGCATGGCCGATGGCTTCCAGCACGGGGGTACCGGCGGTTTTGGCGGGTTCGCCGTCATCACTGTAGCGGGTGCGGCCGCCCTCGCGCAGAACATAGGCATACACATTATGCCGCGCGGTGCGGTTGGCCGCTTTGATGCGGTTCAGGTGGGCAAGGGCAGCTTCCTCGGTATCGGCAAACGCAGCGGAAGCAATAAAGCGGGAGCGCTTTTCTTCATATTCAAAGGTGGAAATACCGCGGATCGTTTGATAGTCCGGCATAGGGGTTCTCCTTTGAGATGCAAGATGATGTATTTGAAAAAAATACCGCAGATGTTGCCATCTGCGGTATACAAAACCTTAATGCAATTACTTGCCAGCCTTGTTGGCGTAGCGGCGCTTAAAGCCGCCGGTATCCACCAGCTTCTGCTTGCCGGTGTAGAAGGGATGGCACTTGCTGCAAACTTCAACGCGGATCTCCGGCTTGGTATCGCGGGTATGGATCACGTTGCCGCATGCGCAGGTAATGGTGCAATCCACATAGTTGGGATGAATACCCTGCTTCATTTTCATTTCACCTCTTTCTCGATCATGACTAAAGGGAGCCATACTTGATATATGTGCTCATCACAATCTTCGAATTTCGGCTACCAGCAGACGCCATCCTGTGCGTGTGGAGCAGCCCTCTGAACGATTGCTAGAGTATTTTACCAGAGTTTTTGTGTTTTGTCAAGTAGTGCGGGCAATCTTTTGCGGCGGCAAATTGCCAGCAAAAGTGCAATCATTTATATGCCCATCCGGGACGTCGAGGACGCCGTCTCCTACTGTGGGGCAAAGTACATCACACGTTTTTTGTATCTGCTCCGGTAAGTTTCCGGCGGAGTCGGGTACCCCCGCCCTACTGGGTGTTTGTGGGTTGGCCGCACACAATAAAATGCTCTGTAGGGAACGGTCTTGACCGTTCCGGGGCCTTGTAGCAGATGCCGCAACAATTTTCCGCAAAGCCTTTGGCTTCCCTTCGTGGGGAGCTGTCGCCGAAGGTGACTGAGGGGTGATTCCCCAAGTGGAGCCTGAAAATGCGCGTTATTTCCTCACTGCGGCGGCTAGGGGGCTGCATACAAAAAAGGCCGTCTGCGTATTACAGCAGGCGGCCCAAAAGCGCCAAACCTATGGAATCACATTATACCAGCAGCGGCTTAACGGCAGCGGCCAGTTCTTCTTTCTTGGCTTCGGCTTCGGCCAGGTCTTTGCCCTTGGTGGTAAAGTAGGTCTTGATCTTCGGCTCGGTGCCGGAGGGGCGC
>OBKV01001504.1_pt1 | contig 14706 bp, 19 predicted proteins | sample 1517301 | NCBI WGS metagenome assembly OBKV01 (sample SAMN04571685, study PRJEB22368) | human gut metagenome | biome: human gut; material: stool | host: Homo sapiens | place: Luxembourg | collected 2012-06-29 | reverse complement strand
GCAAGACTAAATTCCAGTTTTAAAATAAATCTGGAATTTACTTTTGCAATTAAATACTTTTATAAAAAAAAGGTCAAATTATTGACATAGTAAGAAATAGATGCTATAATATTAAACGTAATATGAATCGGGGTGTAGCTCAGTTAGTAGAGCGCGTGGTTTGGGACCATGAGGTCGCAGGTGCGAGCCCTGTCACTCCGACCAACAGAAAAATATTCTTGAAAGACTTGAAACAACTAGGTTTCAGGTCTTTTGTTTTATCTAAATTTTAGTGCTTTTTTAACCGTATTTGAGAGTGTCTGTAAAAGGCTGTAATATGCTATTTTACTTTGTTAGCCTTTGTTAGCCTTTCTCAGCCTTTTTCACAACTGCTTACACTTAACTCTCCAAAATTTTTCCTTTTAAGTTTTGGAGAGTTATTTTTAACTCTCCAAATATACAGAGATAAATTAAAAAATACTGCATAAATTCAAATATTATTAAGGTTATCATTTGGAGAGTTCCAATTTACTCTCCATTTATTTAATACAATTTATTAAAAAACAATATCTTCATAATCTATATTCATATTTTCTTTAAAGTAACTATACACTTTTTCTAATTCACTTTCTTTTAATTTTTCTGAAACATCAACATAATTATCAAGTGTTGCATTAATTGAAGAATGTCCCATTATTCTTTGTATAGCAACTTCTTTTATATCACATTCTGCACATCTAGTCCCAAAAGTGTGTCTAAGACTATGAGTAGAAATGTCTTTAATATTAAATTCGTTTATTAGTATTTTTTTTAAGATTCTATTTGCTATTCTATGATCCACATACCCACCATTCCTATTAACAAATAATAGGTTTTCTTTATGATTGTTAATCTTTGCTATATTCATTTGTTCAATAATATACGGTTTTAAATATATGGTCAAAGGTATTTCTCTCATACCATTAAATGATTTTGGTGTATCTTTCATTATTGTTTTTTCTTCAGCATCAACTGAAATTGTATGTTCAACATTTATAATATTATGTGCAAGATCTATGTCAGTAATTTTAAGAGCCAAAACCTCTCCAATTCTCATTCCTGTAAACATTTGAATTAAGAATACATTTTTATATCTACATTTTTTTAGAGATAAACTCATTAAATATTTTGCCATATATTCCTGTTCTTCAATAGTCAATGCTTTTAAAGGTTTATTTACTATTTTACTTTTAGGTTTTATTATATCAGCCATAGGATTTGCTAGTATAAGGTTTTGTGAAAAAGCATAATTAAAAATTTGATTAAATTCACTATAAATTTTCTTTATTGTAGAATTGCTATAATCCGTTAAAGTATTAAGAAAGCTCTGTATTTCTTCAGTTGTTATTTCATCAATTTTTTTATTATATAAATATAATTTTTTTATTACTCTGCCCTACAACTTACTATCTTTATTTGCTTTATATTATCATAAATGAGAGTAATTATCATATAACTACTCTCATTAAAATTGTAATTTATACAAAAAGTTTATTAAATATGTCATTTATAAATACATCATCATTCATTTTATTCTCTAAATAAATATTAAAGTTATCTTTATTTATGCCATTTTCATTTATATTGCTATAATTAGGATATAGTTCTTGAACTTTTTCTCTTTTAATTGTGTAACTATTTCCTGTAAAATTATAGGTTACATATTGTAAATTATCTATTAAAGAAAATAATGCAACAGAATTATATACCAATGCTCTTTCTACATACATTTCATCATTTATATACCAATCTGTAATATGATAATCTATCGTTAAACCTAAGTTATTTGAGTCTATTTCAAACACATATCCATATTCAGAAAGTGGCAAATTACTTATTAAGTTTCCAGTATTACTATTATCTCCAACATATTTGTTTTGATATTTTAAAATATTATCTATACCGCTTTTATTTCTATTAAATGGTGTAATTGGCATAGTATCAAAATTATATTCTTTTTTCTCATCAATAACATAATATTCGTTTGTTGTATCTGCATTAATTCTATATACATTATAGAACAAACTATAATAGGCAATTTCTTTTGTTTCTCTAAATGTTGTTTCTATTTTATAGTTATAAATTGGTGGTCTATTATTTGTTTTTACCCCAAAATAATCAGCTATATAGAATATTCCAAATATTCCTATAAATAAGACAACTCCAATAACTACTTTTTGTATTTTCTTAAACTTTTTTAACTCTCTTACTAATCCCATTACAAATATAATAATACCTATAATAGAATATATAGAACACCAACTACTTTCTTTGTCAAAAATAGTTAATGCTGAAATACTTATAATTGCACCTAGAATCATCAATATAATAGATATTTTTTTATGCTCATTTTCAACTTTTTTGTTCGAATAATCTATTGTATTTATTATATTTTTCTCCATATTTTCAACTATTTTTTGTTCTTCTATTTTTTCACCAGATAATAATTCATTTAATGTTATGCCTAATTCCTCACTTAATGGTTTTAATAAAGATAAATCAGGCATATACTTTCCAGTTTCCCATCTTGAAACAGTTTTATTTGTTACTCCTAATTTTTCGGCTAATTGTTCCTGCGTTAATCCTTTATTTTTGCGATTCAAAGCGATAAATTTTCCTATTTTATCTAAATCCATTTTTATCTCCTCCTCACAAAAATCATACTATTTTTATTATAAAATTAACACCCCACAAACAGCGAATTCTTTATTTTTTTAATAAATTGTCTGCTTTATACATTTTTTAACTATAAATACAAATTACTATTTTATATTATTGATTATATTATAAAAAGCAGATAAATTCAATTTATCTGCTCTATAATTAAAATAATTATTTTTCAATAACTTTTTTTATCCATAAATGGTAGAATATTGTTCCCATTAATATACAAGCGATAGCCCCTATTATTCTTGCAAACCAAACATTTAATCCAATATTAGTAAAAAAACTCAATGCGTGATTTTCAACATCAATAGATATAAATAAACAAATAAGCCACACTATTGTTATATAAGTTTTATTTTTCTTTTCCATTTTTCTTTTCCTCCTTCTAAACAGCTGAAACAAAGATAATAAGTAATAATGCAACTAATGTTATTAAAGCAATAATTAATTTTGTAAGATTATTGTTAGTTGTGATTTTTTCTTCTACTTTTTCAACTTTTTGTTCTAACAAATTTTGAGTATTATTTCCAACAAGTTCATCAATACTAATTAACAATGCTTGTGATAAGGCTATTAATTGTTTTGTGTCTGGTAAAGTTTCATTAAGTTCCCAGTTGGAAATAGTTTGCCTTGTAACACCAACTTTTTCTCCTAACTTTTCTTGAGAAAGTTGTTGTTTTTTTCTTAATTCTAAAATCTTAGAACCTAAATCCATAAATTTACCTCCTTCTTGTCATAATTTTATAGCACTTCTTCAAATATTTCTACCAAAGCTGTTTGGAAGTTTGTCAAAGATTTTTAACATTTATATAAATCGCTATCTCTTTAATGAACATTATATCATATTTTTTTATTTTATATATGTATTAATCCATTTTTTATAGCTAATAGTGTAATTTCTATTATAAAATCATTATATAGATTTATAACTGTGCGTTCTCCTAAATATTATTCATCTTTTATTTTATCAAAACTATATCCTGTGAATTTGAAAAACACAATTTTATAAACATCATTATCTTTAATTTTCAATTCTTTAAGCTCATCTTAAATTAGTTTTTGCCACTTTCTATATTCTTCAATTTTTTTATCTATACTTATATTTTTTACAGCTTGTATTTCAGTAGTTCTATTTATTTTATTTTTGCTTTTGATAAAAGAGTTTATATCTCTATTACTTTGAGTTTCTTTACTTAATTCTAATCCTTCAATAATAGAATCAATCTTAGGATATTCTTTAACTTTTAATTTTACATAGCTTAGTATCTTTTTTACCCTCATATTTATTCCTCCAAATCTCCATTATATAGATCTAAATCTATTTCTGTTTCAAGTTCTTCAATATAAGCATCTTGTTCTTCAATAGTTTCTTTTAAGAATTCTGATAGTAATTTACATTCAATTAAATTTTCTAAAAGGTCTTTAACTGTATTGATATTTATAATATTTATTTTATTATTATATTGAAATATAAGTATTCTTTCTTCTTTATTTTTTATAACGATATATTCAACTTCATCTCCAAAAATTTTATCTCTAAATTTATTTTTTATTATTTCCATTTACATTACCTCCAAATAAAAAAATCACAACTAATTGTTGTGTTACATATCTAAATCCATCTCACTTTCTTCTGATTCATTTGAAGTAGGAGAAGGGATATTTTCATATAAACCTTCAAAAAATTCAGGTGGATATTCTCTCTGTTCAAAATTACATTTACTTTTTCTTTTCTTATTTTTCTGTTTTTCCTGCCTTTGTTCAAGTTCTTCAACTCTTGCAATTACCCATCTTTTTATAGTTGCAAAATCGCTTTTATATTCAACTCCTTTAGATTTTTTATATAATGATAATTCTTCTATACATTTATAAGTTTTATTTTCTCCATATATATTAATTAACTCTTTATATTCAAAATCATATAAATATACATTTTCTGAATATTTTTTCTTTGTAACTGTGTGTGTATTTATATTTTTATTATTTATATTATTATCTTCCGATATTTGATGGGTAGCCTCTACATTTTTTGATGGAGAGGGGTACACATTATTTAATGGGTAGGGTACATCGTGAGGATAAATTTTTCTTTGTATTATTTCTTTATTTTCATTTCTAATAAGATCGACCATTATATAATTAAATTTTCTTAAATCTGCTAACCAACTTGTAATTGTCTTAGGATCAACTCCCAATTTCTCTCCTAAATATTTATTACTTGCATAGCAATATCCTTCTTTATTAGAAAGAGCAGTAATTAAAGCATACAGTAATTTTTCGTTAGGTTTTAAACTGTTATTGAATAACACAGTAGCAGGAATAACAGCAAAATAACCAATTCTATTTACTTCATTCTCTGTATCCACTTCTCTTATCACTTTCCTTTCCTGCTATAATACAAGCATATAATAATAAGCTAACATTAGCTCCTATAAAAATTCCTATAATTAATCCTGTCCAAAACATATTTAGTACCTCCTTTTCAAATCAAATCCCTTTTTTGAGCATTTTCGTATATTAATGCTAATAAATTACTTTTAATAGAAATTAAGGCTTTAGAATCAATTTTTAAGCTTTTTAAAATATCTTCGTCTTTAAATTTTTTAAAATATTTTAAAACTAAAAATTTATGGGTAATAGTGGAGTGCTTATATAAAAAAGCAAGTACCTTTTTTATAAGTACCTGCCATCTTCTATATTCTAATATCAAACTATCATTATTTAGTTTTATAATTTGATCCTCTAAAGTATTTCCTTTTGAAGTTTTACTTTTTAGCCAAGCTCTATTCGTTACATCTATTGCATCAATAATATTTGTTCGTCTTTCGCTAATTAAATCATCTATATTATTGTAATTATATAAATAAAATGATATTTTCTTTATTATTTCTTTTTGCATATCAACTTTTCTCCCTTCAGAAAAATAGGCACAAAAAAAGACAACAAATTATAAAATCTGTTGTCGAATTCTTTTGTATTATATTTCACAATAAATTTTTATAACTGATAATATGGAGGTTATTATAAAAAATCTATTGTTTTTTGTTATAAAATTTTTATTCACATTTTATACTTTCTCAAACTTTTTCAGCTTTCTTTAAATATATATTAGCCTTTGTTAGCCTTCCTCAACTACTTATGTGCAACTGCTTACAAACTGCTTGACAAGTATTTTTGAATATGGCTTGTTTCTAAGGATAGAGGCTATACCCAAGCGTCCACTCCGACCAGTTAAATAGTATACTTATGAGTATTAATCAAGGTGATTTGGTTGATACTCTTTTTTATAATATAGTAAATAAAAAAGAGGAGACCTTTATGAGAGTTATAGAATCTGTTTTAAATAATAAAGATTATTTAGAAGATTTAATTACAAGAAGTACATATCATTCGAACGCTATTGAGGGAAGTACACTTACTTATGCTGAAACTTATGCTATTCTTTACAATGACAATAGCTTTAAGATTGAAGGAAAAGAACCAAGAGAAATATATGAGGCTATCAATCATAAAAAAGCATTAGAATTAGTTTTTAAAAGTTTACAAAATAATGAACAATTTGATGAGAGATTTATAAAAAAATTAAATGAAACTATAAATAGAGATATTAAAGATACAGAAGGTTATAGAATTGTACAAGTATTTATTCAAGGTAGTGATCATATTCCACCAGAACCTGAAAAGGTCCCAAATTTAATGATGTATTATATTTATAATTATAATCATGATGAACAAGATATATTTGCTAAAATTGCTAAATATCATATTGATTTTGAAAAAATACATCCTTTTGAAGACGGAAATGGAAGAACTGGTAGATTACTTATAAACTGTGAATTATTAAAAAATGATTTACCACCTGTCGTTATAGTAAAAGAAGATAGGGTAAAATATTTTGAGTTTTTAAGGAATAATGATAGTACTGGATTAGCCAAATGGATAAAAGAATTATCAACTAGAGAAGAAGAAAGAATGGAGAAGTTTGGATATCCAAAAAATTAAAGAAAAAATATAATTACCAAAAAGCATTTTATTTTCTTCAAATAATTATTTACATTATAAAAAATTATATTAATCGTAAATGATTTTAAACAGCGATAAAAAACTATAATAAGCAGTATTGACTAATATTTTTTTATATAATAAAATATTTACGAGGTGAGATTATGAAAGTTGTAAAATTTATTTTTGTAACAGTTATAATTTTGGTTATTACTAGTTTTATACCATTCAAGCTATTTGATAAAGTTAAAGATGATCATTATTATTCTCAAGCTGATGGAACATTTATAAAAGGTCCTATGGGATATATGCAAATAATATCTCAAAATGAAAACATTACAGATGAATTGAAAAATGACGTTTTTAATCTTTCAAGTGAATATTCTAACATAATTCAACATAAACAAAAAGCATTTATTAATCTGTTTTTTTATGTATCAATAATATTAGGGGTAATGTTAATAGTTTTAGGTATAGTTTTATTGAAAGTAACTAAATATAGTCTTTTAGGTAAATGTTTAATAACAGCTGGTGTTATTTCAATTCTTATATATATATATATGTATACATCTACGTTAAATTCTCTGACACCAATATATAACATGTAAAAAACAACTTCATCCGAAGTTGTTTTTTAGTTTATATATTTTCATTTCTAATGTTTTCGATAATACTTTCATTGTTAACATTTTTTAGACAATATTTTTCTATAACTATTACAAGAACTAAAATAAATATATTTATAACAAGTATTAAATTAGCCGATAACATAAATCTAACAATATTAATTTTACTTGCAAAATAATAAATAACCGTATTGATTCCTACTCCTAAAAGTGTACCAAATATTATAGATTCTATACAATAAAATAAACTTTCCAAATATATTAGATGATTAAATTCTTTTCTTGTCATACCTATACTTTTTAATATAGAAAACTCTCGTTTTCTTAAAGTAATATTTGAACTTAGTATATTATAAATATTAGTTATAGCTATTATAGTTATTATTACGGTAATTCCATATAGTAGTATAGTTATTATTAATGTAGTTTGACTTTCTTTTAATATTTCTAATTCAATATTTTTGGCTAGAATTTCATCATAATTTTTTTCTATATATTTGCAAAATTCTTGTGGGCTATTTGTATTTACTGCTAAATATTGTACTTTATAATTTTTAAAAAGCTTATCAAAAAGTTCATCACTTATAATAAATTGTCCAATTTGTGAATTTGTATTCTCATATCCCATTGGAGATATGTCAGTTATGTAAGATACTTCTAAATTAATTTTTTGCTTTTCCTCCATGGTTTCTGCTTTTATAGTATCACCAACTTTTAAATCTATCAATTTTACTTTTTTATTTCCATCAGACATATAACTTATTATATCATTTTTCCATATAACTCCGTTTTTACAAGCATTATAATCTGCCCCAATTTTTTCTACATATCTTTTATATTCATCTTCGCCTAATGCCAAAATAGAATAACCAAATTTATCATCTATACTACACTTTGACAAATAAAAATTATATTTTTCTTTAGAAACATGTTCAGTCAAATCTAAAAATACTTGTTTTATCCTTGAAAGAGAAGATTTATTTATATACGAACTTTTAGATATCTCTGTTAATGTATTATATTTAATATTATCTTTTTCAAAAGCTTTATATCCTAAAAGTATATTATATTCTCTAGTTTGATAAAGTTCTGTTGTTAATTGATGGGTATAATTTACAAATGAATTTACACCAATTATCATACAAATGCTTATAATTAAAGTATATAAAATAGAATTATATTTTTTATTGTTTCTTATTATATTTTTATAAGATATTACACCACCAATTCCAAATATTTTTTTTATTAATGATTGAATTTTTACTTTTTTACCTTCTATTACTATATTATTCTCAACATTTTGCATATAGGTTGTTATAGGTGAAATATTATTTATCCTTTTTAAAGCTTTCATGCTAGCAAAATATACACTTATGTAGGATAAAATAATACTTACTAAAATTACCCAAAAGGGGATGTTGTATAATATATCAACATTTAAAAGTCCATCGTTTTTAACAAGTATTTTTTTTATTATAATTATTAAAACAGAAGTAAAAATGATACTAAAAAATATACCAATTATAATTCCAATTGTACATATAATATTATTTTCTTTAAAAGCTAATTTTTTTATTTCGGATTTTTTTGCTCCAATACATGACAATATGCTATATTGTTTTATCTTATCAGATATTAAAATATCAAAGCCACTTTTTAATATGATGGTACTGCATACAGTTAGTATTATTATCATTATTATAATTATAAAAGAAATTGCTTTTACAAAACTAAAACCTTCTGCTACACCAAATAAATTTAACAATTCATAATTTGTTCCGTATCCCACATTGTTATTTAAAGATAAATTTTCTTCAATTTCAAATGCTTTTTTAACATCTTTATACTTTACAGAATAAGAAGCGTAATCACTTATTTTATCAATCATAGAAATTGCTGTATAACCTGCTGCCTTATATGGCTCAATTGCTTCATTTGGTCTTTTTATAATACCAACTATTTTATAGGTTTTATTACCTAAAAATTCTTCTGTTATTCTGTTCTCTTTTTTCATACTTTTTAAATAAGTAGTTTTTTGAGAAATTACTTCACTATTATCCAAAATTAATCTATTTAGTTCTAATTCTATAGTTTGTCCTACCCTATATTTAATATTACCATTTACTTCTAACTGTTCTGATATTACTATTTCATTAGAATTTTTAGGTAAACGACCAGTTACAAGTTTTAACCCATAATTATTTAAAGCTCTTTCGTCAAATTCTAGAATTGCTAAATAATCCCTACCGTCACTATTTTTTAATTCGGTATATCCTATTTCTTGAGTAATAAAGTAACTTTCAATCTCATTATTTTGTGTTATAAAATAATTATTATCCTTAGGTACTTTAAAAAAAGTAGTATGGTAATTTCCTTTATTAGAAATTACATTATTAACAGATGTTTTATAAAAAGTCATAGCAAGTATTAAAACACTGCAGATTAACATGGTAGATAAAGATATACCAATTATTAAAGTTAAAGATCTTTTTTTATTTAGTTTTATATTATTTAACACATATCTATTTAATATTTTCATATCAATTTTTCCTTTCATCACTAATGATTTTACCATCTTTAATAGTGATTATTCTATCTGCTTTTTGTGCAATTTCTATATTATGTGTTATTATAATAAGTGTTTGATTATATTTTTTATTTGCTTTTTCAAATATATTTAATATTTCATCAGTAGTTTTTGAATCTAAATTTCCTGTTGGTTCGTCTGCTAAAATAATATCAGGTTTAGTAATTAAAGCTCTACCTATACTTACCCTTTGTTGTTGCCCGCCAGATAACTGACTTGGTAAATGTTTTCTTCTATCTTTCAAATTTAAAAGTTCAAGAAGTTCTTCTAATATCTTGCTATCTACTTTTCTTTTATCTAGCTCAATTGGTAAACAAATATTTTCCTCTACATTTAAAATAGGTATTAAATTATAAAATTGATAAATTATTCCTACTTTTTTTCTTCTAAATATTGCTAATTCATCATCACTTAAAGTATAAATATCTTCATTGTCATAATATATATTACCACTTGTAGGTCTATCAACTCCACCTAACATATGTAATAAAGTAGATTTTCCACTACCACTTGCACCTATAATTGCAATAAACTCTCCTTTTTTTATTTCAAATGATACATCATTAAGTGCTACAACTTTATTCATACTATTACCATATAATTTTGATAAATTACAAACTTTTATTGACTCCATATTTCACCTCTTTTTTATTTAGTTTACCATATACAAATATTAAAATCAATAATAAAAATGTACAAGGAAAAACAAGCAATAAATTATTTTTATGTTATGAATATATTTTTTATAATTGTATCTAAGAAAAATCTTTTGCTCAAAATTCATTTTTTATATTATAAAAAGGTTGTTGCCATAAGACAACAACCTAAAGTATGAGAAATATTCTTATTTTATTAAAAATTAAAAATCCTTCAGAGTTACTGTAACGGTAGCAACTCCAGAATAAGCCTGAACTTTTACAATATAGTTACCTCTGTGATTTGTGTTAATCATACCAACTCTCTGATTTGCACCAGGATTAAGCATGACCACACCACCATCAATACAAGAGTTACCATCAGGTCCGATGATACTTAAAGCAACAGGAGCACCTGTTACTGTGACTTCAGCATGTCCCCAAATACTCCAGCCAGGTGAATATATAGTACTTTCTGCATAATCACCTGTTGTAATAGTTGTTGAACCGCTGATTGCTTTTGGAACAACCGTATCTTCAGAACTTTCAAGAGAAGTAACTGTACTTGTCGTATCAGTTTCGGATGCAAAAGCAACTCCACTCATAGACAAACACAAAGTTAACACACAAAAAAGTGCAGAAATTCTTTTAAAAAGCTTCTTTTTTTGCATAATCATATCCTCCATTTGTAAAATATTTCCCATACTATAATACTTAAATTATAACATATATGAATATATAAAACAACATATTTATAAATAAATATTACGTGTTCTTTGCTTTTAAAATTAAAGTTTTTAAAAATATTTTTTATAATAATTATTTTAATTATAGCCGTTTTGGCAATTTATGCTATATTCTTTAGAGAAGTACCTGAAACAATTTCAAAAGAATATACTGTATCTACACAAGATATCACTGGAGGAATTAACATTAATGTAACAAATCGCTTAGTAGAATTAATAGTTAATGAAAATTCAAATGAAATAAAAATTCAATATGGAGAGAATCAAAAAGAATATTATGATTTTCAAATAAATGATAATAAAGTATTAGAAATGAAATTAACTTCAAATAAAGAATTGTTTGATTATATTGAAATAAATAATTCCAATGTTAGTCCTATAAAAGTGGAATTACCGGTACAATTTTTAGGAGGCTTGTCAATAACAACATCAAATAATGATATTGTTATACCAGAAATTGATATACAGGGAAATCTTGAACTTAATGCAAATAATGGAAATATTATATTAAATTCAGTAAATATTTCTAAAGATGTTAATTTAACGGGAAAAAACGGAAACATAACTGGAACAATAAAAGGTTCTTATGATGATTTTTCTATAAATGCCAAAGCACATAAAGGAGATAGTAATCTTCCAGCTAATAAAGAAGATGGATTAAAAAATTAAATGTTTATACAAATAATGGAGATATTAACTTAAATCTTGAAGATTAAAAAACTCCATATTTTTCTCAAAAACATCTAGACTAAAACTAGATGTTTTTTATCTATCTTAATTCGTAGTTCTTAATTTTTTCACAATATGAAAGTTATGTGAAGTTTTAAATAAAAGATTGAATTATTTGTAAATAAGAGTATAATAATATATAGAGATAATATAAATATTTATTATCTTACAAAATACATGTGCTTGTCTTATGGTAACAACACATAAATAATTAAAGGGAGTGATGTTTTATGATGATGATACCAAGAAGAAGAGATGATTTTGATCTATTTGGAGATTTATTTTCTGATCCATTTTTTGAAAGAAAGGAAAATAAATTAATGAAGACAGATATTAAAGAAAAAGGTGATAATTACTTAATAGATATTGATTTACCAGGGTATGATAAAGAAAATATTAGAATAAGTATTGATGATGGTTACCTTACAATATCTGCTAATATGGATAAGAAAATAGAAAATGAAAAAGATGGTAAGTTTATTCATCAAGAAAGATATGTAGGTGAATGTTCTAGAAGCTTTTATGTAGGAGATGGACTAAAAGAGTCTGATATAAAAGCAAGCTTTAAAAACGGAACTTTAAAAATTACTATTCCAAAAATTGATCAAAATAAATCTGTTAGCGAGAAAAAGTACATACCAATTGATGGAGAATAGCTATTAATTCAGAAATTGATATATAAATAATTCTTAAAAGATATTTTTATAAATAATTAGAAAAATAGATTAGAGAATTATAAGAACGGGATGATTTAAATTCATCCTGTTTTTTTTATAAATAATAAATTTTTGTTTCTACTATTATAATTATATAAAAAATAAAGGAGTAGAAAACTCTACTCCTTTATTTTTATTACCAGCTTCTCTGGTCGTCGTCTTTTGCGTCACCACGTCCGGCATAATGTTGCTTGCCACAGTTTCCAGGGCCGCTGCTTCCAGAAATAACTTTGTTTCCGTAGTCAGAGCATCTGTAAACTTCGTCTTGCTTGTCGTACCAGCAGCTCGAGCACTCAGAACATGTCATTCCCATAATTTTTACCTCCTATAGTTAAGAAAGTGTGTGAGTATTACAGTAATATTAGTAATACTTGGTTTATGGATATTAATATTATATACTATTATGTAAAATTTTGCAACTATTTTTTATCAAAATAATAGCTTTTTATTATATATCTATTATTTATGGTATTAAAAATAATATTAACATATTAGATGTAAAAGTTATAATATTTACATTATAAAAGTTTATTTTAAGATATAAAAAATGAACTCCGTAAGAAACAGAATTCATTTATATTTGTATTTATAAGTTATATTATTCTTCAACTCTAACAAACATATCTTTACCAACGCCACATAAAGGGCAAACCCAATCTTCTGGTAAATCTTCAAATTTTGTACCTTCTACAGCTTCATCATAAATATAACCACAAACAGTACATTCAAATTTCATAAAAACACCCCCTAACAATTAATCAATTCATTTGCCATATTATCTAATAATTGTAAATCAGATTCTTTTAAAGTAGATTTTATTGTAATAATATTATTGCATAAATTTATATCTTTCATTTTATTAATTATATCAAGCATAGACTTTGCAGCTGAAGGAGCCCAAGTACCATTTTCGATTATACCAATTTTCCTTTTTTGGAAGTTTTTTCCTTTTAGATGGTTTAAAAAATGTTCCATAGGAGGAAAAACCTCAGCATTATAACTAGACGCTGCAAGTACCATTTTATCATATCTAAAAGCATCTTCAACAGCCTCAGACATGTCATCGTTAACTAAATCTCTTAATACTACATTTTTAACACCTTTTTTAGTCAAAATAGCAGCAAGCTCTTTAGCAACATTTGCGGTATTACCGTGAATTGAAGCATATGCAATTAATATACCTTCATCTTCAGGTGTATAACTACTCCAAGTGTTATATTTATCAATATAATATGCTATATTTTCTTTTAATATAGGACCGTGCAAAGGACAAATTGTTTTTATTTCTATATTATTTAATTTTTTGAAAAGATTTTGAACTTGTATTCCATATTTTCCAACTATATTAAAGTAATATCTTCTTGCTTCACAAAGCCAATCTTCTTTATGGTCTAGAGCACCGAATTTACCAAAAGCATCCGCAGTAAATAATATTTTTTCATTTTCATAGTAAGTCATCATAACTTCAGGCCAGTGAATCATAGGAGCCATTATAAATTTAAAAATACTTTTACCTAATGTTAAAGTTTCGCCTTCATTTACAATAATTTTCCTTTGGTCAAAATTGTCAATATTAAAAAATTGAGACATAAACTTAAAAGTCATTTGATTTCCGATTATTTTCATGTTTGGATATTTGTTAGCCAGTGTTTCAATGTTAAAAGCATGGTCTGGTTCCATATGTGAAACTATTAGATAGTCAACTTTTTCTCCATGTAGATTTTCTTCTATATTTTTATACCATTCATCTGTAGCAACTTTATCAACAGTATCCATAATAATATTTTTATCAGATTTAATTAAATATGAATTATATGATATTCCATTTGGTATTAAATATTGACCTTCAAAAAGCTTAGTTCTTTTATCATCAACCCCTATATATATTAATTCATCTGTTATTTTGTTGTTTTCCATATGTTCCTCCTTGTATAATAATGTTAAGTTAAGAAAAATAACTTAACATTTATTTTTTCTATG
>OBKV01001488.1_pt1 | contig 14854 bp, 8 predicted proteins | sample 1517301 | NCBI WGS metagenome assembly OBKV01 (sample SAMN04571685, study PRJEB22368) | human gut metagenome | biome: human gut; material: stool | host: Homo sapiens | place: Luxembourg | collected 2012-06-29 | reverse complement strand
CCCAATGACGGCAAGTCCGACCGGGAAGCCTTAACCAAAATATTAGCCAAAATAGGCTCAAAAGTGGACAATGCCAAGGCGATAATCTATTTTCCTAAAGGAGAATACATTCTGCATACGGCAGCCGATGATGTAGATGGAAAATCACAAACAATTCAGTTATTAATGGGAGGAGTAATCCTGAAAGGTGACGGACGCGACCAAACTGTCATAAAAATGGATGCCCCTAACCAACCGACCAATCCAAGTGTCATGTATTCCTCACCTGTCATGCTGGAAATCAAGCATAATAGTGGATTATCCCCTATTACCGAGGTTACGGGAAACGCCGAAAAGGGGACTTTCTCAGTAGAAGTGGCCTCCACCACAGGTATTAAAGTCGGAGATTGGGTATGTTTACAACTGGCTGATAATAGTCCGGAACTTATCAAAGCAGAATTAGCACCTTACCAACCCACTTCAAACATGACTAATCTACATGAAGATGGCGTACAGGTCTTCGATTATCATTTAGTAGCAGCCATCGACGGGCAAACTGTTACTTTCAAAGAGCCAATCATGCATGCTGTAGATCCACAATGGAAATGGACTATCCAAAAATATCCCCACTATGAGAATGTAGGTGTGGAAGATATGACCTTTGAAGGAAAAGCTAAAGTTGACTTTACTCATCACGGTTCATGGGAGGACGATGGAGCCTACAAGCCTATCAATCTTATTCGCCTGACAAATTCATGGATGCGCCGCGTGGGCTTTCGTAGCGTCAGCGAAGCAAGTTCGATCGTCAACAGTTCCAATGTATCCGTATACGATGTGGTCATTGACGGAAACCGTGGTCACGCAGCTATCCGTTCGCAAGCCTCGTCACGCGTATTTATAGGCAAAGTGACGGACAAATCAAACGGATTCCTTATAGATAACAAAAATGTATACGAACAAGGAGCAGGCCAATACCACGCATGTGGTGTATCCAAGCAAAGTATAGGTGCTGTCATTTGGAATGTAGACTGGGGAACTGACGGTTGCTTTGAGTCTCATGCCACACAACCTCGTGCAACGCTGATTGACCGTTGTACAGGTGGTTTTATGAGATTCCGCCAGGGAGGTGATTACAACCAAATGCCTAATCACTTAGCCGATTTGACTTTGTGGAACTTTAATGCCAAGAACAATGTTGCGGATTCTCCATTCATCTGGTGGGACAACAATTCTCTTTGGTGGAAGTTCCTTCCTCCTATCGTAGTGGGATATCATGGCGGTAGTATTCATTTCGATGAAAGCCAAATGAAGTTGAATGAAGAACAGGGTAATACCGTTACTCCATATTCACTCTATGAAGCCCAATTACGCAAACGTTTAGGTGCAGTTCCGGCTTGGTTAAATTCACTCCAGTAATAACTTTAAAAACAAGATACAATTATGAAGAAACTTTGGTACGTATGTATGTTACTGACTGTATGTCTGGTAGGATGCAATAAGACAGACGACTTATGGGACGACGTTAACGATTTAAAGACTCGTGTTACCGCCCTTGAAAAAACCGTTCAAGATTTGAACTGGAACATTGAAGCCGTACGCGAACTTTGCAAAGAAGGCGCTACCATTACTGATATTGAATTAAAGGATGGTATATATACCATTACATTAAGTAATGGCAAGACACTCAAACTCGTTGAAGAAACCGGAGCGGGTGCCTTGATTCCTCAAATGGGCATCGACAACGATGGTTATTGGACGGTAAGCTATGACAACGGAAGCACTTTCACACAACTGAAAGATAAAAGCGGGAATCCTATAAAAGCAACGGCTGAAAATGGAAAGACTCCTCTTTTCCAAATCGATGCAGCAACAGGATACTGGCAAGTCAGCTACGACGGTAGTACTTATGAGAACGTAAAGGACTCTGCAGGCAATCCTGTAAAAGCAACCGACGGGGAAGCCGTAAAAGATAAATTTTTCAACTCTGTAGAAAAGGTTGGCAACAACTTCAATATTGAATTAAGAGATGGCACAAAGTTATCTATCCCTATCATCAGCAACTTCTACTGCAAGTTTGATGAAAGTATTGTAGGTATACAAAGAATCGCAGCAGGATCTACGAAAGATTTCATTGTACACATGAAGGGCGTAGAATCTTATATCATTACCGCTCCCGAAGGTTGGGAAGCGACTTTGTCTGAACCGTCCGCAGATAACGATGAAGGAACATTGACAATAAAAGCTCCTGCAACAGCAAAAACTCTATCGCGTGCCGTCGCTGATAATACCAAAGACGTATCTATTCTTGCAACTTCAGGAGCATATGCTGCCATCGCAAAAATACAGGTAGAGCTTGGAGAAGCAGAAACACGGATTGACTATAAAGCAAAATTCGATAACGGAGAAAGTATAACAATCGGTGATATCACATTTGATAAAAATACTTATCCCGATGCAGAAGTAGTAGAGTTGGATGGAACAGAACCAGAACTTGACAGCTATATCAATAATTCCAAGAAAGTCAAAATCTTATTCTTAACAGGAAATAATGATTTTACAACAATCAATCCTGTAAACCTTAATAATACAATTATTATCATTGGGAAATATTCTGATTCTAAACCTGTCATTAAACCTAGTAGGGTTTGGAAAACAGTCTCTGGAAATATCTTCATAAAGAATATTCATTTAGATATGAGTAGTTTCACTACTGATGGACAATATTTCAACAATTCGAATACTTCAAGTGCTACTGATTTCACAGCTTTGATCATAGATGAATGTAAGATCAGCGACGTTAAAAACCCAATTTATCAAGATACAGCAAAAGACAATTTGAATGGTATCAATACGATCATTATTAATAGAACTCGTATTATGGTCAATGCAGACAACAAAGCTCTCATACATCTATATACAACCAAAAACTTGGCTCCATACAAGAAATTTGCATTTACCAATAATATAGTATACAGTAAAACACCTTATGTGGGTCAAATATTGAATTGGGGATTACAAACAGACTTTACAGAAGGAAATCTTACTGCAATAATATCTAATAATACAGTAATTAATATTGCAGGAAACAATCCATATTTCAGACATAATAAAGGTAGTCTCACGATGACAAAAAACATCTTTTATGTAGACTCAAGTTTTGCAAAGAATAGCAACCTTTATACTTACGTGGGAAATGATACTCATCCTGTAAGTGTAACTACAGTAGATGTTAAAGATAATATCGTATATGGATTAACAAGTAACAGTAAATGGTATAATTACCATAGCAACTGTGATGCAAGTGCGAAAGTTGACCCCTATGTATTGACTCCTCACGCCACTGCACCACTGACCATTACTGATGTAGAAAACGGTATATTTGTCTTGGCAACAGATATGGATGGATACGGAGCAAACATAGAATAAGAAAACATTACAACATCAATAAAAAAGGATATCCGAATTTGGATATCCTTTTTTTATTGACTAATATCCCATTCCGAACTGCCACAACGGCACCACATTCATAAAGCCTCTTTCAATATCATCCTTCACCACAAATCCTTTCTGTACCTCCTGAATCTGCTTTTGTCCCTTTTTCTTTCCTCCCACCTCAAATGTCATATCATCAATCAAGAAATCAGAAACAGGAGAAGCTACTACATCCGAAAAAATACGGGTCTGGTTCAAAAAGAAAGTCTCCCTGATATTTCCAATATTAGAATTATCTTGAGCCAGACTATATATCAAATTGGTATTATCCAGATAAATTTTATCTACTTTCCCTAACCCGCGTATTCCGCCGGTAGCATCTCTCAACTGCGCTATCAACCCTGCCTCTTCAATATAAAGGCAATAATCGGATATATTATTACGGCTCACTTCAAGAATTTTAGCTATACTGCTAAAATTAGGCTTGAACGGCACACTCTTAGCAATGATAGCAAGAAGTTGCTTAAGTTTACGCCCAGTGGAAACATTCATATCAGCAAATTGAGGTATGTCCGACTCCAAAGTCAAATTGATGATCTGTCGCAAACGTATATCAAAATCTTCCTCCAATGCAAAAGGATAGTAGCCTTTCTGCAAATAGTCATGAAAGAGTGGAAGCGGATGCTCTAAACCCGGAATTTCCACTTTATGCGCTACAATATCCTGCAAACTGTATATTCCAGAAGGAATACGATGAAATAAATACAAATACTCACGAAAAGAAAGTCCCTGCATCTGATACATGACAGCGCGACGACTCAAATCTGAAGCTCCTTTATTAATATCCAATACAGATGAACCTGTAAAAACAATATTCAACTCTGAATGATAATCGTAAATCAATTTAAGCTCTTTCGACCAATCTTTATATTTATGAATTTCATCAATAAACAAATACTTGCCTCCCATTTTTACAAAAGCATCTGCCAAGTCAAGCAAACGATGGCTGGCAAAATAAAAATCTTCAGCCGTCACATATAAAGAGTCATTTAAATTCAGCTTTTCTTTAATGTGCTGTAATACAAGAGTCGTCTTCCCTACTCCTCTAGGTCCCGTAAGCCCTATCATGCGACTATTCCAATTTATCCTGGAATAAATATACCGGTGAAACTCAATATTAGTCTCCCGTATCATCTTGTGAAAATACTCAAATAACTTATCCATATAGCATTGGTTTATAGACAAAGATACGATTATTTGCACTATAATAGTGCAAATAACAAAACAAATTGCACTTTCACAGTGCAATTTCAGCTAAAGCCACATCTTTTCCCCCACCACCTTGCAGAAAAACTTTTTTAATTTATCTTTGCATCCAAAACAACCCTACATGAAATACAAACTTATCGTGCTCGATCTTGACGGCACACTCACCAACTCTAAAAAGGAAATCACTCCCCGCAACAGGGAAACTCTGATACGTATGCAAGAGCAAGGAATACGACTGGTATTAGCTTCCGGTCGACCTACTTATGGTATTGTGCCATTAGCTAATGAGTTACGTATGAATGAATTCGGTGGATTCATCCTGTCCTATAACGGAGGAGAAATCATTAATTGGGAAACACAAGAGATGGTATATGAAAATGTGTTGCCTAATGAAGTTGTTCCAGTGCTCTACGAATGTGCCCGTACCCATCAACTAAGTATATTAACCTATGACGGAGCAGAGATAATAACCGAAAACTCTCAAGATCCATACGTATTAAAAGAGGCCTTTCTCAATAAAATGGCAGTTCGGGAGACAAATGACTTCCTGACAGACATCACGCTTCCCGTAGCCAAATGCCTCATCGTAGGAGATTCCGATAAACTGATTCCACTTGAAGCCGAACTTTGTCTCCGGCTGCAAGGTCGCATTAATGTTTTCCGTTCAGAACCCTATTTTCTCGAATTAGTCCCGCAAGGTATCGACAAGGCTCTTTCTTTGGCCGTCCTGTTAAAAGAAATAGGAGTAGCACGTGAAGAAGTTATAGCCATAGGTGATGGCTATAATGACCTATCCATGATTAAGTTTGCAGGATTGGGGATTGCCATGGGAAATGCTCAAGAACCTGTAAAAAAAGCAGCAGATTACATCACCCTGAGTAACGAAGAGGATGGTGTAGCCGAAGCAATCAATAAGTTTTGCAATCAACAATAGCCAAACATTTACTGACATGCCGGCAGAGTTTTAGTTTCTCGGTGAGAAACCTTTGGTTTCAAGGAATGAAACTATTGGTTCCTCGGTGTGAAACTGTTAGTTTCATACCGGGAAACAAATCACATTACTGGTAAAAACGACCCGACACTTAAAATCAACCGATTAAAGATAGGGCGCATATTCAGATTTTATACTAACTTTGCGGTTCCAATAAAACAAATATAAAATGTTATGGAACATCAACTTACCATTTACAACACCTTAGATAGAAAGAAAGAGTTGTTTGTACCGCTTCATGCACCTCATGTAGGCATGTATGTATGCGGACCGACTGTTTACGGAGATGCCCATTTAGGACACGCCCGTCCGGCTATAACCTTCGATGTGTTATTCCGCTATCTCACCCACCTAGGATATAAAGTACGCTACGTACGAAATATTACCGACGTAGGTCATCTGGAACACGATGCCGATGACGGAGAAGACAAGATCGCCAAGAAAGCACGTCTGGAAGAGTTGGAACCAATGGAGGTTGTTCAATATTTCCTGAACCGCTATCATAAAGCAATGGAAGCGTTGAATGTACTTTCTCCAAGCATTGAGCCACATGCTTCAGGACACATCATTGAACAAATCCAACTGGTACAGAAGATTTTGGATGCCGGATATGCCTATGAAAGCGAAGGCTCCGTCTACTTCGATGTAGCCAAATACAATAAAGATTACCACTACGGAAAACTTTCCGGACGTAATTTGGACGACGTATTAAATACCACCCGTGACCTCGACGGACAAAGCGAAAAACGTAATCCCGCCGACTTCGCCCTCTGGAACATATCATGCGCTGGCCGTCTCCATGGAGCGACGGTTTCCCCGGATGGCACGCTGAATGTACTGCTATGGGACGCAAATACCTGGGTGAACACTTCGATATTCACGGAGGAGGAATGGACTTGATTTTCCCTCACCACGAATGTGAAATCGCACAATCGGTAGCTTCACAAGGCGACGACATGGTTCACTACTGGATGCACAACAACATGATTACCATCAACGGAACCAAGATGGGTAAATCACTTGGTAACTTCATCACTCTGGACGAATTCTTCACCGGTACTCATAAGCTGCTGGCGCAAGCCTACACACCAATGACAATCCGTTTCTTCATCCTGCAAGCTCATTACCGCAGCACGGTAGACTTTAGCAATGAAGCACTGCAAGCATCCGAAAAGGGTCTGCAACGTCTGATGGAAGCTATTGACGCATTAGATAAGATAACTCCCTCATCGGGCACTTCAGAGGGAATCAACGTGAAAGAACTGCGCGCCAAATGCTACGAAGCAATGAATGACGATTTGAATACACCGATTGTCATCGCACAGCTTTTCGAAGGCGCCCGCATTATAAACAATATCATTGCCGGCAATGCCACCATCTCCGCCGAAGACCTGAAAGACCTGAAAGAAACATTCCATCTGTTCAGTTTCGACATCATGGGATTGAAAGAAGAAAAAGGCTCTTCAGATGGTCGTGAAGCAGCTTACGGCAAGGTAGTAGATATGTTACTGGAACAACGTATGAAAGCGAAAGCCAACAAAGACTGGGCTACTTCCGACGAAATCCGCAACACACTGACAGCACTCGGATTTGAAATCAAAGATACTAAAGACGGTTTCGAATGGAGACTGAATAAGTAACAAGAAAAGAAAGTGCCCAACGCACCGTGTAAATACAAAGAAGACCGGCTCCCCACGAACCGGTCTTCTCTTTTTTCATAGAAACATGATAACTAATACCCTCTCTTTAAATTCTTATTTTCTCTTATCTTATTCACTAATTATTTATTTTCCATGAGCATTTCAACCGGCTGTCCATGCTGACAAGTTACCGTCAGTACGGTCTGGTCTCCCTGCTGTTCCAACCGGACATTTTCCATCGGGCTTGTCAATGTCCAATGCCCTTTAAGCCGTATCTCCTTAGTAATAGGACGACTGGGTTCTTTCGTTGTATACGTCTTCTCTTCTATATTCAGATTCGGATCACAGACGCTTAAACGGATCCCCTTATCAGATTCTTTTGCATACATCACCATTGTTTCCGCAGGAATAGCCACGAACACTTTATCAGTGGCAGGCTGATAAGCTTCAAAAGCAGCATACGCCGTGATACCAGTCTTTTTATCATAAACAACGTGAGCAGTCTGATCCCGTTGCAACACCTCGTATGCAGGAGTTTTGCGCAGTTCGTCGAGATCGGAAGCAGAAGGCTGTATCAATACCATATATTCATAAGTCCCCTCTTTCGGCGCCTTGCCATGTTCTATCCAGGCAGAAGAAAATTTTCCTTTGGTTATTTCACGCGTCTTTTCATGCCGTGATTCCTGTTCTGCCACCTGTGCGCGAACGGTTCCGTCCACTACATGATAATAATTGTCATAACCATCATGAAGCCAATAGTTATCCTCTCCTACTTTGGGCTCCTTACCATTATATTTTGTCTGGAAAAGAGTCGTTTCCGTAGGATAATCCGCATTGGAGTTCGAAATACCTGTTCCCAGGCAAACCATCCGGTTATCAAAACAGAAAACGGATTTACGGGCCACAAAGTCTGGTGTGAAATTCTCATAATCCCGTTCTGCCAATTTCATAGCGAACATTCCATTTTTACCATCTAAAGAACTGCTTCCGGAGAAATTCTCTTTGGAGCGTGCCATAGTCGTTCCTTTCAATGGGCTATCAAGCAAGTCGAAAGGCAAATGAATGGTAGTTGTACCCGGCAAACGATTCCAGTCCCATCCCTCCTGCACAAAGCCGCTTCCGGCACGTGACACGGGATTTCCTTTCCCCATAATCTGCACGGAGCCATAACTCTGATAACGTCCGTAACGGTTATCTTTCGTATAAATTTCAGAGCCCCATACGTCAGTGGTATACCCTTTCAATGTCACCATCCAGTCCGCACGACGGAAAATGCCTGCCGAACCATAGTTGTAAACGAAGAATCCCTGTGGAGCCTGTGCCGGTTGAATACCTTCCTTCTTGAAGAAACGCGCATTCGGAGTATCACTATTGCGTATCAGACGTAAATAGTCGGCAGCCAGACCACGATCAAACGTATTTCCCTGACCGGACAAATCGCCGGATAAAGCGATATTGGCAAATGCTTCGATATCATCGCTTCCCATCTTCCCTCCAAAAGGATGACGGCCACTGATTCCGATGCCCCATTCATAGAAATTGCAATAATTGCGCATAGCAATAAAGGCTGATTTCATGTGTTTGCGCGCATCTTCGGTCAGTTCAAAACTTGTACCATTGGTAAATGCAATATATTCTCCTACAGTCGCAAGTACTCCAGTGGTATATCCCGGATAGAAACCGCCATGATGGAAAGTCGTACCGTCTACCTTTATACCACCGATCGTTCCCGGAGTATAACGCAAAGAAGAAGATAGCCAACGTGACAAGCCGCTCAAAGCTTGCGCCTGTTCCCTTGCATCGGGAAACATCATAGCGGAAATAAATTTCGCCATCAATAACGTATGCCAGGAATCCAACAATTCATCACGTGTTGGAGAACATGGCTGACGAGTTTCTTGCAGAGCCGCCCAAAAACGCAATGTGGAGAGATAAGCATCCCGATGAGGATGTTTATAGATAGCATCACGCATCAGCCAGGCAGTTGTATATATCTTACGTACCTGATAACCATAATGATGATTGGTACCCATACCGCTACCGTATGCAAATCCCTGATCGATAGCATAGTCGAATACGGTAAAGTAGTTTTTCTTTGATGTTTCGTTCTGGTTATAATAAGCATCATAGGCAAAGCCGGAAAGCATCGTTTCAATATCGTTCCATGACATTTCTCCTTTCTTCTTGTCCTGTTCATCAGGAGCAACAATAGGAGTTCCTATAAATCCCGTCCCAGCGATGGATGGACTGATAGCCGCTTTCTCAAATGTTTTATAGGCAGCATTAATAGGCCCTTGCGGTGCCTTTTTCACTTCCAGAAAATCTGTCAAACGTTGTTCGATAGTCTTCAGCTCCTTCTTTTGTTCGCTTGTCAATTTAGAAGGCAGAGGAATATCATACGACTGTTGTTCCCATTTCCACACGAGACACCAATGCCACAGGTCACGATTAGACAGCCCATTATTGGTAGGCAACTGTTGGTCGGGAGTGGTACGAAGATTCATTTTCTTTTCCGGAAAAATCAGACGGTCAAGAAAGATACGTCCCTTCCGTTGCGGGGCAACCAGCCGATAGGCTACGATCTTCTTATCTTTCTTGTCGCCCTGCATATACTCAAAAGAGATCCAGCAAGCCCGCCAGCCTGCTGCCTGCAAACGATAAGAGAACCAGTAAGAGACTTCTCCCTCCTTATTCAGAAACTCAAAACGAATAGAATCCTGCTGCGGTTTCTCATTATAAATCCACAAGGTAATGCCGAACTGCTTCTCGTTTCTCGTATTCAACGATAAAGGAGCAATTTGAACATCCAGCGTAGAACCGGGCTGAAAGTCCCATTCCAGACTACTTTCACCCTCTTTGTAAAAAAGAGAAGAGATTTTCACTTCTCCCTTTCCGGAAACTGTAAATGCTTCGGGCACTTCTTCTTCAAATCCGATGAGTTGAGCGAAAGCTGAAGGAATGATTCCCAAAAGGAATAATACTATAAAACAACTGTTTTTCATTACTATTTTCAATTTAAACGCGGATGCGGATTAACACCTATTATTGTCGCAGAGATTTACTCCTAAAATTGGCACTTATTTGAGTTAATCAGCGTTTTATAAATTACTAATCGCTAATAAGGAATCCGATCTGACAGAATCTTTTCCGTATACCAAGGATCATTAATTTCCTTCAACATAGCTCCCATTTCACCGCAAAGTTGTGCCACAATCTCCTTATTTTCTTCCAAAGGCAGGTTATGCAGTTGATATGGATCTTTTACATCATCGAATAAGAGGCTTTTCTTCAATTGCTTCGTATCACGGTCGATATATAACGCCAATGTATATTGAGCCGTCTTGATACCTCTTGAAGAAGGGAAGTAAGTCTGCACCAATCCATTTTCATCTTTATCACCATCTACATTCTGAATATACAGTGCACCTGTAGGACGAACAATTTCAGCCTTTTCATCGAAGAAAAGAGGAGCGAAATTACGTCCCTGCACTTCCGCCGGAATAGAATCACCCAGTCCGCACAAGCCAAGCACCGTAGGCATAATATCAGGAGCGGAGAGCAATAAATCATCTACCCTCGGCTGAATCTTACCGGGAAAACGAACCAGGAACGGAATATTCATGGATTCAGAATAAGGGGAATTCTTCGGATCATCAGTGCGCTGGCTACACATCGTCTCACCATGATCGGAAGCAAAGATTACGACTGTATTCTTATCCAATCCCAATTCTTTCAATGTCGTCAAAATCTGTCCGAAAGCACGGTCTACTCCGGTAACGGAAGCGAAATAATAACGTGCAGACTCCGCTTTCTTCATCTTCAAATCGACATTCGGACGAATCAACAGACTATCCAGAGGCTGATCTTTATAAAGATTAAAATCCTGCTCTTCACAGTCATTCAAGGAGCGATACGGGCTGTGAGGAGGATTCATGCCCACCATTATGAAGAAAGGTTTCTTGGTATCACGTACGTTACCGTCATTTTTCAGATAAGAAATGACTTTGCCTGATTCGTGTAAAGGTGACCATTCCTTCGGATCGTGTCTCTTACCATCCGTATCCCAATAATGCGGGTTCTTGTGTTCGTCAAATGTTCCGTAAGAATACCAGTAGTTAAAGCCGTGCCGGCGTTCTTTCGGTGTATAGGCATCCCATGCCGGACGTTTTTCTTCCACATACTGTCCCGGATGTTCGGGATCATTCGGAGTCGGGAAGTCAGCGTGAAGTTTACCAAAATAAGCACAGTCATAACCTGCTTTGCTGAACACATCGCCGATACATTCCGCATCCTCGCGTAAGGAACTGATCGGACGTGTAGAATTGCAATTCAATGGTACACCGCTTTTGTTCGGATACATACCGGTCAGTAACATTCCACGATGAGGGCTGCTCAACGGACAGTTACTCTGTGCAGACGACAAGACCATAGATTCACGTGCAAAGGCATCCAGATTAGGAGTATGCACGGGGTCTCCTTCAAAGTTTACTTTATCCCGGAATCCGTCCTGCCTCCAGAAGCCCATCGCCTGGTTACGGTATTGATCGGGAAATACATAGATTATATTAGGATGCTCCGCTTGTTGGGACGCTTGCTTCGGAGCCTTGCAACCTTGTGCGGCAAACAGCGTCAAGCCTCCTACAAGAAGGTTTATAGGTTTATTCATGATAGTTTATGATAAATAATTAAAACAGGTAAATGACAAACGGTCAATAGAAAGTTATAGATAATAAGTAGCGAATGATAAACGGTAAACATGTTCCGTCAGAATCCGCTAAGCATTCACCGTTCACTGTTTACCGTTCATTGTCTATTTCTTATTTCTTTTCCAAATCTCTTTTACGCATCAGTCCTTCCAGGAAGTAATAGTCAGCATAGTTCAGAGGAACGTCAATTTCCTGACCGTGAGGAATACTGCCAACCGAATGCATCAGGATAAAGTTTCCATTTGTTCCAACTTCTGCGCGATAAGCAGGTGAGCCCAAACTTTCCATTATCTTATCAGCCGTTTCCTTGTAGTGGTTGCCCGGCAGATAGCCATCCAGTTCGTAAAGGGCAGAGGCTGTACAAGCTGCTGCAGAAGCATCACGCGGTTCGTTCGGAATATTCGGAGCATCATAATCCCAGTATGGTACGAGGTCTTCCGGCAGGTTCTTATTATTAAAGATGAAGTTATAGACTTTTTGTGCCTGGTCGAGATATTTCTTATCTTTGGTATAGCGATAGCAGGTAGTATATCCATACAGAGCCCATGCTTGTCCGCGAGCCCAAGCCGATTCGTCGGCATATCCTTGTGCAGTTTGTCTCTTACGCACTTCTCCTGTCTCCGGATCGTAATCTACCACATGGTAGCAGCTGTTGTCCGGACGGAAGTGGTGAGCCATTGTTGTATCAGCATGTTTCACTGCAATATTGTAGAAAGTAGAATCTCCGGAAAGAGCTGTTGCTTCAAATAAGAGTTCGAGATTCATCATATTATCAATAATCACCGGACATTTCCATCCCCGTGTTCCCTGCCAACCTTTATCGGCATCCCATGACTGGATAACGCCTGCATTCGGACGAAAACGAGTGGACAATGATTTGGCAGCTTCTATAATGACGTCTTTGTACTCTTTCTTATCTGCCATGCGATAGCCGTTCAAATAACTGCAACCGATCATGAAACCTACATCATGATGCCATTTCAGATATTTCACAGAATCAAGAGCTTCTGTATATTTCTCAGCCAGCGGCAACCATTTCTTATCACCCGTCAGATTATAAGTCAACCATATACTACCGGGAAAGAAACCGGAGCACCAGTCTTCCATCGGTATGTAAGAGATACTCCCATCTTCGTTGATTGTTCTCGGATTCAAGATTTTACCGGACTTCTCAATAATGTCCGTCTGGATTGTGTTCTGTGCCACAGCGTTGTCGATGTTGTCCTGAATAAAGTCTACTTCAACCTTTTTTTGTCCACCGCAACTCGTAAAGATCAATAGGGAAAGTCCTAATGCGCTAAGAATTGTTTTCATAATACAGGGATTATTTGTTAAGTGATTAATTTTCCTGATGGCAAAAGTAGTGCATTTAAATAGAATTGACCGACCTAAATAATCCAAATGAAGGACAATTTTGGTACATTTCACTGAAAAATGAAGGAATGGATAGAATTATATATTCAAAAAAACAGAGTCCAGATACAAAGAAAGTATCTGAATTCTGTTTTCTCAATTATATAATATTGCAAACTATATCTATAATTCGAATGGCTACAGATGAGTTTTTTGTTCAGCCAAATAGCTAATCCGGCTTCTTACTTTAAACTTTCACAAATTTCCGTATTTGCCCTCTTCAATTTCTGTTCATCCAGTTTTATTACTTTGCGGTCGTATGTCATCAATCCGTTCACTTCGATCTCAACATCTGTAGTCTGTGTATAAACAGCAGCCGAGAATCCACGTGCAATCATATCCTTCAGCATATTAGCATACTTCAGATACTCATCAGTAGCTTCTTTGGAAGTACTAAACTGAACATACCCCCAATTACGATTCGGCTCCCAAAGATGCTCCTTCAGCACTAAACCAATTCCTCCATACTCTCCGAGTACAGTTGCACGCTGTGCGTCATATAAATACATCTCCGGACCGGGATAATTATGCAAATCGAGCATATCACCACAGGTATAATGATTACCTCCACTGGCAGGATTCACTAAACGGGAAGGATCATATTGCTTTGTCCATTCTGCTATTTCAGGGGTTTTAAACTGCCCCCAAGCCTCATTGAAAGGTACCCATGTGCCAATACAAGGATAAGAGTAAAGGCAGTCGATAATTTCTTTCCATTCTTTACGGTAAATAGCCTCTGATTCAGCAGACCGTTTGAATTCTGTTCCCTCAAAATACTTCCGATTCTGCCACTCGGGATTCTTATCGCCACTCGGCATGTCCTGCCACACAATAACCCCTAAACGATCACAATACGTATACCAACGGGCAGGCTCTACTTTTATATGTTTGCGAATCATATTATATCCAAAATCTTTTGTCTTTTGAATATCATATACTAAAGCCTCATCCGAAGGTGCTGTATACAAGCCATCCGGCCACCAGCCCTGATCTAAAAGACCAAATTGAAACAAGTCTTTATTATTCAGTTGCAGACGCACAATTCCATTTTTATCACGCTTCGTTGAATATTTACGCATGGCAGTATAGCTCTTAACCTTATCGATCAACTTATTTTCTGAATACAGACAAATTTCCATATCATATAAAAACGGAGAATCCGGAGACCACCACTTTACATCAGACGGCATAGCAATCTCAACCGGAATACCATTTACGGAACTTCCTACAGCCACCAACTGCTTTCCTTCTAATACCTTCACCTCCAATTTATCTGAAAGCATCTGATGATCTGTCATAACCTCTACTGTCAACTTATTCCTGTCAATATCAGGAGTCGTCTTGACATTGACAATCGACCGGATTGGCACAGGTTCCAGCCAAACAGTTTGCCAAATACCACTAACTGGAGTATACCGAATACT
>OBKV01001472.1_pt1 | contig 14987 bp, 17 predicted proteins | sample 1517301 | NCBI WGS metagenome assembly OBKV01 (sample SAMN04571685, study PRJEB22368) | human gut metagenome | biome: human gut; material: stool | host: Homo sapiens | place: Luxembourg | collected 2012-06-29 | reverse complement strand
AGTCCCAATTTATGGCTGGATACACCGCTTTTTTTAAGTCCCAATTTATGGCTGGGTTCACCACTTTTTTCTACTATTAAGTAGTAATAATATTATATGTAATAAAATTTATAAATACTACTATTTATAGTAATATTATATCATATTCTTTATTTTTTTCAATCGCTTTTATAAGATTTTATGTTTTCTAGTATATATTACTCCTGCTCCATAAGAACTGGTATTATTTGTTTCTTACGTGAAACAACTCCTTTTAAGAAAGCAGTATTATTTTCTAATTTAACATTATATGCAGACTCTGTTATGTATGCTTTTTTACCTAATACTATAGCTTGTGAATTGCTATTTATTATATCAGTTATTGCAAAAAAGAATATATCTAAATTCTTTTCTTCAATTACTTTTTTCATTTCTTCTTCTATTTTATCTTTTCTTTTCATCATATCTTCTATAGATGCTGTATTTACTTGAGCTATTATAGCTTTTGAATTTTTTAGCATAACTTCTTTTGCATCTAAGTTAATTAATTCTAATTCAGTTAAATCAGATAAGTCTGTTCCAGCTTTTAACATTTCTAATCCATATTTTTCCACATCAATATTTGCGATACTTGCTAAATCTTTAGCAGCTAATTTATCATCTTCTGTGCAAGTTGGTGATTTAAATAATAATGTATCAGAAATTATAGCACTAAGCATTAATATAGCTTCTTTTCTTTCTATTTGCATATTATTTCTTTTAAATTCTTTATATAATATAGTTGATGTACAACCAACTGGTTCTGCTAAATAATATAATGGTTCTGCTGTCTTAAATTCACAAATTCTATGATGGTCTACTACCTTTTTTATTTTTGCATTTTCTATATTATTAACACTTTGTGTAAATTCATTATGGTCTACTAATATAACTTCTTGTTCATCATCTATACTTTCTATATATCTAGGTTCTTCTATATTAAGATAATTTAATACATATTTTGTTTCTTTGTTTATATTTCCAAGTCTTACTGCTTCTACATCTAACCCATTATTTTTTTCAAATTTTTCTTTTACTAAAGCTGAACATATACTATCTGTATCAGGATTTTTATGTCCAAAAACTAATATTTTACTCATATTTAATTCTCCCCTTCTATTTAAATTTTTGCTCTTGCTTTGTAAGTATTCTATATATACTACTTCTATGTTTAAACATTACAATAGCTTCTGCAATTAAAACAGCAACTATATAATCATAACGGTTTACAAAAGAAATAATTAAGTATAATATGGAACCTGCTAATGTCCCCATTGATACTGTCCTAGTAAATAATAGTACAAGTAAACCTGCAATTATACATATAACAGCATTTGTTGGATCAAATATAGCTACTGTAGTTATCCCTACTATAACACCTTTTCCACCTCTAAATCCATAATATATTGGAAAACAATGTCCAATAATAGAGGCCAATATAAATATTGTTTTAAAAGTTGTATCCACACTATTACCAAATAATTTTGATATCAAAAGCATTATAAAAAAGCTTACAAAAACTTTTACTTCATCAAGTATAATTACTAATATACCTAGTGGTGTACCTAATACTCTCATAGCATTAGCAGTACCAGCATTGCCACTACCAAGCTTTCTTATATCTTCTCCTGTTTTTCTTTTACATATTTCTATAGCTGGATTTATACTACATATAAAATATACAATAAGAAATGTTAAAACTGTATATAAATTAATCATATACTCTACTCCTTTTCACCTTTTTCTCTTATTATCATATGTATTGGAGTACCAATAAATCCAAATTGTTTTCTTAAATGATTCTCTATATATCTAACATATGAAAAATGCATTAGTGGCTTTGAATTAACAAATATTACAAAAGTAGGTGGTCGTATACTTACCTGTGTCATATAATATATTTTTAATCTTCTACCTTTATCTGATGGTGGTTGTGTTATTGCTATAGCCTCAGATAAAGTATCATTTAATAAGCCTGTAGGTACTCTTAAAGCATTTTGTTCATTTACCTTATTTATCATTTCAAATATATTATTTACTCTTTGCCCTGTCATTGCAGATATAAATATTATAGGTGCATATGAAAGATAAGCTAGTTTTTCATATACTTTCTTTTTATATACTGCCATTGTATTTGTTTCTTTTTCAACCAAGTCCCATTTATTTATAACTATAATAACACCTTTTCCTGCCTCATGTGCAAGACCAGCAATTTTTTCATCTTGTTCTGTTACACCCTCTGTTGCATCTATCATAATTAAACATACATCAGATTTTTCTATAGCATTCATTGCTTTTAAAACAGAATACTTTTCTAGAGTATCATATACTTTATTTTTTCTTCTAATTCCAGCCGTATCAACAAAAATATATTTTCCATACTTATTCTTAAAGCTAGTGTCAATAGAATCCCTCGTTGTTCCAGCTATGTCTGATACTATAACTCTGTCTTCGCCCAATATTTTGTTAATTAAAGAAGACTTACCAGCATTTGGCTTACCTATTATAGCAACTCTAATAGTTTCTTCATCTTCTATTTCATTTTCTACATTATCAAATTTATAGTAAATTTCATCTAGAAGTTCACCTATTCCAAGTTTTCCATTCGCTGATATAGGAATTGGATCACCAAGTCCTAAATTATAAAACTCATATAGTTCCATAGGCGGTTTACCTACTCTGTCACATTTATTACATACAAGTATAACTGGCTTTTTAGTTTTTCTTAACATTTCCGCTACTGCAAGATCAGATTGTGTAACACCTGCTTTTACATCTGTTATAAATACTATAACATCTGCTATATCCATAGCAAGCATAGCCTGTCTTCTCATCTGTTTTAAAATAATATCATCTGATTCTGGTTCTATTCCACCAGTATCAATTATTTGAAAAGTAGTACCTCTCCATGTACAATCTGCATAAACTCTATCCCTAGTAACGCCTGGTACATCTTTTATAATAGATATTTTCTCACCTGCAAATACGTTAAATAATGTAGATTTACCAACATTAGGTCTACCAACAATTGCTACAACTTTCTTTGCCAATCCTATCGCCTCCTTATGTATAGAAAAATAGCTTTATATATTTTAACATTTTTTACTAGATTTGTCAAAATAGTACTTATACTATCTTTCCACCACCAATTACTATATCATCATCATAAAATACAATTGCTTGACCTGGTGTTATAGCCATTTGTGGCTCATCAAATACTACTTTTAATAAATCATTTTTTCCTTCTACACTATATACTGTTGCACTAGCCTCTTTAGCAGCGTATCTTATCTTTGCTTTTACATTAATGCTATTTGTTATATTATCAATTGCAAGTAAATTTAAATCATTAACAAAAGCTTCTTTAGAATAAGTATTTTCTTTTTGACCAACTATTACTTGATTATACTTTTTATCTAACTTAATAACATATAGAGGTTTATCATTTTGTATCCCAAGTCCTTTTCTTTGACCTATAGTATAATTAATTAATCCCTTATGTTGTCCCCTAACATTTCCTGAAATATCTACAATATTTCCAGGTTTTATGCAATTTTTACTTTCTATATCATTTACATTTTCCTTTAAAAAATTTGAATAATCATTATCTGGTATAAAACATATCTCTTGACTATCTGGTTTATTTGCAACACTAAGTCCATTTTTTATAGCGATATTTCGTATATCATCCTTACTTTCAAAAGATTGCAATGGAAATATTATATGCTCTATTATTTCTTTAGGAATATTGTATAAAACATATGATTGATCCTTTTTTATTGAATCTGATTTTTTTATTACATACCTTTTATATTTTTCACTATAGCAAGTCTTAGCATAATGCCCTGTAGCAATATAATATGCTCCAAGTTCCTTTGCTTTTTCCCACATCATTCCAAACTTTAAATATCTATTGCATTCAATACATGGATTTGGAGTTTTAGCGTCTAAATATTTATTAATAAAGTCATCTATTACATATTTTTTAAACTCCTCTTTGTAATTTACAACGTGATGTTCTATCCCAAGTTTATCACATACTTTCTTTGCATCTTCTACTGTCTTGTTATCATCACACCAAAGTTGCATTGTAATTCCTATTACCTCATATCCTTTTTCTTTAAGTAATAAGGCTGAAACAGAGCTATCAACACCGCCACTCATACCAAGTAATACTTTCTTTTTATCTAACATATCTTCTCCTATTTTTCATTTTTTATTGTATATTTATATTTTACTTTAGCTTTTACACAATTTTTACACTTTTGACTATCAGGATTATACTCACAATCTAATTTATCTACATCAATTATTGTCTTTATATAGTCTTCAAACTTTTTAATAGTGTCTTCAGATATAGCATATTTCATAGTACTTGCTTCTTTATCAGCAACTTCTTCTTTTACTTCTAAAACCTGTACTAAAAAAGCTTTTAATATTTCATGTCTTTTTACAATTTTTTTTGCTTTTTCAATTCCTTTTTTAGTTAAAAGTATATCGCCATAACTTTCATATTTAATTAGTCCTTCTTCTTTTAAAATTTTTATAGCTCTATTAACACTTGGCTTACTACATGAAAGCTCTTTAGCAATATCAGTTACTCTTGCTGACGAAGTTTTTGCTATTAATGTATATATTGTTTTTAAATATTCTTCTAAAGTAGCACTCATAAAGACTCCTTCACTTTTATTTATTCTTACTTTTCTTTTTCTTTTCTTCTTTACTTATGTAATTTGCAGACTTAATTGCCTCTCTATCTTCTTTTGTTAATTTGATATTTTGATTGTTATATTTATTACTAATTAAATAAAAGATGATAGTAATAACAAGCATAATTGTACATATTACCATATCTTTTTTGGTTTCAATTGCAAATAGTGCAGTAAATAAAGTCATAATAGCAAGAATTAAAGTTAAATAATTGAATGCTTTTTGCTTTAACATTAAAACCCCTCCTATAAAGCTATTACATTATTACACAGATCAAAATAACTAATTATTTCAGCATATAACAAATTATTTTTCTCATAATGCATAAAATGACTAGCTAGTCCCATATTAATAAGTTTCGAGTTTTTAAAATATTTCTGAAGCAATTGATTATTTTTCTTTGTATTATTTTTACATATTAAAAGTCCTTTATTTATTTCTTTTTCTCTTAAAGAATTCTCTAGTAACTGCATGTCCTTTCTTACATTCTTTAATTCATCTAGCTGGTCATAATTTGGTAATTTATTTGATATAATTTTCTTTCCCTCATCTTTTATATATTTAGGTATTCTCCTATTATCATATAAAAAACTTGCAAGTCTCATATCATATTTTATCTTAAGTCTAGTGTTTCTAAAAGTATAATATATATAGTTTAATATTTTATTTATAAATAAAGAAAATGTATTTATTTTTTCACTATCTATTAAAACAATACCTTTTAAATTCAATTTCTTAGCTAAACTTAATGCATGTAAGCTTGCAATAGAATGACCTATAAATATTGTTTTTTCTTCTTTTATGTTAATTTTTCTAAATAGTTCTATTGTTTCATTAGTTATATTTTCAATATTTCTTTTCCTTTGTACTATATCGCTATTTCCATAGCCAAACCTATCAATAATAATACATCTACAATTATTACTTAGTTTATTTGCAAGTTCATACATGTCAGCAAGTGGAAATGGAGTGCCAAATCCTGAAGAAAAGACACATGTTATTTCACCCTGACCTTGCTCATAATAGCACATTTTATTACCTAAAATTTCTATTACTTCTCTTTTAAACATTTTATCCTCTTTCTTATATAATTTAAAATTAATCTATTTTATATTTTTATTTCTTATATAATCTCCTTTAAATTCGTGTTCTAGTATATCCATATGTAATTTATCATAGTATTTGCCATTTAAAAATATTTCTTCTCTACTACGTCCAGTATCTTTAAAACCACATTTTAAATAACATTTATGAGCTCGTTCATTTATAGCTAAAAGAGATAATCTTATGCTATGTAAGTTAAGATACTTAAATCCATATTCTAATAACAAATTTATTGCCTCTACACCATATCCATTATTTCTGTATTTGTCATCACCTATAAATATACCAAGAACTGCACTTCTTTCAATCCAATTAAAATGTTCCAAACCTATTGCACCTATTAATGTATTACTATCTAAATCAATAATATCAAAATTTCTATTATCATTATTTTTAGCTGATTTTTCTATCCATTCCTTTTCTCCTAATAATGTTACTATATGTCCACTTCTTCCAGTATAATCAGTTACATTAAAATCATTCATCCAATTTGTATATTTTTCAATATCTTCATCTAAAATACTTTTTGGTGATAAATATATTCTATCTCCAAGTAATTTCTTAAAATATTTCATAAATTATCTCCTAACTAAAATTTAAATAGTAATTCTTAAATGTATAAATTTATTATATTCTTCTGTATTTCTTTGGTATAAATATACCATAATATAGTTTAAAAAACAAGTGTTAGATACACTAAACATTTACAATATTATTAATATCTTCTATTTCTTTATTTATCTTAGCTACATTACAACCTTTTATTTTTTCTTTATCATCTAAATTATATTTTTCTTTTAATTTTAGAATTCTTTCTACAGATTTATCAATCATATTAATATCAATTTTACCTTTTGATATCCTATTTATAACATTCATAATAGCTAGTTCTTCACTAATTCTGCCAAATCTAAACATTATAATATCATTTCCTACTTCAAAAGCTCTCCTAACTGAATAAGATTTACCGTATATATATCTTACTGCTCTCATCTTAAGATCATCTGTTATTATGACACCATTAAATTTATATTTTTCTCTTACATATTTTTGTATAAATTCCTTACTTAGTGATGCTGGATACGTCTTATTTACATCTTTTACAATAATATGACTTATCATCATAGCATCAGCTCCATCTTCTATAGCTTTTATGAAAGGTATGAAGTCTTCTTTTTCAAGCAAATCAATACTTTTTACTGATGGTAAAAATAGATGTGAATCAATTCTAGTAGCACCATGTCCAGGGAAATGTTTTATAACTGGAATAATATTTTCTTCTTGAAGTGTTTTCATTACTTGTATACCAAACTTTGATACTTCTTCTTTATTTTCGCCATAACATCTATCACCTATAGCATGATTTAGTTCAAATCTTCTTATATCTAAAACCGGTGAAAAATCCATGTTAAATCCTGACTGTCTTAACATTTTACCTGTTATCTTAGCTGAACTTTTTACAACCTCAATATTTTTTGAAGATGATATTTTACTTGCAGATGCTAAATTTTTAAACTCTAGTGGCATTCTATTTACTCTTCCACCTTCTTGATCTACTGATATAAATAATGGAATTTTATTTTTAGAATTAAGTTCTTTTAATTCATTTATAATGTTTAATAATTCCTCATAACTTACATAATTATCTCTATATAAAATTACTCCACCAATTTTATACTTTAATATCATTCTTTTTGTTCTATCAGTTATTTTATTACCTTCAATTCCTATCATTATTTTTTGGCCAATTTTTTCTATTAAAGTTAAGTCATCTACATTTATCTTTTGTTTCATATTAAACAGCCCCTTTTATTCTTTTATATCATATTTGTAAATAAAATTCAATCTATAAAATACAAGAACAAAATTAATATATAATTAAAAAAATATTAAGATTTTTACATTATAAAAATTATAATTATTATCTCTTATCAATTTTAAGAAATCACTTTTCTTCATCTTATGTAATTTGAATATATGCATTTCATTGACAATTAAACAAATGAGTGATATAATTTATACGATGTGTTTTATACTAAATTCAATTTAATTAAGTTGAATGGCTATAATTTTAATTAAATTGTTTTTTGTATATAACTTAAATAATATGCTAATATGCGGCACAAAAAGCATATAGCCCTATGGGCAGAAAGGACACAATTATGTATTACAAAGTCTATCTTGCAAAAGAAATTGATCCATGCTATGATCGAATATATCTTCTTACTGATATGGAAGGATATATGACTGCAGAATTTCTCGTTTCTAAGTCTTTTAATAAAGCTGGTGCTTATTTAAGCATTACTCCTAATCTTAATCTTCCTGTTGTTAAGATTAGCGAAGATATTTTAGAATCAGATTTTACGCAGGTTAATTTTTCAAAAGATGATTTTGTAGGTAACTACATAGAATTCTTTTTCAACAATTACTTACTAAGATATTTTGATGGAAAAGGAATTTATAGTAAAGCAAGAGATATACGTAAACGAACTTCTACAAGTTGGAAAATGGCATTTTTATATGCACATATCCAATCTGAAGAAGTATTAAATGAAGTGTTAGAAGAAATTAGAGAAATTTATATTTCACGCCATTTTACAGATACTGAAATCAACACTCTGTTAAATGGTAATCTGTATGAGAAGAAATTTATCATACGAAACATTATCTCTAGTAAAGCTTTTAATGCTATGGAAGTTCAGACCAGAGGAAATAAGTACATTACTGCTTTGGTGCATGAACTCTTAAGATGTACATTATGATTTTATGTATCTAAAAAATTAATTACAAAAACAACCACTCCTTATTGAGTGGTTGTTTTATTTATTATATATTTACTTAACATTTATATCATAATTTGACATACTATATCTTTATTTAAAAGTTCTTTAAAATTTGTAGCATCTTCTTTTGTTCCAACAATTTTACCATAATGTATTGGAACTGCTATTTTTGGTTTTATGATATTTACTAAATTTGCAGCCTCTTTATAATTCATAGTATAAGTTCCTCCTACTGGAACAAAAGCTACATCACATTTTACTTTCTTATTTTCCTCAGTTATATCAGTATCTCCTGCTATATAATAATGTGTTCCATTTATTTCTAAAATATATCCTATCCAGTTATTTTCTCTTGGATGAAATTTTTTATTTACATTATACGCTGGAATAGTTTTAAATTTTAATGAATAAATATTATATTCTTTATTTGGTTCTACAGTTATAACATTATCTTTTTTAAAGCCAGATTGCAATACTTCATTTAATAAATCATTTGGTATAATTATAACTGTATTTTCTTTTACTACTTTTTGTATATCTTTTTTAGAATAATGGTCATAATGGCTATGTGTTATCATTATTATATCTGCATCATTATAACAATCATCTATTTCAAAAGGATCAATATATATTGTTTTATCTTTGTTAAAAACAATACTACTATGACAAAGTACCTTTATGCCTTCTAACATACAATACCTCCTTTATAATTATATACTAATTAACACTTCTTACTATAAAGTCTACTACTAAGTCGTCATTTACTTTTTCATTTATATCTTTTTTCTCTTCTTCTGTAAGTTCCACAAAATACTTATTATATTTTGGATTAATAGATATAGAGTCTAAAGGATATCCTGGATTTCTTTTACTAGATACTTTATCGATAAAGTAAAAATCACCATTTTCCCACTTATATTCTTTTTTTGCTTTACCATCATATATTACCATTCCATATACCCATTTTGCAGTTAATTTACCACCATTTTCTTTTACTAAATTAGTGTAATGTTCTATCATTTCTTCATCATTTAATTCTTTCCCATTTATTCTTCTTACATGAGTACCTGGCTGTTTTTCATAAGGTAATTCTTCTATAAATAGATTATTATCCATTCCAATAGTTGGTATATTTGTTACATCATAATATGCCTTTGCTTTTATATACGCATTTTCTAATGCATCTTTACCAGACTCATCAATATTAAGATTAATCCCAATATCTTTTAAAGTGATTAATTCTATATCTTTTTCCTTTAATCTATCATAATATTTTTTTATTTTTGCTGGATTTGTTGTTGCAAATAATACTTTCATTTTTTACCTCCTCAAAATTAATTCTTCTATTCATTTTTTTCATCATAATTCCAAATATTTAGATGACCTTTTGCTTTTATTGGTTTTTCAATTACTTCAATATTGTCTAATATCCAAGCATATCTGCCTTCTTTGTAAATACCACAAATATATTCTTTATAATTATTTGTTTTCATGTTTTCTACATATTCTTTAGTCATATAAACACAATCTACTAAATTACATTTACAAATAATAGTCCCAAAATTTAATATACTTTCGCCTAAAAGCCCCATAAGTTCTTTATTTTGTTTCCATTCTTTTGGTACTTTTGTACTACTTGCATGTATATATAATTCTCCACGATATGATGTTTTGAAGGTTCGCGTTTCTATTTTCTTTTTACCTTCTTTAATTAAAGTTGCATATGGCTCTGTTAAACTTAATACTTTCATATTTCTCCTAAATCTTTCTATTAATAATTAATAGTTCTTGTTAAATGATATGGCTTTAAATTCAAGCTCTTATTTCTTCCTTGAGTCCATATATAGTCATTAATATCAATTGAATAAAACTTATTTTCTAACTTTTCTTTTATTGTATCAATTACTATAAGCATACTAGCTCTTATCTCCACCTCATACTCTGAATTTAACTCTATTTCTTTTTTATTATCTATTATACTAGCTAGTTTATCGCTATATTCTAATATTCCTAAACCTCTCATTACTTGTGGAATTTTATAATCTGCACAACCTACTAAATGAGAATAATCTACTTTTATATTTTCTTTTAATTCTCTTATATGTAATATATCTGATGTTAATAATTGTGCTAACTTATAAAAATAGACATTTTTGTTATTATATGTTCTTTCATCTTTGAAATTTTTAAAATACTTTATAATAACTTCAAATAATTCTATATCAGTAGTAATATCTTTTATAAATGTATAAAAATTTCCATTCATTTTTTCGTTAGCTATTTTACTAACATTTTTTATAATATTATACCTTTCTTCAAATAGTGGAATTTCTACATTTCCTTTTAGTATTTTTTTAAATTCATCTTTTGTTATATTAGAAAAATCAGTACTATTATTATCTTTTACATATTTTAAAATAGCATATAATAAAGCAATACTTCCATCTTCTTTTCCATTATCTGTATCTATTGTCCATTTAGGATTTCCCCAAAACGAAAAGTCTATTGACTCATATACTAATAAGAAATTTATTATTGTTTCTACTTTTAAATCTAATAAATTATATGGAGAAAAACTTAACCAATGGCTAGTTTTTACATTTTTTATTGTATCTATAAATTCATCTAATTTAGTTTCATTTATTTTAACTGATTTTGAATTATTAACAACATATTCACAACTTTTAATTATTTCATTTAACATCACTACTTACTCCAATCTTTTAATTTTTTTATTGTTAATCTTCTATACTATTACATTTATCTCTATTATAACATATTTTTTAAAAAAACAAAAGATTAATCATTTTTACTCTAATAATATTGCAAAGCCACCAATGAAAAAAAATCATTGGTGGCTTTAAAATTTACATTTTTGTAATAAGTAGTTTTTTAAAGAGTTTTATTCTCTAAGCAATCAATATACTATAATTACTCAGTTTCGTTTGTACTCTCTGTGCTTGTAGACTCGTCAGTATCTTCCTTCCTAAGTGCTCCAAGTCCAGCTCCAATTGCTTTAGAAATATCCTTTACTTCCTCTGTAACAGGACGACCATTTAAAGCCATATTTTCGGTGTTAAGCACCTTCATAAGGCCAGGAATTTGAGAAAGTGTGTCAATCAGGACATTGCCTGTACTTCCCGAATTTCCGATTCCAGGGACACTACCTCCACCAATATTGACGAATTCAGCATTCTGACCGATATTAGCCATGATTTCAGCCTGTGCTGTTGCAATTTTAATTTTAGCTTCTGTCTGAATTTTAAGCTTCTCAATCTCGAAGTTAACTTTATCATTAGAAGCTCTCGCTGCTGCAAGTTCTCTTTCGCCTTCTGCCTGAGCCAAAAGATTAGCTCTAACACCTTCTGCTTCTGCAAGTTTCTTTGCTTTGATACCTTCAGCTTCAGCTAACTGCTGGGCTTTAATGCCCTCCGCTTCTGCAAAAGCTTTTGCCTTTGTTACATCAGCTTCTGCTTTACCTTCAGTACGAGTTTTTGCCGCTTCTGCTTCCGCTGCTTTTTTAACAGCCTCTGCATCATTTGCTGCGACCTTAACACGAGCTTCAGACTTAGTAGTAGCCACATCAGCTTCACCTTGTGCGGCCTTACGTGCTGCATCTGCTTCACGCTCAGCCACCTGAATCTTGGTATCTGCTTCAATGGATTTTACATTTGCTAATGCTTCTGCATTAACTCGCTTTGTCTCCTTGTCCGCCTCTGCACGAGTAATCATAACTTCACGCTCTTTCTGAGCTGCAAGGTTAGCTTGCTCCTGTCGAGTTATCTCAACAGCACCCTTACGCTCCTCAACTTCCTTCTGACGAATAGTAGCCTGAAGTTCTTTAGCAATTTCTGCATTAGCATTTGCGGTATCAGTCTCAGTCTTGAATTGCGCAAGTTTCATATCTGTCTCTTTACGCTTTTCTTTTTCAGTTTGCTCAGCGTTCATTCTTGCAATTTCAGCTTCTTGCCTTGCTTGAGCTTCAGCAATTTCAGCTTCCTTCTTAGCAGTAGCTTGCTTCTGACGAGTGTTTTTATCAACTTCAGCTCTTTTTATATCTGCAGCCTGACGCTTTTCAGCAGAATCTATTGCAGCGATATTATCAAAATATTGGTTATTATCTGTAATATCTTGAATATTCAAAGATACCAGTTCCAAACCCATATTGTCAAGTTCATCTCTTACTCCAGTTTGAATCTGCTTTTTAAATTCTTCTTTGTCTCTTAGAATTTGTTCTGGAGTCATAGATGCTACAACGTCTCTAACCGCACCCATAAGAGTAAGCTTAACATCATCGATAATTCCCTGATTTCCTCTTTCTTTGAAAGAAATAATCGCTGTACGAAGTTTCACAGGATCTGATACACAAGGCCTAATCTGCGCTGTCCAATCACAAACAACAGAAACAGCAGTAGATGTTTTGATTTCATCAGCATCTGCTGTAACAGTCAACATGCACAAATCAAAATAACTTGCTTTTCTAAAAATAGGAACAACAAAGGCACCGCCAGACACTTTAATAACAGGCTCTTTACCACCAGTTATGATAAGTGCCTTATCAACGTCAGCAACCTTATAGATGCTCATAAGGAAAATGATAACTGCTACAATGCATACAATACCAATGCCTACAGGGATAATAATATCCAAAATATCCATATTTTTTTCTCCTTTATGCAATGATCCTTTACTGATTTCTAAAAACTACTTATTACTAACTTATACTTTCACCTCCAACATAATTATATGATTGAAATTAGCAATAAAACTCTTGCAACATTATACAATAATTAATATAAAAAGTCAATCATATATACTATTGTAGTTTCCATAATATCAATTCGATTATCTTTACTTTTTCTATTAACGACTCACTAATATATTTCACTTTTACAATCACTTTAATATTAAGCCAAAAAGTATATAAAAAATTTGCACACATTTTGTACCTTAAAGTTTTTAGTATATATTTTAAATTAATACTCTCATATCATTGAATATAAATAGCATATTATACAACAAAAGAGTGAGGTTTTCCCCCACTCTTTTACTTTAACCTAATGATACATCTCGTACAATTGTACCTGTCGGAACATAAAATACATATTCAATATTTTCAAGAAATACACCAAATGTCCAAAATGTCTCCTTACCATGCCTTTCATATGTAACCAACTTAGCATCAGTATAGCTATCGTCTTCTATTATTGTCACATTATCACTAGAAATTGTATCGCTCTTGTATGCTTTTTGAGAACCAGAAGCATGAGGAGAATCAACTTCTACATAGTACGTATATGAATTATTTCCTGATATTGATATGTAAAAATGTCTTATACTACCTTCTGATATAGTTTCATCTCTTAAACTTACAAGTTTAGTAGTAGAAACCGTTTCTTCGATCCCACTTACAGGTACGAAAATTCCTACAAAAAGTCCAGCAATTACGAATAAAAAACATAGCAAATGTAAATTTATCCCACGCGAGCTATATCCTTCACTCCGTACATCATACCAAACACCAAGTCCGAAAGATATTACTCCTAATACAATTCCGGCTATAATTATTCCCATAGTTTTTCCTCCTTGTAATACTCGGAGGTCTGTGCCTCCGAAAATTTTATTTCAAAGGCAACAATAAAATTTGTTACTTTTTGTATTATATCACACTTTATATAATTTTGCAAACTTCTTACAATTTGAACTTTATCTTATTTTCTTTTAACAATTTTTTATAATTATCATGCCATATTTTTCTTAAATTATTTCCTAAAGAAACATTATATTGTTGAATATATGAGTCATATATAATATTATCATTTAGCGGTAACAATACTGTCTTTACAAATATAGGTAATTTTTGCTCTGGAATCATATCTCTTATTCGCTCTTCAAGTCCCTTAACATAATAAATATTATAGTCATCTATAAACAATGCATATTCATCCTCATATTTGTATAAAACAAATTCTTTGTTAATCTTTTTTTCGTTCCACGACTTAATTATAGAAATAAGTTCTTCGTTTAATTTATTTGAATTTTCTTTTAAATAATTTTTTATAATATTTGGATTCTCCCATAATTTATCCCTTATATCTATTAGTTCTTCTGATTCTGCATCACAAATATCATCAAAATTTCTTAATTTTTTATTTATATTATATTTCTGATTGGTATAATCTAATAATAGATTTCTTAATGCAAAGAACATCATACTATCTTCTTTTTTAACACAATCTTTGTGTTCTTTATTTCTAAAATCTACTTGTATAACTTTATTTAAACAGCAATTTTTGTATTTCTTCCCACTTCCGCAAGAACTATTTTTTCTAGTATTTATAGTATTTATTATATTATCATAACTATTGTTAT
>OBKV01001469.1_pt1 | contig 15004 bp, 8 predicted proteins | sample 1517301 | NCBI WGS metagenome assembly OBKV01 (sample SAMN04571685, study PRJEB22368) | human gut metagenome | biome: human gut; material: stool | host: Homo sapiens | place: Luxembourg | collected 2012-06-29 | reverse complement strand
GCTCGATCAGCCGCTCCTTCCGGATGATCTCCCGCATATCCGCCTTGTACTTCGGCCGATCGGGATAATTGGAATACTGGCTCCAGGCATTCACGACCCCTTCCAGGCCGTTCACGGCCCGCACTTTGTCGATCCACTTGTAAACCTCGTCATCCGGTTCGTCCTTCACTTCGTTGAGCGCCTCGCTGTAAAGCAGATACAAATCCGCCAACCGGAGCAACGGCATCCGATAATTATAACCGCTGTACACGGGACCCGTGGACTGGCCCTGGCTGGCGCTCGTCTCGAATGCGACGAGTTTCTTGACCATATACCCCGTAACAGAGCCATTTCCCGGCTCCCCGTATCTCATTTTGAGCATATTGAAACTGGCCCCCGCATTCGACGTCGTGGTCGTCAGTTCATAATAGCCCCGGTCGAAACCGAGACTTCCGTAAAATCTCGGCTCCCTTTCCATATTCAATTTCGCCGTGATTTCATTGACCCCGACAAAATGTCCGCTGAAGGTGCCGGCTTTCACGATATCGAAATTGTAGCGGTCCGCATAGGGCCAGGACTTGTCTTCCTCAATGGGAACTCCTTTGCTCGTATAAAACAGCTCCGCCATATTCGCCGAAGCGGCCATCATGCCGATTTCGGAACGCGTATCTTCGCTGAAGACCTTCGCCATCAATGCCCGCTGCATATTCCCATACGATGGGAAAGCCCCGAGTCCCGAACCTTTCCCCTGGCCGAAACTCGCCGTAGACGCCCAGACCTGTCCCGGATTCCATCGTTCGGTCACAGCCTTGCGGACTGTCATGGCTTTAGCCTGCTCGTCGTCCATGGCCATCGACCCAGTAAATTTGCTTTTATCGAATTCGTAAAGCGCGTGTCCGGCAAAATGGCACGTGTCGATCGCTTCTTTCAACGCTTCCGCAGCGCGTTCCCACTTTTCCCGGCTGAACGTCGGAGAGACCAGCTGCCTTCCCCGGTTATCGGTCCAATTCGCATAGTCCGAATTTCCGTTGAACAACGGACTGGCCGCGAGCACGAGGGCTTTGGCCCGGATTCCCAGCGCGACGCTCTGCGTGATGCGTCCGTCGTCCTGAATAGGATTGGGCGGTGTCGTCGGCAAATCGGGCGCGGCCTCCTCAAGCAGGTTCACGATGTAATCAATACATTCGTCCACGGGTTCCCGGTATACCATCGTCTCTTCGGTAGGGGTCGAAATATCCAGATTTCTGTCAACGATGGCGACCGGGCCGTACAAAGACACCAGCCAATAATGGTAGTAAGCCTTCAGGAATTTCACTTCGGCAATCCATCGTTTCCGTTCATATTCCGGAATATCCCGGGGCGTGCCGATTCCTTCCAGAAAGATGTTGCAGTAACGGATCGCCCGATACATTGTCGGCCAATAGTTCTGTTTGGGACTGTTGGCATTCTGCTGCCCGTTCGCTATGGCATACGCCGCAGTTCCGACAATCCAGTGCATGCTGCCGATCTCGAACTCGTCGTGGCTGGTAAAATAGGCCGGATAATCGTATGGATTCGTCGGGTCCGGCAGGAACGAATAGCAGGTAAAGAGCGCCTTTTCGGCCGCAGCCCTGTTCTTGAAGGCGTCTTCGATCGTCGGAGCATCGTCCGGCACGACATCCAGAAAATCACAGGCCGTCATCAAGGTGATAGCACCCAGAAGCGATATAAAGTATCTATAATGTTTCATGGTCGTTTTCTATTAAAAATTCAAATTCAGGCCAAGATTGAAAACCCGCTGAAGAGGATATCCGAGACCGTTTCCGGCCATTTCCGGGTCCCACATCTTAAAGTCGGACAGGACGAACAGGTTGGTCGCATTGAAATAGATCCGCGCCTTATCCATCTTCACCTTTCTGGTCCACTTCACAGGCAGCGTATAGCCGACTTCGAGTTTTTTGAGCCGCAGGAAAGATCCGTTCCGAAGCCACCAGGTACTGTTCACCGTATTATTGGGCACTACGTCGTCAGCCAGTCTCGGCCATAGAGCGTCCAGCTTACGGTTGTCTTCCGACCAATGGTCGTCGGCATAATATTTCAGCAAAGCCCGCTGCCCGTTATTGAGGAACGGCGCCGTCTGCGTCGGACTGATCATAAATGAGGAGCGGCCCGATCCCTGGAAAAAACAGGAAAAGTCGATACTCTTGTACCCCAGCGAGAAGCCCACTCCATACACGACCTCGGGGGCCGTCGGGAATCCGATCGGGACCATATCGTTGGAATCGATCACCTGGTCATTGTTAATATCTTTGTATTTGATATCGCCCGCCCCATACTGAATGCCGCTTCCGGACGATACGGTCTGGACGGGAGAATTCTTCACATCTTCGTCGTCGATGAAAAGACGCTCCGCGATATATCCGTAAATCTGATTGATCTTTTGTCCCACATGCGAACGCCAGGGCGTATCGGAGAAATCGGCCTCTTCGTATTTGGTATATTTCCCGATCGCATACGTATAGTTGAACATCGCCGTAAGCCAGAAATCCGGATTAAAGGACTTGTTGAAATTCATCGAGATTTCGAAACCCTCGGAGTGCGCCTCGCCGACATTGGAGGTCGGCGTATATCCCAACCCCATGGTGCTCGGTATGTCGGCCCGCGTCTGAAGGATGTTCTTCCGCTTGTCAAAAAAGTAATCCGCCTGAATGTCCAATGCGTTCCAGAGTCCGAGTTCCACGCCGAAATCCGCTTTCCGGGCGATCTCCCACGTGATGTCGGGATCCGCATAGCGGTTTATGGCGATTCCGGGACGCGAATAGGTCAGATCCGTTCCGAACGTGTACCCGCCGGCCTTCATGTTGATGTTCGACAAATAGAAAAACCGGTCTTTGAGATTTCCGATCTGGTCGTTTCCGACAAGTCCGTAAGTCGCTTTCAGTTTCAGTTTGGTCAGCACCTTTTTCACCGGCTGCATGAATTTCTCGTTGGAAATCATCCAGCCGAGACCGATCGACGGGAAAAATCCGAACCGATGGCTCTTTGCGAATCGTTCGGAGCCGTTATAACCGAAATTGCCCTCGATGAAATAGCGGGAATCGTAACCGTAAGCAAGCCGCCCGGACAGCGAAATATTCCGGTTCGGCAACGACTCGTACAACGACCACACCTCCGTGGTGGAGGCATTCCGGATCGTACCGACCAACATCGCCGTAATATTGTGTTTCTCCGCGATCGTCTTGGTGTAATTGGCGCGAAGTTCCCCGTACAAGGTCGAAGTCACGTATTTGTTTCCGCCGTTAAAATCGAGGTATTCGGTTCCGTCGTCGGGATTGAGCGACTGCAACCGGTATTCGTCGTTGGACAGCCCGGCGACGGGTGCGTAATAAAACGGCACGAACCCTCGCTGCAAATCATAGTACGAATCCCGTTTCAGATTGAAAATTCCCGATAACACCAATCCCTCCAGCGCATTCTCGAACGTATGGGTCAATTCGACCTGGCTCGTCATCATCGAAGACGAACTTTTCTTGAATCCGCTTACCATTTCAGCATACGGATTCGTATAGACGAGTTTGCCGTCCTGGGTCTGGTTTCCGAAAAGGGTATGAGTCGTATGGCTGTGCTCTTCGTCCGGTTCATAAAAAGGGAGGAACATGACCGAAGTGGCATTACGCGCAGCGCTGAACATCTCGCTGCCCTCTTTCTTGGGTCCCGTGCGCTCGTCGAACGTCCCGTAGAAGCGGATGACCGCCTTGGTCCTGCGCGTCAGTTTGATGTCGACGTTAGAGCGCAGCTGAAACCTGTTCAGCTTGATATTGTTATCGAAATTATTCCGGCTGTCCTCCTTCAAAATGCCCTGATCCCTCAAAAAATTGGCGGACAGATAATATTGTACGGCCTTACCGCCTCCGGTGATATTCATGCTGTAACGCTGATTGATGGTAAAATCCTTCATCATGTAATCGTACCAATCGACAGACGGATAAAGCACCGGATTCTTTTTAAGTTGCGTATTCAGGATCTTCGCGGTAGAATAGGGCATCATCTTTTCCGCACCCCATCTTGTCCTCACAGCCTCGTTGTGCAGTTTCATATAGGTAACCGGATCGGCCAGCTCCACGAGGCTCGTGTTCATGGAGGTCGAGATTTCGGCCCGGACCGAAAGCCGCACGCTCTCTTCCACTCCGCGCTTGGTTGTCACCAGAATAACTCCGTTCGCACCGCGCGCACCGTACAGGGCCGCAGCGCTGGCATCTTTCATAACCGAAAAACTCCCGATGTCATCCACATTGAGACGGGCCAGATCGGAGGAGCTCATTTCGATTCCGTCGATCAGAATCAACGGGTCTTTTTTACCGGCGCCGAACGAAGTCACTCCGCGAATGAAAAATTCGGCGTCGTCGAGTCCTGGCTCTCCCGAACGCTGGTATGCAATCACACCTGCCAGCTGACCGGCAAAAGCGCTCGTAAGGTTGCTGGCCGGAATACGCAGCTTCCCGGGGTCGACGGTCGACACGGATGCGACGACGCTCTCCTTCTTCTGCGTTCCGAAAGCCACGACCACAACATTCTCAATCTCCTGCGACTCGGGCTGAAGGACCACCGCAAAGCGGTCCGCCTCTTTTGCCAGAATCTCCTGGGTCTTATAACCGATATAGGAATACACGACGATGTCCTCGGCATTTACATCCAATTCATATTTTCCCTCGGAGTCCGTGGTGACACCTTTGGTGGTGCCCTTTATCGTAATGGTGACGCCCACCAGCGAAAAGCCGTCGGGATCGACCACCCGGCCGGTCAGTTTCATCGGCTTCGCCGCCTGTGCCGCGGCAAAAGCCGACATGACGAACAACAAAGAGAGACAAAAGGCCCGGAAGGCCACTGTTATTGGCTTTCTTTTCATAGGTTTATCGTATTAAAGATCGGATTAATCGTTCATCGAATGGGCATCCATTCCACGAACAGCATTCAACGTAGCATCCGTTTGGCTGAGATAAATGAGTATGCCGCGGCGCACTCTTTTGAAATAGGAAAAATTGCTGTCGTAATTGTCGAAATTCATAACAATCGCATTGATGTATTCGCGCGCTTTCGCCGGATTTTTCCGCTCCAGCATTTTCAGCAATTCATAATCATAAATGCCGTCCCTCATCGCTTCAAGCCGGATCGAAGAGTATAGTTTGCGGTATCCCGGATAGGTTATGTTGGCATCGCCGGCCGGAAGTTTACCGCGGTCGCGCGAAGCGTCGGACGTCAGCGGGTCGCTGCCCCAGAAATTCAGCCCCCAGTGAAGATAGCCGACAAGTCCGTATTTGTAATTGATCCAGTGCAGGATACGGGTTTGCACGAGCGGCTGCTCCAGAAAACGGTTGGCGTAATTTCCCCGGGGACCTACGCAGGTGTAAAACCAGATTTCTTTGCCCTGTTTTTTGAGGTCCTGGTAAAATTTCCAGTCGCGGTGTATCACGTCCAGCACCGGAACCCACACGTCTATCGTTCCGGCAAGTTCCCGGGAGGTAAGCACGGCATCGAAGACCGGAACCCCCGGCAGGTGTTTTTTCACATATTCGCTGATCGCCCCGTAAGACGGTGCATTCCGCGCCGTCGGCTCGTCGGCAATATGCTGCATGTAGCGGCCATACCATCCTTTCTCTTCGAGATGGGCTTTCAGCGCGGGCAGATACTGATCCAGATAGTTCTTCGTCCGGGGGTCCGTGATGGGCAGAATCACCCGGCGCAGTCCGTTTTCCACCTTATTGGGAGCGGCCGTCCCCTTGTATTTCCGGGTTTCCTCGTTGTCCGGAAGCAGAATCTCGACATGGAACGGTTCGTCCCAGGCGCCGGAGCGCCAGGCGAGGTGCCCGCCTTCGATTCTCTTCAGAGGGGTCTCTCCCACCGCATCGAAAAGTTCCACTTCCCGGTCGAACCGGCTGAAGTCAAAAGTGTATTTACCGTTATCATAGGTCGCCAGCACATGCCAGGAAGGAAATATCCGAAGAACGTTCTGTTTGTGCGAAACCATCATTCGAGCATGGACGCCGATCAGTTCCCAATATAAGTCGCTGTACAGTTCGACCGGAGCCATTCCGTTGAGATAGCTCAATGTCACCGGCGAAGTGTGTGCGGACCAGTTGCTCACCAGAAGCGAAGTCTCCTCTATTGTGACGGGAAAAACCCGTACATAAAAATCCTTGCTCCACGACTGTTTTTTCCGGTCGACCTGTCCTTCTATAACGAGCCTCCCCTTATAAAGGCCCGGTTCCGTATCCCTGGCAATCGGAACGGTGACCCACACCGGCTGCACATCGTTCACCTCCATATCCATTTCGACATCCGTCAGAATCGGGTCGGGGAAATAATCCGACGGAGTTCGCAGCAGATCCTTGGACGTCGGCTGATACTTCCGGCCGGCCCTTACATATCCGACCCAACCGGTCTGCGCGCCCTCGATCTCTCCGGCTCCTCCGGCGACAGATTCCACATAGGCCCGCATCCCTTTTATCTCACGATTGGACTTGATGACCACCTGAAGCGTCGCATATTCGCCCCTGGCGACTGCAAGGGTGTCGATTTCATCCACGAAATAGCGCCGGTCCTTGAACACTTTATCCAAAGCATCCACCTGATAAAGATAGAGCGCCGGATCTTTCGCATGCAGGGCTGTCAGACAACAGAACACGCCGCAAAAAATTAGAATAAGTTTTCTCATACTGTTAATTTTAGATTGGTTAGTGGTTCACTGTTATTCAAAAAAGCCGGTTGTCGGCCTTTGCCGTAAGCGTCTGAATCAAGGGTTTGTAAAAATCCAGGGCCGTATCCGAAGCATACTCTCCGCGTCCGACCACTTCCAGAAACTCCTTTCCGTTCCGATGCGCCGTTTCATCTTTTTGTGCGGCAAACCATCCGTCAGCCAGTTTGCGGGCTTTCGTCTCGTCTCCGGCTATATGCCAGGCGGCGGATTGCAGAAGCAGGTATTCCGGGGTGTTTACATTCGAACCGACAAGGCGCTGCAAGAAGTGCTCCCGTTGCCCTTTCAGCCCCCCGCGTTCCGCAGCAACGAACGACAGCCAGTCTTCGAGTCTCGTGTCGATCACCTCGTCATACGGTTTGCCGACGCCGAGATTCCGCGGCCACAATTTCGCCTCTTCAATTTTATCCAAGGCCGCTTTATGCTGCTTTTTCCGCATTTTATCCACCGCCAGCATCAACTTGATATGTTTTTGCAGGTTGATTCCGTCCTTTGCCCCTTCGAACGGAAGGATGCGGGTTTTCGCAAGGACCCGTTCGGCTGCGCCATACTCTTCATTGCAAATCAAGGCTCTCACCAAAAGCGTTTCCGTCGGGAAATGGTTCCGCTTCCGCCGGCTGAACTCTTCGATCACGGACAACGCTTTCCGATTTTCCGAATGCCGCATGTAAAACCGGGTGAGCGCATGTGCATAGCGCCACTCCGCACCGTCGAGCGCCACGGCTCGCCTGTAATCCGCCTCCTGCAACGTCTTGTCGGGTTCGAGACTCGCCCTCGTTATGTAAAACGGCGCGAAATCGGGTTCCCGGCCTTGTTTTCGCAACAACTCCAAAGCCTCGGCATCGTTATTCCGGGAATAGTGGACAAGCGCCAGCAAATAGGCGCTCCGCCAATTTCCGCTCTCCTTCATCGCCCATTCGAATACCGGCACGCTCTCCTCGCGAAAAGGAAACACGAACGACACATCGGAAACATCGGCTTTTTCCAACAGCTCCCGATCCTGCGACAGATATGCGCGCCAATACGCAGTTTCCGCATCGCCCGGCGACATCGACAATACCTTTTCCGCCCGGCCGACCTGCCCGATCGAATAATACCAGATCGCCAGTTCCAGATAATTCTGCACAGCCATCTCATTTCGGATCAGCGACTGAAAGGCGGTCCGGTTCTTCTCGTCCGGGTCGGCCCAATAGCGTTCAAAGCGCACGAAGTCATTGAGCGGATCGCAGTTTTCGATCGCCGAAAGCACGGCTTCGGCGTCTTCCGAGAGGCAATCGGACGCCATATACAACATTTTCAGGCCTTCAATGTTATAGGCATTCCCGATCAAACTCTTCCGGGCATACTGAACGCCCTCTGCATACTGCCCGTCCCTGACATACAATTTGGCCAACTGCGTGCAGGCCGCACTACGATATTCATTCGTAAGCGCCGCGATTTCGAATCCGTCCATCGCATCGTCGGTCCGGCCGAGCCTCATCGCCGCACATCCCATCAGGTAATTGGCCTGTGCATCGTACGTATCGACGGCAAGCGCCCGCATCGAACAATCGAAAGCTCCCTGACAGTCGTTCCGGTTAAGCAGCAGGACGGACATCAGATTGAGTCCCGGCACATAGCACGGGTCATACCCGATACTTTTCCGGGCAAAAGGTTCGGCTTCGGCATAGTTGCGGAGCCATACGAGATACTGCCCCCGCACCCATTGTCCGTAAGCCGTTTCCCAATTGAAATCCCCGGGGGCGACCATCGGACGGGAGAGCGTCTTGTCCCGGCCCGTCCACAACCCCGCCCCAGAGAGTCCGGAGAGACCGGCACCTCCATCCGGAAGGGTTTTCCGGGAGACCAGTCGGTCCTCCGCTCCGCAATCTCTCTTCCCGATTTGTCATATACTTGCAATACGACGGATTCGCGGCGAAGCGGAGAGACGACGATCTCCGTACCCGATTCCGTCCCCTTCAGATTGACGACGCCTTTCAACGTCACGTCGGCCGCCCCTTCCGTCCCGTGATACGGGAACCAGTATTCCGTCCACATATCGGTTCCATAAGGGGCGAAACCGGTCTGTTTGTAAGGAGTCAGAACGCTCGTAACCATATTTTGATTGAACAGACGACCGCTTTGAAGCTCCACGTACTGCCCCGCATTATCCGTAAGCAATTCCTCCCAGATGTCGCCCTGATCCGACAATGCCCAACTGAACATCTTCCGTCCCGGCTTGTCGTCCCGCTCGCTGTAATGCATCATCCCGAAATTCCGGTCGGCCCACCATGTTCCGAAATATTTGTCGCGCGTACCAACGATGTGATACGATTTAGACCACAGAAAATTATTCTCGCGCCATTTCGAAAGATCCTTGCCGTACTCCCTGTCATAGGGCCAATCGTGAATAGTGCCGTCGTGCCGCACGACCATCGTTCCGGGATAAACGAATTCCAGATCTTCCGTCGCCGAAACGCCCGAATTGGCCCAACTGTAATAAGGCTGCGAAACGCCCGAGCTATTATGCCACACGGAATTCGTCTCAAACCAGATTCCATCGGCCGGCAGCCGTATATCGACGCTCCAGGTCGTCCGCGTCAGCAAATCGAGCATCCGGATGATACAGCTTGCGCTGCCGTCCGCGTTTTCGCGGGTCAGATAATCCACCGGATATGAAGTCGTAGGGCTGTGCCCCACCACTCCGTAATTAAACTCGATGCCTCCGCTCGTCCAGGGTCCGCGCAGGGAAATATCGCGGAACTTGACCACGTCGTTGTCATAAATATATGCGAGGCCTGTCGTTTTATCCGTAGCGCCCCACACCTTGCCTCCGATCTCCGGCATGATGGTGACAGCCACATAATCATTTTCCAGCACCACGACATTCCATGCCTTGTCTTCGGCCCGGTCCGTGAATCCGTCATACCGAAAATACGGATATATCTTTCCCCGTACAGCTATCGGATTAGGATCTGAAAAAGGATATGTTTTATACACCGTGCGCACCTCCCTTACCGTGGCCCGAGGCCCGCCTGCTGCAAATACGGCAGCAGGCTGCACAAGAACGTACAAAAGAAAAATCAGGATAACGTGTTTCATGGTCTTGTCGTTATGATTATGGCGGATCTCTTCCGGCTACTGCGCCATCTGCGGAACCATGTATTTTTTATCTATTTCCATCATATAGGCACCATCCCTGTATCGGAACATGACGTTGCTGATGAACATGTTGCGCGGATGTATTTTCTCTTTGCTGTTGTGTGCATGGAAGACGATACGCAACCGCCCCGTTTTATCTTTGAACATGGCGCTGTGTCCCACGCCCACCAGGTCTCCGGGGAACTGCAATAGCGGATTATGACCGTATTTGGTCCACGGGCCGACAGGAGAGTCGGCCGTCGCGCATCCGACGCCGTAATTGGGGCTTTCGTAGCTGTTTGCCGAATAGGTCATGTAATAAATACCATTATGTTTTATCACGAAACAGCCTTCGTTCACCCGCGGCCACACGGTCTCCCATTCCTGGGAAACATGGATACATTTTTGCATGGTCCCGGGTTTAATCCGGAGCAGATCATTTTCGAGTTCACACATCCAGATATTGAGACCGTCGTTAAAACGATCGAAATACATGTATTTCCGTCCGTCATCATCAATGAAAAGAGTGTTGTCGATACACTTCTCTCCTTCGATCATCGGTTTCTTCTCCTTCTGCACAAACGGACCCAAAGGCGAATCGGACACCGCGACGCAGACATGCGATTGCGCGGAGAAAAACATATAAAACGCTCCGTTGATACAGTAAACCTCCGGAGCCCAAAACCAGCGGTCTCCGTATACGTCGTCCTTATGCAGGGCCAGGCCTTCGGCAGCCCGCCCGGAAGCCTGGCGCCAGGTTTGCAGATCATCGGATTCGAAAACGGCGATTCCATGCTCGGCCTTTGTTCCGTAAGCGTAATACGTACCGTCATGCAACAGAATAAAAGGATCGGCCAAAGGCACATGCACCACCGGACGTTCCTTCTGTGATTCCGAAACAGACTTTTTCTGTCCGGGAGTTATCAAGCCGCATCCGTTCAATAACATCAAAGTCATCCATGCAAAAATCGCTGATTTCATTTTCATTCGAATTCCGTTTTTAAGGTTATAGCAAATGTAGCAGAGCCTCAATCCTTTTCGGGAAAGTATCTCGTCAAAAAATACGACAGTCCGGCACCTGTCGCACAAAGCAAATACACGCTGATTATAAGATAGTTACATAAAATAAATGTAAGTTTGTAGCATAATTTGACCGAAATGCGTCATTAATGACGAAGCGGAAGCGGCGTAAAACGGCTTCTTGCGAAATCCGATTTAATTCCTATCTTTGCCTCACCGGTTGATCCACAGATGACAATTTGCATCCGGCGGCACCGATTTTACCTCACAATCGTTATCCCAAACAGTACCACGAAGGTGAAAAGCAGGGTTTTATATCGCGTATATCACGCTGCAAAACGACACCGGACGGTAAAAACAGAAAAGACGTTAAATCTGCGTTACACACCCTAATATGTCCGAACTATACGAACTTTTCAGCCAGCATCCCCGTATCTCGACCGACACGCGCCGGATCGAGCCGGACTCCATCTTCTTCGCCCTGCGGGGCGATACCTTCGACGGCAACCGCTTCGTCGCCGAAGCGCTCGAAAAAGGCGCGGCCTACGCCGTCTCCGACGATCCGCAGGTCGCCGCTTCCGACGAGCGGCAGCGCATCGTGCTCGTCGACGACACGCTGAAAGCCTTGCAGGACCTTGCCCGCTGCCACCGCCGGGCGCTCGGAATCCCGATCCTCGCCATCTCGGGCAGCAACGGCAAAACCACCACGAAAGAGCTTGTCAGCCGCGTGCTGGCCGAGCGGTTCGAGGTCTACGCCACCCGCGGCAACCTCAACAACCACATCGGCGTGCCGCTGACGCTGCTCGCCATGACCCGCGACACGGAGTTCGGCGTGGTGGAGATGGGCGCGAGCGCCTGCGGCGAACTGGCTCTGCTGGCATCGGTCGCCGAGCCGAACTACGGCATCCTGACCAACATCGGCCTGGCGCACCTCGAAGGTTTCGGCGGACCGGAGGGGGTTCGCCGCGGCAAGGGCGAACTGTTCGACTTCCTCGCGGCGAACGGAGGCCACGCCTTCGTTCCGGCCGACGACGAAATCCTGACGGGCATGGCCGCCGAACGCGATTCGCTGGCCGCCGAATATTACTCCGCATCGCTGGCCGACGGCATCGAAAACCATCTGGAAGGCAGCTACAACCGATTCAACATCGCGGCCGCCGTCGCCGTGGGACGCTATTTCGACGTTCCCGACGAACGCATCCGCCACGCCATCGCCGGCTATGTTCCCGACAACAACCGCTCGCAGCGCATCGGAACGTCCCGCAACACGCTCGTCGCCGACTGCTACAACGCCAACCCGTCGAGCATGCGGGCTTCGGTCGGGAATTTTCTCGCCGAGCCGCTCGAAGAGCGTCAGCGCCGGGTGCTGATTCTGGGCGACATGCTCGAACTGGGCGACTGGTCCGAACGCGAACACGCCGCAATCATCGAGATGGCCGCACAGGCCCCCGAAGCGGAACTGCTGCTCGTAGGTCCGGAATTCGCCAAGGCCTACGACGGACTCGCGGAAAAGCCGGCCAACGTCACGCTCTGCCCCACGCGCGACGACCTGATCTCGCTGCTGAAAGTCTCCCCCGTGGAGCACTCCCTCGTGCTGGTCAAAGGTTCGCACGGCATGGGGCTGGAGCAGGCGCTGGAGGCGCTCTGACCGTCCCCGGAAACCGCCCCGGAGACTGCACCCGGAGACTGCACCCGGAACCGCACCCGAAAACAACCGAAAACAACCGAAACAAACCGACCCAAAATAAACGGACCATGAAAAAACTACTCGCAACTCTCCCCCTGCTGGCACTGCTCTCCTGCACCGGCATTCCCCCGCAGCATGCTCTCTCGCATTTCGACTGGACGGAACCCGCCGACCCGCAGGGAGAGAAACCCGAAACCTGGAACGGAGTCGAAAAACCGATCGTCACGTTCGGCTCGACGGATGTCCGCTATCCCCGCGCGACACCCTGCGCAGCAGCCGTGACGGATCAGACGACCCTCACGGGCTGGCGCGGCGAGAAGGTCTCGGCCCAGGCTGTCATCTCCGCTCCCGCGGCTGTCGGCGGCCTGACCTGCACCGTGGGCGACTTCGTTGCGGACAACGGCGCGAAGCTCCCCGGCATCGCCCGCGCACGCTTCGTCAAATACGTCGTCAGCGACCGCTTTCTGACCGACCAACCCTGCGGCGCACGGCCGGAGAACAACCCGGCGCACCTCGAAGCGGACCTGCTCGACGAGGCGGCTTCATGCGACGTGCCCGCCCGGTCGACCCGTCCCGTCTGGATCACGGTAGACATCCCGCGCGACGCCACCCCCGGCCGCTACACGGCTCCGGTTGCGGTAAAGGGCGAAGGCGTCGCAGAAACGCTGACGCTGCACCTGAACGTCACGGAACGCACCCTGCCCGCGCCTTCGGAGTGGACCTACCACCTCGACCTGTGGCAGCATCCGGCGGCCGTGGCCCGCGCCGAAGGGGTAGAGGTCTGGAGCGACGAGCATTTCGAACGGATGCGGCCGACGATGCGGCAGCTCGCAGACGCCGGGCAGAAAGTCATCACGGCAACGCTCAACAAGGACCCCTGGAACAACCAGTGCTACGACGCCTACGCCGATATGATCGTCTGGACGCGCCTGGCCGACGGCACGTGGGAGTATGACTTCACGGTCTTCGACCGCTGGGTGCGGTTCATGCTCGACCTGGGCGTCGGCAAGTACGTCAACTGCTATTCGATGCTGCCGTGGAACAACATGCTCCACTACAAGGATGCCGCGACGGGCGAATTCGTCGACGTCAAGGCCGATCCGGGCACGCCGGCCTTCCGCGAAATGTGGGGCCCGTTCCTGCCCGCCTTCGTCGGTCACCTCCGCGAAAAAGGATGGCTCGGCATCACCAACATCGCTATGGACGAGCGTTCGCCCGAGGTGATGGCCGCCGCGACCGCCCTGCTGAAGGAGGTCGCGCCCGAACTGGGCATCGCATTGGCCGACAACCACAAGATCTTCAAACAGTATCCCTACATCAAGGACATGTGCGCCAGCATCTTCGGCCCGATCGAACAGACGGACATCGTCCAGCGCCGCAGCAAGGGGCTGACGACCACCTTCTACGTCTGCTGTTCGTCGGGATTCCCGAACACCTACACCTCGTCGGCGCCGGCCGAGGCGACCTATTTGAGCTGGTACGCCGCCGCCGAGGATTACGACGGATTCCTGCGCTGGGCCTACAACTCGTGGGTCGAGGACCCGATCCGCGACTCGCGGTTCCGGAAATGGGCCGCCGGCGACACCTACCTCGTCTATCCCGAAGGCCGCTCGTCGATCCGTTTCGAACGCCTCGTCGAAGGCATCCAGGACTGGGAGAAAATCCGGTTGCTGAAAACGGAATTCAGCGGCGACGATGCGAAACTGCAAACCCTCCACGACCTGCTGGAGCCGTTCCGTTCGTCGGTCGCCTTCGACGGTTGGGAGCAGACCCTGCGCAATGCCCGCGCGACGCTGAATACGCTCTGATCCGCCGGACGGTCCGCAATACGGCATAAAAAGAGGTCCCGACAACCCGATTTTCAGACAGGTTGCCGGGACTTTTCGTGCATTCTTGCGAAAAAATCGTTATTTTTGTCCGATTTAACTCATAAACCCCAAACGATGACTCTCAACGAATACCAGCAGCACGCCCTCGAAACGGCGATCTACCCCGACGACCGCCGCATCATCTACCCCACGCTCGGACTTACGGGCGAAGCGGGCGAAGTGGCCGACAAGGTCAAAAAAGTGATCCGCGACGCCCACGAGGAGTTCACCCCCGAGAAGAAACTCGAAATCGTCAAGGAGATCGGCGACGTCATGTGGTACTGCGCCACCCTCGCCCGCGACCTGGGCTACGAACTGGACGACGTGGCGCAGATGAATGTCGACAAACTCCGCTCGCGCATGCAGCGCAACCACCTGACGGGCAGCGGCGACAACCGCTAATCGTTCGGCAAAACCGAACGATTGCAATTCAGAATCAGAATCAGAATTCAAAATTCATAATCATACATGGAACCCGAAAAAATCCAAACTTCGCTGCCCGAAAACGCCTACCGCGAACTCAAGCCGGGCGAAGAGTACACGCCCGTGATGCCGGCTTCGTCCAACCCGAAGGAGGTGACGCCCTACTCGGTCACGATG
>OBKV01001468.1_pt1 | contig 15004 bp, 8 predicted proteins | sample 1517301 | NCBI WGS metagenome assembly OBKV01 (sample SAMN04571685, study PRJEB22368) | human gut metagenome | biome: human gut; material: stool | host: Homo sapiens | place: Luxembourg | collected 2012-06-29 | reverse complement strand
TTTCGGAGTTTTGTTAAATGAACAAGTCTTTTAAGGTCGTCTTCTCCAAGGCGCGCTCTGCGCTGATGGTCGTTAATGAAGCGACTTCTTCCATTCAGGCCAAGGGCACAAAGACGGTGATCGCTGCAGCCGCTGCTGCGATGATTGCCGGCGGTGCGATGGCCGCCCAGTCGACGGAAAAAACGATCGTGATCGATACGGACACGACGGTTGCCGGCGGCACCTGGAGCGCACTTAGAGGTGAGCCCCAGCAGGAATCCGTGACGATCAAGGCGGGTACGGTGAAGCTTGAAGGCTACAACGATGCCTACGACGTGCAGGTTCTCGGTGGCTCTGTGGTTATTGACGGTTCCAAGAACACGGGTACGTGGGATAAGGCCGGTTTAGTCGGCTATAACGCCGTGAAAGGTGCCACTGATGAACCGACCGATTCGAAGACCACGCTCGTGAAGGGGGCTACAGTTACGATTACGGACTCTGCCAACTTCGGTGTCGGCGCACATGCCAAAGAAGGTTATAAGGATGCGAAGTTCGTCTTCGACGGAGCCCAAGTGACGCTCGCGGGTTCTGCCAAGGAGAAGGCTTCTGTGATTTTTGCAGCATCCTCCTCCACCGAAGAAAGCAATGCCGTGACATTGGCGTTGACAAACGGCACAACGCTCTCTGTGGCCAAGGATAAGTTCGGTGTTCTCAATACCCGCAAGTTGGTCGTTGACAATGCGGCGATCAACGTAAACGGCTCTCTGAGCGTCGGTGCGATTGCTCAGGGTGCGGACATTGCCACCCTCTTTGCCGGCAACGCACAAAAGACTTCGACCGCTACATTCACAAACAGTACGGTTAACGTCGGCGCCAGCGGCAAGTTCTCCATGGATGATGCCACGCTTGAAGACACTGCTGTTACAAACGCCGGTACACTGGGTCTTGCCGATCTGACGGTTAAAAACTCCACGCTGACTAATGCTGCCAAGGCTACGCTTGACCCTGATAAGCTCACCATGAAGAGCGGCAAGCTTGTTAATGCCGGTACGTTTGGCACCACAGCAGACACGAAGAAGGTCACAATCGGCAACACCGATGTTCTGAATGGTGCGGCAGTTGTCGAAAACTCCGGTAAGTTCAACGCCAAGGCTGTGGTTGTTGACGGTGACGGTGCATTTACCAATACCGCTGCCGGTGAACTGATTGCCGGCTCCGTGGAGATCAATAAGGGCGGTAAGCTCACGACGGCTATTTCCACAACGACGAAGGGTGCCGACGGCAAGGAAACCAAGGTTCAGAACTATCAGGTGGCTCAGACCACGGTTAAAGAAGGCGGTGAACTCGCCGTTACGGCGCTGAACTCTGAAAAGTTTGACGGCATTGTGATTTATGGCAACGCCACCAGTGCCGCCACGCTGACGTTGAACGGCGGTCAGGTGACCTACCAGGGTAAGGTGTATCAGGGTAATCTCAAGCTCGGCAGCAATGATGCGGTTGGTCAGCTCACCTTGAACAAAGGTGACTACAAACTCGATACGCTCTCTGTTTGGCATGGCACGATCTCTGGAAACCAGGGCACCGAGAAGTCGACTGCTACGATCGGTCAGAATGCCACGCTGACGGTGAACGCTCTGGATCTCACCAAGGGTGTTCTTGTCAATAACGGCACGCTGACTGTTACCGGTACGGCGACGGCGCAGGCCGGAGCAACAGTTACCAACACCGGCACAATCAACGTCGGTGTTGCCAGCCTGATTTCCAAGGTTGAAGAAGCCAACAGCAGCTTCGAGGCCACTGCCACTGAATTTGGTAAGGCAGCGGGTACAGCCGGCGGCACGATCGTTGATACAACCCGTACCACCGCGATGAAGATTGGCGAACTTAATGCCATTAAGAAAGCTCTTGGTATCGAAAGCTCGGTTACGACGACCCTGCTTTTTGCCAATTCTTCCCTCGTTGCTGATGACGGCAAGAACCTGACGTTTAGTGCTGTTGACGGCACGAAGAGCCTCAATACGGTCGCAACGTCTGATAATGCTGCAGTACCCTTCTCGAAGGATTCGATGCTCGGTGCCCTTGCCTTTGATTCCACCAAGGTGACGACCGATGTCACGATTACCGGTCCGAGCTCGGGGGCCGTGGTTCTCGCCGGTGACGCTTCCGGCAATGTCTTCACCGGTGTAGCCTCGGGTAAGGCTGTCAATGTTTCCGGCAATGTGAAGCTCGGCGCCGGCATTGACGGTGTGACGGACGCTAAGGCCATCAATGTTGCCAACAATCTTGTTGTCGCCCAAGCGGCCAACCTCGGCATTGATACCACTGTCACAGCGAAGGACATCACAAATAACGGTGCCATCACAGTCACGGGTTCGCTTGCTGCCGCTTCTCTGGCGGGCGGCACAGTGACGCTCACGGGCGGTGATCTCTATGTCGCCGGCACGGCGCCGAAGGCTGAAACCAGGGCGAGGACCTTCGCTCTGCGTGCTGCTGCACCTTCTGCAGAGGAAACGCCGAAGTATGAAACAGCCTTCGCTGTTGAAACCAAGGTTGGTACGCAGGGTAGTGCCGCAACCCCTGACTTTGTTGTCTTTGGTACAACGGATACGGCTGTAAAGGCCAAGGCTCTCAAGGCGTTGGAAAGCGCTGAAGTGTCCGGTTCCACCGCTGTCCTCTATGTTGACAAGCATCTCAGCCTGGCAAGCGGCGCTGTTGCTCTCGGTGCTCAGGCCCCGACCTCTAACGGTACGCTGACTTCTGATGTCAATACGGCTGTTGTCATTGACACGCAGGCCATTGCCGCACACAACTACGCTCCGACGGAAGGACTCTTTACCGGTGTGACCGCCAATAACGGTACGCTCAGCGGTAATGTGGTGCTGACGAACCTCACAAACAAGGCCTTCACGAAGAATGCGGACGGTTCGTTCTCTATGCTCCTCGGTGACAACGTAACGGTTGCCGGTCAGGTTGCAACGGATGCGGGCTTCTACACTGCAAGCTTTGATGCAACCTCTAAGAGCCTTGTTGTTGCTGCAGACGAAACGGGACTCCAGAACCTGAAGGATGCCGGTGTTTACATCGCCGGTGCCGTTGCTCAGGATGTCCGTACGATGACCAATTCCGGCAACCAGCTTGTGCGTGACGTGATCTACGGTAATGCTGCCCATGATGCTTTCAGGGCAGGCATTGATGAACAGACCGGGGCACTCTCTGCCGCTGCGCAGCAGGTGTTGATTGATGCCGGTATCCGGGTCGACAACATTGAAATGGATAACGAGGGACGTATCACGCTCACTGAAAATGTGGGGGTGACGGCTGAAGTCGCTGCTCGGGTTCAGGCATACAACGACCAGATCACAGCAATTGTGAATGGTGCTGCTGCCTATGAAGTCGCCTCTCTGAACGCTGCTGCCAACATGGCTGTTGCGGGCGGCGCCTTCACCACGGCTCTGGACATCAACGACCAGGTGACGGCAACTCTGAACCGCCGTACCTCTTTGGCTAACCTCAACGTCTCGCGCGCTGAAGCCGGCATCACCCCCTAGGTTGATGTCTTCGGTACGACGAATGAAGCGAAGCGCCTCTACGGTTCTAACGCCGGCTACGAAGCTGATATCTACGGCGCAGTGCTGGGCTTTGACTACACCGCTTCCTGCGGCGGCGTCATTGGTCTGGCTCTCAACGTCGGTACCGCTGACGGCAACTCCGTGGGCGACGGCGTCAAGGTTGACAACGACACGGACTTCTACGGTGTGAGCCTCTACGCCGCACGTCAGTTCGGTGACTTCAACGTCCAGGCGGATTTGGGCTACACCCAGACCTCCAACGACCTGAAGACCAACGGTGCCTACGGTGCTTACTCCGAAAGCCTCGACGCTGACGTCTTCACGGTCGGTGTGGGTACTGAGTTCCTCGCTTCGGCCGGTATGGTCAACGTTGTGCCGCACGCCGGCATCCGTCTGACGACGATCGATATGGACTCGAGCAAGTTCGGTGCCGACTACGACAAGATGACGGTCTACCAGCTCCCGTTGGGCGTCACCTTCTCCGGCAACTTTGAAGCTGCCGGTTTCAAGGTCGCTCCGATGGTTGACGTCTCTGTTGTCCCGACCTTCGGCGACAAGGATGCCGTGGCTTCCTTCATCGGCCAGGATGTCACCACCCGCGTGGTTGACACCAACCCGGTGCAGGCCAAGCTCGGCGTCACAGCTCAGTCCGGTGCCTGGACCTTCGGCATCAACTATGGTCTGACGGCCGGCGGCGATGACCGCATGAACAACTCGCTCAATGCGAACGTCCGCTACACGTTCTAACCGAAAGGTTTGAACAGCAGTGCTTCCGGTCGCGTTCTGCGGGAAACAGAGCCGGCCGGAAGAGCACCGAAGGGAGAGGGGAGAAAGGAATAACACTCCAGGTGAGATTCTTAATCCTGTATCCCAGATGGTGCGCCAAGCAGTACGAAGTGGTTTCCGATGAGGAAATCCCCGGTTTTGCTTGAGCCGGTTGACCCGAACTCCGAGACTTAGAGTCCGGGCGTCAAAACTCCATGTCAGGCAAATTTCATACCCCGTTTCCCGGTTCGGAAGCGGGGTCTTTTTTCGATTGTTGTGGTGAGAAAGACAATGACAACGTCTGAAGACGCTGCGCCGAACAGAGTCCGCCCGAATTTCGCTTCAGATGACAAACGGCGTCACGCTGCGGAATTGTTTGCTCACGGCTTTGGCTACCATAAAGCGGCCGAAATCCTGGGCTTACCGGTTTATACCGTCAGGGATTGGGCCAAGGCCTACAGGATCGGTCGTTTTGGTCTTGCGTTATCCCGCAACCAGATGCGGCACAGCGAAGAAGACCATGAAAAAGTGATTGAAATGCGTGCGCAGGGAATCTCCTGGAGGGCAATCCAGGCGCGCACCGGGATCAGTGCCTCAACCTGCAGGAAGTGGGTGATGAAACGACAGAGCGAAAAATAGCTGTTTCGAGAATCTCTTCCATCGAGCTCGGATTGTCGGCTATGCAGTGCTCGGTGTCTTCAGATTGGCAGAGGGTTCTTTGGGTAATTCAGGGTATGTCTCTTTTCATTATTATGCTGCCTTGGCAGAACTTCCGGCCGGCGGTATTTGTCAAGACAAATTGCTTGCCTTCCCCAGTGCGGGTGTAACAGATCCCGCCCTGTATGTTTACACCTGCGTATGACACTTCACGGATACCCCTTTGTTTTTAAGGCGAAATGACGGCATTGTCCGTAGCTTTCGTGAGCCTTAATTCCGGCAACACCACGGGGTAGAGGGTTTCATCCTCTGTTTTCTTCCAGGCCACAATCGCACGGATTGCGGCGCGCGTGATGCGGTAGCCTTTGGCGGTGAGCCCCGCAAGTTTCTCTTCAAAGGATTTACTGAACCGCACGATCATGTCACGGCCTTCGGGCCCGGCAATCGTGAGGCCATGCTCGGCGGGCGTAAGAAGCATTCCGGCTGTCATCGTAAAGATCCGCTGCTTGCGGGCAATAAACCAGTCAAGAAACACATCGTCGTGCCCGAGCGCCACGGCAATCTCGCGGGGTGCGGGGAAGGTGCGCGTGTCAATGCTGTGTTCTACCCCCTCCACCGTAAAGTCCGAGAGCACGCCGCTTGCCGCATGCACAAAGAGATTTGTTTTGGCGCGCGTCATCGCAACGTAGAGAACCCGCCGCGCTTCATCGTCGGGATACGTCGTGCGGGAGGCTAAAAGCCACACATTCTCAAATTCGCGGCCCTTGGCTTTATGCATCGTTGAAACCGTCACGAGCCCTCGGGCGGCCGTGTAGGTTTCTTCAAGTTTCAATTCCGTGACGGTGTCCGCGAAGTCCGAGAGATAGAGGTGTTCTGTGGGCGTGAGCCCTTCAAAGGCCTTCATGACGGTCGTCACGTTTTCTACCCAGGGGCTCCCCTGGTAGCGGTCCTTCACAAAGTCCCGGGCTTCATTCCAGACGCCTTTTTCGATGAGCCCACCGGCTCCCGCGCGTTTTTTAAGGAAATGCAGCAGTGTGCGTGTTTCCAGAAGGTCACAGAAGTTAAGCTTCTTTTCGCCTTCAATAAGCCGCACCCTGACGCCCGCATCCGCTAAAAGCACGGCGCAGAGCCGGGCTTCTTCATTGGTGACGGTTAAAAGCGCCGTTGACCCTTTGAGCGTTCCGGCTTTGAGGGCCGCGGCAATTTCTTCCGAGATAGCTGCTTCAAAGCCGGGCCTTGTGTGCCGCACAATCCGCACAATCCCGTTTTCGGTTTTCACGGCCCGGTTCGGTGTCGTTTTAAGCCGCCCGTGCAGCATTCCCGCAAAGGCGTCCGCGAGCGTGACAATCGCCGGGGTACTGCGCCAGTTTTCCGTCATCTCATAGCGGGCGGCGTCTTTGTCCAAAAGAAGCGCTTTGAGGTAGCGGGAGTCCGAGCCCCGGAAGGCATAGATGTTCTGATCGTCGTCACCTACGGCAATGACTCTCAGCGCATTATTCGAGTCAATAAGGCTCATCACAAGCGCAAAGTCCTCACGGCTCATGTCCTGCGCTTCGTCAATTACAAGCGTGGTTTTGGCGGTACGGGCCGGATCGGCGCCCCCGGCCTTGACGAGAGCGGCCGCGCGGCTTACGACGTCCCTCGTTTCTTCCAGCGACCCCGGGCGTCCGAGGAGGTCAAAGGCGTAGGAATGAAACGTCTTGATGTCTACGTACGCGGCCTTTTTGCCGATAAGCTCAATCAGGCGCTTTTTAAATTCGCCGGCTGCGGCCCGCGAAAACGTGAGCATCAAAAGCTGCTCGGGCCTGACGTCTTCTAAGAGCAAAAGGGCGGCGAGCTTATGCACCAGTACCCGCGTTTTTCCGCTTCCCGGGCCCGCGGCAACCACCACAAACTGCGCTTTTTCATCGATGATCGAAAACTGCGTTTCGGTGAGATCTGCAAAGAGCTTTTTAAAGCGCGCCGCGGTCATTCCGCGCCGCATTTCTTCCCGGCGGTCGGCGGCAAAGTACTTGCGCAGGAAAACGTTGTAGTCAAGCGCAAAGTAGTCGTGTACGTAGGTGAGCGCCGCTTCGTAGTCTCTCATCATGAGGTTTGCGTACTCGCCCACGATGTGAATCTGCTGCAGCTTTTGGCGGTAGTAGCCGTCAAGAAGCTTATAGTCTTCGGCCCGGTAGCGCCGTTTGGGATCGGTCACAAGGCGTGTGATGAGCATGCCTTGGTAGAGCACCATAAAGCCCCCTTGCAGCCGCAATGCCCCGGCGTCTGCCATAAAAAGGAGCGTGTTTTCGATGTCTCGGACGGTCACCTTCTGACTGTACGCCTGCTGCCGGAAGGCGTCTTCTTCCCAGGCCGTTAAAAGCCCCGTCGTGGAAAAGGCGGTTTCACGGGCGGCGCCTTCCGGGGGTTCCGCTCTGGCGGCTTTTTCAAAGGTCGTGAGAATGAATTCAGAAAGCGCGGCTTTGACGGGCAGTGACTCAAGCGCATCAGCAAAGGTCTCCGCCTTTTTAATGCGCACGACGGACGTTGCGGGAATGGTGTGGAGGTTACTCAAAACGCCGGTCCGCTTCATATGTCGCAGCAAGGTGCCGATTAAGCGCGGCGTGATGCGTGTAAGGCCCGCGGCCCCGGCAGCTGCATTAAGCGCCTTGAGGTTTACTTCCGTGACGTGCTCAGCCTTGGAGAGCTGCGTGAAAAGAAACTGCTCGAGCCTCACGGCGTCCGCGGTCTTCGTGCGGCGTTTTTCATGAGAACCCCCGCCATGTCGTTTTCGTTACGCAGGATTCCGGCAAGTTTCAGGGCATTTACGGACTCCACAACTTTGTCGACGGGGATCCCGAGGCGGTCTGAGAGGTAGTCGGTGCGCGATTCTCCGGCATCGGCTTTACTGCGGCTGCGTTTGGAAATGAGTGCCTGCAGAATGCGGCCGGCTCTCACGCGGCTTTCATCATCCTGAAAGTAGGGGGAGACTTCCATACGCAGCCGCGCTTCCTCAAAACTCTTGGCAGCGATACTTGTGGCGTAGACGCGGCTCACATTGCGGCCGCGGCGGATGTAGCCTGCGGTTTCCAAGGCAGAAAGCGCGGTTTTAATCCGTGTTTCAAGATCCGGAATCGTTTCCGTGTCCCACCCGGCGGTTCGCGCGAGTTCGAGCGCCGACACCGGGACGCTCTCCTGAGTGCGCGTCATCTGTTTGATCGCGCGCCACACGAGCTGAATATCGGCCTGCGAGAGCTTGGACTGCGTGAGCATCGCAAAGTGGCGGTCGAGGTCATCCTCATTAAAAAGCACGTAGCAGTCGGCTTCAAGGTTCGGATCACGCCCGGCGCGGCCGGCTTCCTGCACGTAGTTTTCAAGAGACGCCGAAATGTCATAGTGAATGACCAATCCCACGTCTTTTTTGTCCACGCCCATCCCAAAAGCGTTTGTGGCAGTGATCACTTGAGCTGCCCCCGAAAGAAACGCTTCCTGATGCTCGATCTTAAGCGCCGCGTCCATCTGGCCGTGGTAGGGAAGGGCCTTAAAGCCTTCAGCAGTGAGCTTTTCCGCGAGTTTTTCCGTGCCCTTGGTGCTTGACATGTAGATAATCGTCGGGCACGGATGACGGGAAAGAAGCTCCCGGACGAGCGTCATCTTTTCCGTGTCGTTTTCTGCGTGCAGCACCTTGTAGCGGAGGTTTTTGCGGGCTTCTTCGGTGGTAAAAAGCTTGAGTTCAAGTCCGAGCTTCTCCCGAAAATACTCGCAGATATCCTGAATGACTTTTTGTTTGGCGGTGGCGGTAAAGCAGGAGACGGCAATCCGGTGCCGCGCGCCCTGAAGCTTTTCAAGCCCTGCGATGAAGTCCCCGATGTAAAGGTAGTCGGTCCGAAAGTCGTGTCCCCAGGCCGAAAAGCAGTGCGCTTCATCAATCACAAAGCGCGCGATGCGGCGTGTTGAGAGCACTCGCTCGATACTTACCGAGCGCAGCTGTTCCGGCGAGATGTAAAGAAGTGACGCCTCGCCTGTGACCACCGCATCAAACGCGCGGGCACGCTCTACCGGGCTTAAAAGGCCGTTTACCGTATAGGCGCCGTCAATACCTTTGGCGGTGAGGTTATCAACCTGATCCTTCATCAGCGACTGCAGCGGTGAAATGACGACCGTGAGAGACCGTGTCGCCTTTGCCTGCATCAGAGCCGGAATCTGAAAGGTAATTGACTTTCCTCCGCCCGTCGGAAAGACCGCAAGCAGTGAGTCGCCCTCTAAGGCTGCCTGCGCGGCTCTTTCCTGCAGAGGTTCTCCTCCGTAGGTGCGGAAAGCCTCAAACCCGAAAATGGTTTTAAGGCCGTGTCGGGCATTAAACGTGCGGCTGCACCAGGGGCAACCTGCGCGGCAGGGCGTGCCGCAGAGCGCGGTTAAGACGTCTTCCGCGGCCGGAAACGTTTTGACGGTCCAAAGAGGGAGCAATTCGGCAGAGTCACCCGCCGCCAAAAACGCGAGCACGAGACCGAGATCGGCGGGCTTAGTTTTAATGAGAAGCGGGAGGTTCGCGTTGGCGCAGAAGGCGTCAGGGAAGGCCTCCCGGATCGTACGGGCAAGGTTCTCCGCTGAGTCCTCGGCCGGTGTTTCACCGGCGTACGCGAAAAACCCCCGGTAGCGAATGTCACGGGAAAGAAGCGCGGCAAGGATTGAGCGGATCGCGGGCGCGAGTTTCTGCCAGGCTGTGAGTTCCTCGAAAAAGAGATCGCGGGCTTTGAGGGCGTCTGTGGCCGGGTTATTCATTTCGCCCGTGAGAAGTTTTTCGTCTTTTAGTAACGCGTGAAAGCGTTTTTGCGGGAAAAGAAGCACGGAAAGCGCGAGCGTATCAATCCATGCGTGTCCTCCGGGAACGAGCCCGGTAAGTGCCGTCGTAAAGCGCTTATCGAGCGCAAAGACGTTGTGGCCGCACAAAAACCGCACGTCTCCGATAAAGCTTCGTACAGCTTCCGGAGTGGTGGAATGAAGTACCTCTCCCGCGGTGTCCGCCGCTCCGAAGTCAAGCAGTTCCGTCCCTGTGCCGTTTGTTTCGCAGTCAACGAAAACGACGCGGGCAAAGGCCTGAGAGGGTACTGCAGCCATCGGATCTTTGGCGGGCGTGGTCATGGCGGGATAAACGTGTTGTTATGCTCTGATTGTAGGCGGAATTGCTGTTAAAGCGGCAGATTGGCGGTGAGTTTTGTGCGGCAGTGTTGTCTTGTTGAATTTTGCGTATTAAAAATACGCATATGAAAAATACGCTGAATTAAAAGTTTCCCAACCTGTGGAACTATAGCCGCTTAGGCAGGCGTCGCAGCAGAGCTGGCGGCCGGTGTAACTTTACGGGGACGCCCGCGCGGGCGTTTCGGTCCCACAAACTCCAACTTCTGCTTTCTCGGCCTGCCGGGCTTCTTATGCTCAGGTTTATCGGGGAATTTAACCAAACCCAAAGCCGAAAGCATCTCCATCGTCCCGATCGTTGTATTTACCCACTTTCCGTCGGTGGAGTCAGGAATCGCGTTTATCTCCGCATCCTTCACAGGGCGCCAAGACTGCTCCAGGTCCTCGAGCATCTCGCCGAAAGTCATTTTGTCCAGAAGTTTTGCTTTCTCGGCCCGTCTCAGAATACGGCAGGTCAGCGTTGCGGCAATGAAATTGACGAACTCTTCACCCCACACGGAGAATTCATTCAGCACGTTACTGACGGCATTGCATTCCCTGTATTCGTCCGGTATTGCCCGCATTTTGGCAGTCCTAGAAAAACGGTGCATGGTTTTGCGCTGCTTAAGCAGATTTAACCGGGGGCCAGCCGTTTTCCTCGGGAATATTGATCCTGGCTCGTGTTGCTTTCGGCCCGCCAGCCGCACCGCCGCAACCGGCATTTCGTTTTGCTCAAAAAGCCGGCCGTTAAACCGGCTCCGAGAGCCCTTGCCTCCCGCTAGAATTGCCCGACACACACCACCATTAAGGCAGGTTCAGTCATGTTCGTGTTTTCTCCCGGCCAGCAGGCCGTTGTTCCCGTCTGGGGCCGCAAAGACGATTACTTTCCGGTGCACCGCATCTACTGCGTGGGCCGCAACTACCGTGCGCATGACCTCGAAATGGGCGGCACGGGCCGGTCGCTGCCGTGCTTTTTCATGAAGCCTGCGGACGCCGTTTTTCCGGTTGCCGACAACGACATCGCCGAGATCCCGTATCCCCCGATGACAAATGATCTGCACCACGAGGTGGAACTCGTGGCCGCAATCGGCAAAGGCGGCCGCAATATTCCGGTCGAAGAAGCGGCGAAACATGTCTGGGGCTGGGCCGTGGCCGTTGACCTCACGCGCCGCGATCTGCAGGCTGAAGCCAAAGCCAAGGGCCGTCCCTGGGAAGCCGCAAAAGCCTTTGACCATTCCGCGCCGATTTCCTATATCCGTCCGGCAGCAAAGTGCCCCGCGATGGATAAGGCAGACGTCTGGCTTTACATCAATGCCGAAAAGCGCCAAAACGGCACGACGGCCGACATGATCTGGTCGGTGGCTGAAGTCATTGCCGAAATCTCGAAGTACTGGGAACTTGCCCCGGGCGACCTGATTCTTACGGGCACTCCCGGGGGCGTTGGCGCCGTCAACCGCGGTGAAACGGTCAACGCCGGCGTTTCCGGAGCCGGTGCCGTGCGCTTTAAGCTTGTGTAGGTCCGCACGCTTTCGTAACTCTTTTTTGTTGCAGGTGGAGTATGCAGCTTTCCCGCTCGCATGCTACGTTAATCGGGTGCATTGCACCGATCTGCTGGGGAATGAGCGTTCCCTTCGTGCGCCTGGTGTCCGAGCATATCGGACAGCCGGGCGGCATGATTCTTCTGTGCGGGCTTGCCTGCGTGATTCTTGCGTGTATCTTCGGCTGCCCCAGGCTCTCGCACTTTTCCGGCAAATATCTTTTCTTCGGGCTTACGACGGCGGTTGCCTGTGAGATCTGCTTTACGTGGGCTCTGGCACTTTCAGGGGGCGGCACCCAGACCGCCGAAGCCGGAATGGTCAATTACCTCTGGCCGTGCCTCACGATGGTCTTTGCCGTGATCTTTAACGGCCAGAAGGCAAAGTGGTGGATTGTCTTCGGGTTTATTTCCTGCATTTACGGCGTCTGCACGGTTTTATCCGGCCCCGGGGGCTTTGACTTTATGGCAATGGCCCGCAACATGGAAAGCAACCCGGCCTGCTACCTTTTTGCGCTCGGGTCGGCCCTCTCCTGGGCGGCATATAGTTCCATTACGCGGGCGCTCTCGCACGGCGCAAACCCCGTCGTCCTTATCTTTTTCATCAACACCTGCGTTTTTATCGCGATGGCGGCCGCAGGTGTCGGTGAACCCATGCATATTGACCTTGAGGGCGGTGTGGTGGTTGCGGTTGCTGCCGTGGTGATGGGCCTGGCGTACGCGCTCTGGACCATCGGCATGATGAACGGCAACATGACGGTTCTTGCGGTTGTGAGTTACTTTACGCCGGTGCTCTCCTGCATTTTCTGCTGGATGTTTCTGGGGGCGGAGCTTTCCGCCAACTTCTGGAAAGGCGTCGGCTTTGTGGTGGCAGGATCTTTAATCTGCTGGGCCTCCACGGTCTTTGCTAAACAAAAGGCCTGAAAAAAGCCGGAGGCCTTTTTTAAGACTTCCGGCTTTGGCACTGCGTCTGAAGGCGGTGCTGTTAACGCATGAGCCAGGGCAGGGCGTAAAGCGCCAGAGAAATCATCACCGCCGCTCCCACAATCACCTTCCAGAGGCGGTACTCCCGGTCCATGGCCCGTTTTTCGCTTTCGGTTGCGGGAAGCTCAGCCGCACCCGTTTCTTCTGGGGAGGGCGTCATCACCGGTGCCGTGCCGCGTGTTTTGCGGCAGACGAAGTAAATCACTAGCCCCAGAACGCTCCAGATGATGCCGGTCACAAAGGCGTTTGTGTCAAGCTGCGTCATCATGTAGAGGTAAATGACCGCGGAGACCGGCGCGCCGATCATCAGCCACGGTGCCCGGTAGGGGCGTTCAAGACCGGGGCACTTCCGGCGCAGCGCCCAGGCTGCGACAATGCCGATCACGTAATAGAACAAATCGGCAAAAAGCGAAAGCGACGCAATGTAAATGAGCGAGTCCGTTGCAATCAGCGCAAGCGTCAGAATGCCGAGCGCAATGACCGCAACGTAGGGCGTTTGAAAGCGTTTGCTTGTTTTGGCAAAAACGGCCGGCATCACGCCGTCGCGGGCCATCGTAAAGAGGTAGCGGCTCGTGGTGGCGGTGGAGGCGTTAAGCGTCGAGAAGTCCCCGCCGAAGGCAATGCCCGCGGCTAAAAGTGCGAGCGGAAAGCCGAGAATACCTGCTGCAGCCATGGCGTCGGCGTAGGGAGCCTGCGCGGTTGCCAAGCCCGCGAGCTTGTCAACAGGCGTAATGCCGATCAAGAACCACTGGAAAAGGGCGTTGACGGCGAACACAACGAAGGGCGACAAAAAGAGGGCCCGCGGAATGTTGATGCGCGGGTACTTGATTTCTTCGCCCATCGCCACACACGCTTCAAACCCGGCAAAGCACCACCAGATCATGCACACCGCTGCGCCGAAACTCATGTTCGCGGATTGCGGCAGGAAAGAGGGCGTCTGCACAAAGGCGGGAAGCGAAATGTTCGGGATCATCGTGAGAAACCAGATGACCGCCACGCCCCAGAAAAAGAACATGAAGCCGTTTTGCAGCCTGCCCGCGATTTTGACGCCGCAGACGTTCGCGACAATAAAGCCGAGCGTCACAACGAGCGCGAGCGCAACGTCCGAGACCGGAAGCGTGTAACCGAACGCGGAAAAGAGAGTTTTGAAGTAATAGCTGAAGGCAAGCGCTTCGCCGCCCGTCACAGCCACAAGCGAAATGATGAAGTTCCAGCCCGCCAGAACGCCCGCTGCGCGCCCAAGGCCGAGCGAAGCAAACTGGTACGTGCCGCCTGCGTAGGGAAGCGCCGCGCCCATCTCGGCGTACAAAAGCGCCGGATAGATGCTGATCAAGAGCGCCGCCAGCGTTGCGAAAATGACGCTTGAGCCCATCGAGCCCACGATGTTGGAGCCCACGGTAAAAAGGCCCACGCCGATCACGGACCCCGCTGTAATCGTGACGGCCTCGCGCATGCCGAAGCAACGCCTGAGGGCCGGATTGTTTGTCTCCTGCATTTGTGTTGATACTCCCTGGCGGCCGGGGTAAATCCGCGGCCTTTGTTTTTTTCGTATCGGAGATTATCAGGCAGAGGGTTGGCTCAGGGTTTTGCCGTGGGCGGGCTTCTTCGAAAGTCAAGCTGGCTGGGAAGTTTGCCCTATGCGGGCACGTGCAGGAAAGTCCGCCGCTATGAAAAAAGGAACCCGTTTGGCAGGTTCCTTTACAGGCAGCTTAGCCGATCGCCTCAATTTCTTCTGAAACCGTGAGCCACTCTTCTTCAATTTTGGCGACTTCATCGGCAAGCAGCCCGCGCTCCTTCATCACCGTCTGCACTTCTTCGGGGGCGGCGGAGGCGTACCAGCCGCTGTCGGCGATCTTGGCATCAAGTTCCGCAAGTTTCGCGTTCCCCTCATTCATGCGCTTTTCAAGGTCCGCGAGCTTTTTCAAAAGCGGTTTTTTAAGGGCCGCTTTTTGCGCACGCTCCTGCGCGGCCTGGCGGCGCTCTTGCCTGCGGTTCACCTGAGGTTCGGCCTGAGGCACGGCACGGCTCTGACGGTCGGCTTCCAAAACGGACTTTCGGTGTTCGAGCACAAGCGCCGCGTAGTCGTCGAGGTCTCCGTCGTAGGCGCCGCAGCTCCCGTCATGCACAAGGATCAGACTGTCGCAGGTGCTGCGAAGGAGGTGCCGGTCGTGCGAGACGAGAAGCAATGCCCCCTCAAACTGCGAAAGCGCCATCGTAAGCGCCTCGCGCGTTGCCATATCCAGGTGGTTTGTGGGTTCGTCAAGAACGAGCAGGTTCGGCTTATCCCAGGCAATGAGCGCGAGCGCCAGACGCGCTTTTTCGCCCCCTGAAAACGTCCGGATTTTGGTGTCGGCAAAGTCCC
>OBKV01001458.1_pt1 | contig 15080 bp, 13 predicted proteins | sample 1517301 | NCBI WGS metagenome assembly OBKV01 (sample SAMN04571685, study PRJEB22368) | human gut metagenome | biome: human gut; material: stool | host: Homo sapiens | place: Luxembourg | collected 2012-06-29 | reverse complement strand
AAAAATAGTTAATGAAACTAAAAGCTTCAGCTTCATTAACTATTTTTTACTTTGTAGATAACCGCACTTGAAAAACATTAAGTTTTTCAGTGCCCTCGAAAATCTATGGCTCTTTTTTAGTGCTTTTATATGAGCACTAAATTACGATTGTATCATTATGATATTACTTAGTAACAGCTAATAGCTTTTCAACTACTTCAATATCTGCTGGAATCCATTTTTGTGATGCTAACTGTTCTAATGAAACCCACTTTGCATCATTATGAGCATTTAAGCTTAATGTACCTCCGCATATTTCACAAATAAAGCAATGCATTATTAAATGAAAGCTAGGATAATCATACTCTACAGTAGTTAGATAGTTTAGATTAGTAATATCTAATTCTAACTCTTCTTTTATTTCTCTTATTAATGCCTCTTCCTGAGTTTCCCCTACTTCTACTTTTCCTCCTGGAAATTCCCACATATCAATAAATTCCCCATAGCTTCTTTTAGTGATAAATATTTTATCATCCTTTTTTATTATTGCTGCAACTACTTCTATTGTCTTCATTTGTTCTTACCTTTCCATATTACTCATAACTTTAAGATGAGTTTTATTGACCAAAAATATCTTCAAGTTTTATTTTTAAATCATCAAATACAACACTATTATAAACCTCATTATTTTCAAACACCTTAGGTGTTCCATAATGTCCATTAATTAATCTATATTGTGTTATTGATCCACTTGGTTCAACAATATTATATTCTAACACTCCAAATTTTTTATATATTCTAGCTTTTATAAAATAATCATTATCAGAATACTTTTCAGATACCACTTCAAAAATAATCTTAGGAGTTGATATGAAACTTTCTCCTAAAGTTTTAGCATCCTCACACATCACAAAAACATCTGGTAAAAAATTATACTGTTCACTTTCATTTTTAAATATAACTTCTATTTGTTCTGCAAAAGGCTCACATTTACTTCCCTCTAAATATATATCTAATTTCGTTAATATTTTTCTAACAACTCTATTATGTTGTCTAGATGTTCTTGAACTAAATAAAATTTCTCCATTTAAATATTCACATACACCATCATACTTACTTTGAATTTCTTCAAATTGCTCTAATGTAATAAATACATTTCTTATTGGCTCCATTACTTGTACTCCTTCCGATAAACTCTCAAATTATAAAAACTATAATAATTATATCATATAAGCTAATTTCATATTATTAATTTTAGCCTTTTTATTTTTTTCTTATTGTAAATATAAAAAACCTAAAAATATAATCCTTATTTATTATTATGTAAAAAAACATGCGGGGTTAATCCATATTTCGTATTAACCCTGCATGTCTTTTTTTATCTTACTATATTCTTTAATTTTTCATCTAATTCTTCTTCAGATAAGTCTTTTATTTTATCAATATCATAATAGAAATTTGCATATCTAAATTTACTTGCTCTATCAATACCAAAAGCATTTGATAAATCCTCTAAGAAATCTATTTCAGTATTTTCATACTCTCCTTCCTTTATCTTCAACTTATATTATACCTGTTTTTACTTTTAAAATCTTCTAAATATATTTTTTAGAAAACTTCTACTCTAATTATATTTCTACAAGCATTCTTTTCCTACATTTACTTATACTATACCATTCACAATTTCCACATATATCGTCCATAATTTCCTTAGTAATATGACTCTTTATGTACCTTATTAAAGATTCATATTCATATATTTTTTCTTCTAACTCAAAATATTTTATTACTTTATTATCAATAATATTAACAGTATCTGATTTGCATATATTATTTTTAGATAAATTAGGGCACTTACTACATATATCATCTTCTGAAAATATCAACTGTACTTGTACTTTTTCATTTTTTATTGATTTAACTATTTCAGTCATATTTTCGACAAACTCTCTACTATATCCTTTTCCGCTATATCCTTGAGTACATAACAAATGATGTGGTCTAAGCTTTATCATAACTAATAATTCCTCTTATTGATTTATGATTTCTTAACATGGAACCAATTATAGTTGCTAATACGGCTTTAATTACACCTACTAAAATAAATGGTAATACGCATACTAAAAAAGCATTATACATATTTGAGCTTGTTACTAATGAAAATTGAATAGCTCCCAGTAGGTAGTTAGGAATTGAAGCTAATATCATTGCTAAAAAAATCAAAATTTTGTTGTCTGTTCTTTCACAAATTAACCCTATAATAAAACTCATAATTGGAAAAGATAAAATAAAACCTCCTGTTGGTCCTACTATTGCACCAATTCCTGCTGAAAATCCCGAAAATACCGGTAATCCAATTGCGCCCATTAATACATAAACCAATATTGATATAAATCCTTTTTTACTACCTAAAAGTATTCCTGCTAAAGAAACAGCAAATGTTTGTAATGTTAATGGTACTCCCCCTGGTAAAGGTATTGAAATTTGTGCAAGTATTGCTGTTATTGTTGCAAATATACCACAATATACAATATCTAAAGTTTTTCTTTTCATAACAATTCTCCTTAACTTTAAATTGTTAACTATTTTAAATATTTTGGTTTACAAATATTTTATAATACAAACTTTTCTAAGTCAAACTTTTTTGTTTTATAATAAAAATATAATACTATTGCAAAATTCACAAATTAGTTTTTTAATAATTTCACCTTTAACAATATTATTTATCCATGCTTCACAAATATCATTAAGACCATAATATATTCCCGCTAATCCTCCAACTACAGCTGCTGTAGTATCTGTATCACTACCTAAATTTACTGCTTGTAATACTGTGTCTTTATAATTATCATTATTAAAAAAACACCATAAACTTGCTTCAATAGTATGAACTACATATCCTGATGAATTAATATTACATAACTTTTCATTTCCTATATTGCCTTGCAATACTCTTTCTAAAGTTTTTAAAGCTTCTAAATACTGATCATCTTTATAATAATTTAATATTACCTTTTTCATTTTTTCATAAGCTTCTTCTTTGCTATAACCATTAATAAGATTAATTGCAAACTCTACATATATTGAACAAGCTATCTTTGATATATTATGTCTATGTGTTATAGATGAAACATCATGAATTGTTTTAAACTTTTTATCTGAATCCTTCTCATATTTAAGATAAAAAGCTAATGGTAGTATTCTCATTAATGAACCATTTCCATTATCGTATTTTGATGCTCCACCTGCTTCTGTTACCTTTACTCCAGCCTCTATGTTATAAATAGCTTTTCTTGTAGTATTTCCAACATCAAAAGCTACTCCATATGGAGTCATAAATCCATATCTATACCATTTTACAAAATTATTTGCTATTTCATTTAAGTCATATCCCTTAATTAAATTATCTACTAAACATAATGTCATTGAAGTATCATCTGACCATGTTCCTTTTGGTTGATTATGTGTACCATCTGATCTCATATCTATTACAGGATTTTTTTCTAACTCTTCTCTATCTTGAAATTCAACTGGCACTCCTAATGCATCACCAACTATTAATCCCCAAAGGCCCCCTTTTATAGCATCTATTATTTTTTTATTCATCTCATTACCCTCCATAATATTAATTTTTTATATTATTATAAAAATATATTAAAGGCTCTGCAGTAATGCAAAGCCTTTATTTTTCATTTATCTTTTCTTTATATTCTTTTAATTCCTCACTAGTATAAATTCTATATTAACCCATTTCAGATATTTTTTACCTCCCTTAAATATCTTCATTTAGCTCATAAAACCCTTTATAAATAATAAAAATTCTTTTTTTATGTCATTATTTTCTTCTAAAAATTCAATTAAAACTTCTATCTTAGGTTGTTTATATCTATGTCCAATTCTATTTCTTAATAATCTAGCTGAATTTAAATAATTAGCAAATTTATCAGTAAGAACATTTTTATCTTTTAATAACTTTATAGCTGAATCTATAGTGATTCCTATTTTATAAATATTATATTCTTTTAAAAGCATTGATATAAAATCTTCATATAAAATAAACATACTCAAATATTTATATTTAAGACTATTGGAAAGTTCTTTTTTTAATAGTTCATTATCAGAATATACTTGTATAAACTTTAAAGATTCCTCAATATCCTTATACTCTAATTCTAGATCATATAGTAACTTTTTTAATCTATCTTTATTCACTATCTAAAACCACCTTATCTAATCTGCTCCAAAATTCAATATTTTCTTTAAATAATTGATCATAATAATTGAATTTTTCATTATATTTATCATCTTTTATTATTATCATTTCACTATTTAAAGCTTCTATCTTAATTAGATTTTCTATATCTTCATCATTAATATCTATTAAATCTATACTTCTTTCTAAAAAATCTTCAAGTTCCAATGTCAAATTCAAATCTAAATTAGATGATATTTTATTATCTCCTATAATTGCTATATCAATATCCGACTCTTCGTTAAATTCATCTTTAGTTAAGCTTCCAAAAATAATTACATTTCTTATATTATGTTTTAAGAATATATCTTTAAACTCTTTACTTTTTACTAAAGTTAAAATCTCATCCTTAGAATTATTTCCGAATATATTTCTATTAAAACTCAAGTCAACTTACCTCCAAATCAATATTAATATAACATCCTCTTTTTTTGTTACATTTATTATTCACTACTAATTATAACACTTACATAATAGTTTTTCATTAATTTGATAATATATTTATACAAGCATATCTTGTACCATTATATTAAGATTGTTCATCTAAATTTATAAAGATAAGTTTTAGTTTTAAATTAAACCTTGGACCATTTTTGGCTTTTTATAAATGAATCATAAATGTTATTTGCATCATTTACTACACTAGTTTTAAAGTCCATTACTTTTAATAATTTTATTGCATTTCTTGTTGTTGATGGACCATATTTGAGTTTATAATCAAAAAGCACATTAGTATCTGTAATAGTTTCTCTAAAATGATAATTATCATATCCAGTTGTAATCATTTGTGTTAATTCAATATCATGAGTTGCAACTAACATACGAGCATTAGTTCTTCCAACATATTTTAGTACTGATGCTGAAGCTGATATTTTTTCAATTGTATTAGTTCCTTTTAATATTTCATCCACAAATGCCAAAATAGGAATATTACCATTTAAAGAATCCAATAACCTTTTTAAACTTTTTACCTCTGCAATGAAATAACTATCTCCTTCAAGAATATCATCTCTTATTGCCATTGATGTTATAACCTTGGAAAACTGACATCTATATTTGGAACACAATGCCATATTTAAACTTTGTGCCAGAATACAATTCAAAGCAACAGCTTTAATAAACGTAGATTTACCAGAGGCATTTGAACCTGTAAAAATAATATTTCTATCTATAGTTATTGAATTTTTTATTGGGTTGTCTATAAGAGGGTGGTAAATATTTTCTAGCTCCATGACATTTTTATCAATAAACTCTGGAGTTACATATCCATCTATACTTTCCCTATAATAAGAAAGACTTACTGCAAAATCTAATTGAGCTACTAAATCATATATTAAGTAAAGATATTCTTTATTTTCCTCTAATATCTTAGCTATATTTTGATATGCAATAATATCAATCATAAAAAACATCTTTATATATTCAGTAACAAGGTCTATATCCGAAAACAAATTAGCTCCACGCTTACTTAAAGCAAAACTATATCTTTTAACTTTTCTTAATTTTGCAAAGTTACTTAATATCTTTTCTGTCTCTAACCTAAACTTACTAAAATCATTATCTTTTATTTTAGATAATTTCTGACATAACTTAATATTATTTAATAGATATGCCATCACACTAAAATTATCTTCTAAATAAATTTTAGCACTTTGATAAAACAAAATATTAATACACATAAAAAATACTGTTCCAAATATCCCTATCTTATTATCAAAAAACATTAGCAATACTGATATTACTAAACTTACCGCCAATAATGGATATTTATAATAGCCTTTTATTTTATTAAAATCAGGGTTATAAACAAAATTAATAAATCTCTCATCATTAATTTTCCCTACTTTTGAAAGTTCCAATTTAATAGAATTTCTTAAAGAATCATTCTTCATCAAACTATTTATCAACTCTTCAGTAATAGCCCATTTTTTGCTATCATATGCTACTTCTCTAAATTTATAGTACAAATATGTTTCCCCAAATGTTGTACTAGTATAATTTGTTCTCTTGAAAACAGTATCCATATCCAGGTCATTCCAAGTTAATTCATCAATAGATTCATTAACATTCTCGTTTTCTTTACGGGCTTTATAATACGTTCTAACAAAATTCATATCAAATTCTTCATGAAAATCTTTAGGTTTTTTACCAAATTCATTACTTATTCTATTCAATATATTAAGTTTCCTTTTATGATTACTAAAGCATATATATACTACTAATAATATTAATAGTATAAGAACTAATATCTCCATATAACCCCTCCAATTTAATAATTTTCATAGTCTGTATTATCGTCTTATAATACAATTCTTCAATACTGTACACTTTTATTATACATAATTACTAATTATAATTCTGTAAAATTAGGGATATTGGGAAAATATTGTTTTATATCATTTTTAACATTTTCTATCTATAATTAGATACAAAAGTTCTATATCTCTTCTTATAAATTGTCTATTAATCTAAAAGAATTACCTATATTTTTTTTATTTATTATTATCTTTCTACATTACTTATAACTTTAATATTAATTTTATTTATCATAATATCTATTATTGCCCCTACTATAATTCCAATTGTATAACATACTAGATCACTCCATAAGAATCCAAAACCTAATATTAGCCCTCCTAAAGTTGTATTTCTTATAGCATCTATCCAAGCTGCATGATATAACTGACTTATTTCTATGCTATATGATAAAATTATTGCCCAGGAAATAATAAATATTGTCGATTTTTTATTAAATATAAATGCAATAATTAAAAATACCATAAGTGCCCATAATATATCTCCTGAATATAATTCTATTATTTTAGGTAAGTCATTTATTTTTCTTGATAATAATCCTAATATCATAACTATTATTGTTAATAGTAAATATAATAATCTATTTCTTCTCAAGTAACCTCTCCCCCAATACCCTTAAATTATAATACTTTTATTAGCTTTATTAATCATACTTGCTGGAATTTCTTCATGAAGCTTCCATACAAAGCTAATAGGTTTATCACCACTATGACTTCTGTATTCACATGTACCTAAATAAGTAAATGGTGATGTAAGTCCATCTCTAGTTTTATATTCTCTAACAAAAAGAGCTATCTTATTACCAGTTTTTAAATGATTGATATATCTTTGTCCTGTTGTACTTTGTATTGATGTTTTACTTTGAGTTTGCCAGTGAAATAACTTTTCATTAATTGCATAATCTTCATAGAGTGTAGATGGTGAAAAGTCTTTATCACTCTTATTTAATGTTATAAAGAATATATCAGTTTTCTTACCTTCAAAATACTTAACACCTTCTCTAAAAGCTGGCTTTTTCTCTTCATTAAAGTATCCAAAAGCAGCCATAATTACATCTGTTGTATAATCACAATGTAAATCTAAAGGACAATCAAAGCCTAAATCAACTTTCTTATCTATAAATTCAATATGTTTATAATTATAGCTTAATATATCAGAAACTTCTTTCATCATAGTTTTATTAGTAAGTAAGTTACGCTATTTATAACTTTATTAAAATATATCACTTTTCAACTCTTCAATCGTATAAATTTCATTACCTATTTTTACATTATCATCGTTAATAATAACTAAATTTTCATTAATCTCATATCCATCTGTTTTCATTTTAATAGCAACTTTCATATCCATAGCTATCTTTTCTAATTTTCTATAAACTTTCATCTCAAAGTTACTTTTAAACTTAAGTTCATGAATATTAGTAGCATTATTTAATAAATAAAAAGTTGTGTACCAATGAGTTCTTATTCCTATTTCCATAGGCTTTATACTATTTATATTTTTAAAGTCATCTAGTTCAAATCTTAGATATTCCTCTTCACCTTTACCTCTAGTATCAGACAGCTCTATACACTCTTTTCTTTTATAAAATTTAATACTTTTAACCTTTGCATATTCATATATACCAGCAACATCATTAAACTTTCCTTTTGGTTTATATAATGCTAAATATTTAATACCAAGTACTGTTTGATTTCTAATTTGACTGCTTGGTATATGATAAAATCTATTATTTTTATATGCATCATAATGAGTCTTGTCTGGTACAATCCCTACTATAACATCTTTATTTTCAAATCTATTATAATAATCAAATTCATCTATAAAAACTCGTGAATTATTAGCTTGTACTTTACTTTGTCCAACTATCTTCCTTATATGTTCTTCTATTAATTTTGTCTTTCCTGGCAACATAGGAAATGCTCCTATATTAACTTTTTCTATACTCTTATAAAATGGATTTTCTTTATATTCCTCTTCTGTTTTAGAGTATGGAAACATTACATAAGCACCAAATGCTTCATACTTAAACTGATTGTCTTTAGACATTTCAGCTACAATAGAATCTCTATATCTATGCATTACATTTATATCATCTTCAACTGGTCCAATTTCATTTCTAGTATTTATTCTATACTTAGCATCAAATATATAAACTACATTATCTTTATCATCTAAATTTTTAATACACAATACATTATCTGGCTCTGCTATAGTTGTTGGTAATTTTCCATATCTCTTTTGATACCATAATTCTATACTCTTTTCTCCATTAGAATAAGTAATCTTTGCTTTCTCTTCTTGAAGTAATGATAAAAACAATCCATTATCTTCATACGAAATTAAACTTCTGTCTTTAACCTTAAAGCCTAACTCTTTTAATATATTATTTATTTTTACATAACACCAAATTTCATATAGAGTATATAATTTCTTTGGAGTTATTTCATATAATCCTTCTCCAATGGCTAATCCCTTCTTTAGTATTTCATATTTAATATATAAATCTTTATATCCTGGTGACATTTGAAATACTAAAGACATTGTCTTTTTACCCTTTAAATCACTTATATCTTTCAAATGCCTTCTTACATAATTATTTAATATGGTTTTCTTGTCTTTAATATAGTTAGTATATATCTTTTCATCTTTATATCTAGAAAGTATATTATGTTCAATTATATTTAACCTTTTGATAATAGTTGTAATCATATATTTAGCAAATTGATTTTCATATATATCAACAGTTGTTTTTTTCCGTTTATCAACTATGGCGTTAGGTAAGTATCTTTTATCATTCACACTAATAAATCCATTTTTATCTTCTGTTAATGCATTAGGATGTTTTCTTAAATAATCAACAGTTCTTCTTGAAGGTACTCTCGCTTTTTCTACCTTCCTTATCTGCTCAATAGTTTCTACATTATGTTTTAAGTTTTCACATATTCTTCTTATATCTTTTTCTAAATCATCAAATACAGCTTTAAAAATATTTATAAATTCTGTATTAGTTTGATTATCTGTTTCTTTTAATTGTGTATTTAAAACTGTATTTCCTATAAGCTTAAATATTATTGCAGATACCTCTTCATCAACTTCTTTCATTATGTTTTGGTAATCAGTTTTATAATCAAGCTTTGTTGGAAAAACTTCAATTGTTATTTTTAAAATTATATTTCCATTTTTTCGTACTGCAAATGTTGAATTTCCTACTTCTGATTTAAATTGAATATTACCAATTAAAACCTTACTATAATCTTGTATAGTATCACTTATATCTGATTCTATATGTATAAAATCATAAGCTTTATCATCACTTTCTAATATGATTTGATAAGATCCATTTTCAAAGAATATAGGCTTACTATTAATTACACCATTAATTCCTAGTGTTTTATTATCATTTAGTATTTTTATAATTATATTTTCTTTAATATCACCATGTATTATAGTTGTTGAATTTATATCATTGTTATATCCTAATGCTACTGATTTTGTATCTATTTCATTTCCAACAAAGGTTAAAGTAAATTCATCACTTTTTATTTCTATTAGCTTACTATTGCCAGAACGATACAAAGCCATCTCTATACCCCTTTAACATTTGTAATATTTTTGTAGCACTTTTTGGGTATCTACATTTTTCACTTTCATTTTTAATTACACTTTCTGCTTCTTTAATATAATTTTGCTTATTTTCTAAATTAAAGCCTGTACATATTTTAAATAGTTTTATAAGTATTTCTTCTATATATACATCACTACCTTATTGTTGGTAATATCTTTTGCATTATTTGATAGTCAAAAGCCATATCTTCTTCTAGTAAATTAGCTAATTTATTTTCTAACATATAAAATACTATTTCATCTCTTACTCTATAACCAAAATGTTTTGAATATGGTTTTAGTATATTATTTATTTCAACTATTTTCTCATTTATTTCTTCTACATATGTTCTATCTATTTCTAAAGCATCTTTTATATTTAAAAATTGAGTTTTTAATAATGAATTATCTACTACTAAAGTTTCTGCTTCATCAGTTAAGAAATCTAGTGTTTCTAAATCTACTTCTGAAAACTCTATAGTATTTGCTCTATCTAATACTTTTCTACTAAATGAAAAAGTAGTATCATCCATATTAACTGTACCTATTATATAAAGATTTTCTGGAATACTAATATTATTGTCTTCAACATTTTCAAAATATGATTCACTAAATAATTTATCTGTTACTATTTTATCTGTTTCAAATTTTCTAGATTCAATAACACTAAGATATTCACTTAAGTAATATTCAACTCTAGCTAAGTTCATTTCATCTAAACATACAAAGTATGGAGTATCTAAATGCTCCTTTGCTTCATCAATAACTTTATATAACTCCCCTTTAACAAATTCATCTTTAATATTCTTATAACCTAAAAGCTCTGTACTATCATTCCAATCAGGTTTAACTGGAATACTTTTAAATTTGGCATTTATAGACTCGGCAAATAATCTAACTAATTTAGACTTACCAGTTCCACTTATACCTGCTAGGATAACAAATGGTTTGGTTTTTAGAGAGAGATAGAAATTTGAAAGTTCTTCATAAGAATATATATATCCATTTCCATTTATATATTGATTTATCCTTTTCAATACAACTTTATAATCTCTTTCATGATATTGTTCTACTTCTTTCCTATCTATTAAATTTCCTACTTTATTATTATTTATACTTGTACAATTATATAGAAACTCTAATTCATTCATCATTTTTGCTACTTCTTTTATTAAAATTTCTTCATCATTTTCAAAATATTTTCTCCCAATTCTTATCCAATCACCTTTTTCTATTTTTACTTTTTCCCTTATCAGTAAAAATTCTTCTAACTTATACTCTTCTAATTTAGATAAATTTATTACTGTTATACTATATTTATTTATATCTATGTTTTTTAACTCAATCCATTGTTCAATATTATTAATAAATAAATTATGTTCTTGTAGTGTATTATCAGATATTGCTGATTTTTTAGAATCCCATTCAATTACCAATTCAAAACTATCTGCCCTTGCAAATAAACTTATACTTGAAGCTGAATTAATTTTTTCTTTATTTTTAAATTGACACCAAAAATAATCAATCATATTACCAGAATTTTGCCATTGATTAAAGCTAACTTCTTTTCTTTCCGTAATATTTTTTTCTATAATATCACATATATCCTTAAAATTTTTAAATGCTTTTTTTCCTGATTCGCCCATTTTAGGATGTAAACTTGAATTATATCCCATAGCTGTTTCATTAGCTCTATACGTTTTTCCCCCATAGCTTCTTAAATGATTCTTAATCTCTACTATTTTATTCACTTATATTACCTCTATTATTACTTAATATAGTCACTTGAAATATTTATTTAATTCATCAATATTATTTATATTAAATATATCATCAATTATTTTATCAATCGCTTTATCACTCAGTATTTTTATTTTTTTTATATATATTTCATCTAAATATTCAAACTTAATTTTTAATAATCTTAATAATATATCTAATTTATCATTACTATATTTTTGCTCTATATCTTTAAATTCTTCTTTAACTATATATTCCTTCTTACTTTCTTTTACCAAAACTTCTTCTGGCTTTATGTCCTTATACATATCATTAATACTATTTTTTGTATTAACTCTTAATTTCAGTTCACTCCTAAACTCTTCAATATTATATTTTTTTAATGATAAATACATATTAATTACTTCATAAATATTAAGATGTATCAATTGTATAGTTTCTCCCGTATTACTTATTGGAAATATAATTTTTCCAAATTTCTCTTTATGCTGCGATGTTGGTATTATAAATGCATTAATTACACTATAACCTTTATAAAATTGCAATAAAACATCTTCATATACTAATTGTTTTATAATATCCCCAATACCTTGAATAGTTCCCTTCAACTTTTCATCTTTAAAATTTGTTGTATAATACTTAGCATCTAAAATATATAACTCCTTATTATAAGAATCTAAATATAATATATCTGGGATTAAAGTATCTCTTTCAATGTTTTTTTTGCTCGTTTCACTATACCATTTAGGTTTAGGTATATGTTGTTTTATATCATTATATTGATTTCTAAATATATAACTATTCATTTTCTCCCAAACTCTATCAAAATACCTAGTTCCAAATAAACTCAACTCTAGATCATTTCCATAGACATTTATTTTTTTTATAAAGGATATTAATATTTCAAGTAGCTCTATTTTTTTATCTTCATATTGATAATCTAATTCTTGTTGTAAATGCTCTAGCATATATTCATTTCCATCAATCTCAAAATCATCAATTTCAAACATATCAACTTTATAGTTTAATATTGTTTCTAATGATAATCTATTTATTATTTCATTACACTTATTAAGTATCTTTTTATGAATTTTGGTGATTATCAGACTTGAATGTATATTTTTTTTATTGCTTACTACTTCATGATATACTGGCTGTTTTTTATTATTTAAGTACATTGAATCTCTCTGAATAGTCTTATTCCAATTAACTTCTCCATTACCATTAACTTCTTTAATATTTTTTTTCTTTATATATAATCCATTATCTATGTAATCTTGCATTATATAATTTATAATACTTAATAAACTTCCTCTATCATTTTGACTATCAACTCCAAGATATTCTTTTTCCTCTACTAACAAATTTTCTCTTTTACTATAAGCAATAAATAGCTTAATAAGTTCTCCTGTAAATGATTCATTTACCTCTTCATTTAACAGCGTTTTGGGCAAAACATATATAATATTATTTGTAGTAAAAATTGCACCAACATAAGAAAAATAATATAATATTCTATTTCTTTTTTCAGTTTTACATACTATTCTTCGTTGTATCAACTCATTAAAGAGCATCTCATTTATTTCAGCCTTACTAATAATATCTGCCTTAGATTGAACTTGATTTTCAACAAATCTAATCTGTTTCATTTTTATCACCAGCTTCTACCACCTCATTAAGCATGTCCATAAAATCTTGTGCGAAAATTACATTTTCTCCATTATTATTACCATATAAAATATTAATTTTATTTAATGATTTAGCATTATCTTCAAACAATCCCCTATTTCGTTTAACAACATCTTCCAATAAATACATTAGAAGCTTATCTTTTATTGCCCCTTGAACTTTATCTTTATCTTCTAATATTGATCGTTTAATAAAAAATGGTCCTATTAATTTATCGTCTTTTACTCCCTTTTCAAGTAAATAATCATTTAAAACATGTCTAAACATATTCCAATTAATTAATCCAATTCCATTACATTTAATATCTACAATTATATCTTCTATTTTCCCTTCATTTTCATTTATATCCATTAATTTATATTCATCAAATCTTCTTTTAAATGCAGAATCTAGAGGAAATACTCCTTGATCAGCACTATTCATTGTAGCCCATAAATAAAAATTACTTGGTAACCTTAATACCGAGGTTTCAAGTCCATATTCATCCATTAAATACTTTTTCATTTCATCACTGATATGAACTTTATATTCCCCTTCACCATTACTATTTCTATCTAATAGTTGAAACATATCTCCAAATACAGATGCTGCATTCGCTCTATTAATTTCTTCAATTATTAATAACTGAGGTTCTCCATTATTTTTAGGTGATAACGCCTTTGCCAATTGTCTTAAAAATGGACCTGCAACAAACTTATATGTTATCTCACCATTGTCACTTACTGGTTTATAACTTCCTACAAATTGTGCATATGAATAATCATCATAAAAAGTAACTCTTTCATAGTTATCTCCAAAATCAATGCTTTCGTTCTCTAAAAATTTACTTTTACCTGTGCCTGGTGAACCGTAAATTAATCGGTTCCTTTCCTTGTTAACTATCTTATTAACTTTTTGGGGATTTATATTTTGTTTCTTATCTATATCTAGATTAAAAAACTTAGCAAAATTTTCATAAGAAAATCTTTCAAAAAATGTTTTTTTATCATTTACGGTTGGTATTGGAAAACTTTTTTCAATATTTCCTACTATTTCATTCAATTCTCCTTTTAATGACTCATCTATCACACAATAGTCTCCATCTGCCTTATTTATTAATTGGATTGGATTTGCATGTACCTCAATTACATTTTTTAATATATCCTTACTTGTCCCCCCAATTCTTCTGTCAAAAAAATCATCATATTTAATTTCATTATTTTCTGATCTTAAAATTTCTTTGGCTAACTCAACAAATATATTAATTGATCTATCAGTTCCTTTTACAAATGGATTTGGAGCAAAGTATATTTTGAACCAAAACTCTAAATACATTTTTAAATATTCATCATCAAATGAATATAAATAACTGTGAATTCTATAATTTTCATCACTTCTATCTTCTATTCCTAACTGACAAGCATACTGATACGCTGTTTTCTTATACCCTTTAAAGTTTGATTCAATAATATCAACTGCCTCACTTCTTTTTATTTTTCTTATCATATCAGGATATATT
>OBKV01001428.1_pt1 | contig 15226 bp, 8 predicted proteins | sample 1517301 | NCBI WGS metagenome assembly OBKV01 (sample SAMN04571685, study PRJEB22368) | human gut metagenome | biome: human gut; material: stool | host: Homo sapiens | place: Luxembourg | collected 2012-06-29 | reverse complement strand
GAAAGCGCAAACTTCCTCTATGAGCTTTACAAAAGAGCAAGAAAGTGGGGCGGTGTTCCGACGGGTATCACGCAGAACGTTGAGGACTTGCTAAAGTCTGAAACTGCCCGTTCAATGCTGTCAAATACGGACTTTGTTATGATGCTCAATCAGGCAACATCAGACCGTATTCAGCTTGCGAAAATTCTGAACATTTCAGACAATCTTCTTCCTATGTTACGAACAGCGAAAACGGACACGGACTTATCTGCTGCGGCGGCTCTATTATTCCGTTCAAGGATAAGTTCCCACATAACGAACTGTACGACCTTATGACAACAAAGCTGGAAGAAGTACAGAAAGAGTAAAGGGGCGGTGTTATGTCGGAATTAAAGACAGCTATCAATCGTTCCGATGGTGTGATTTCTTTACAGAACAAGGTTATGAATCACTACGCTGTTCAGCTTCAGTCTGCTGTGGTTTCAACCGACCACAAGAAAGCGATACTCCGTGAAATGCAGTTGGAGCTGACAGCACAGCACTATCGCAGACCTGAACATCGTTCTGTTGCTTATGAGGTTACGCACAGTTCATCTGTAAAGCTGGAAATGAGTTCACAACCGAGCCTTATACAGACGGGCGGACAGGTTTCCGCCCCGTCTGTAAAAACGGCGGTTGATAACAGCTTCATAAAGACGCAGAGAAGCACGGAATACATACACACTTCAAGACTTACATATTCCGACAGCGTTAAAGAAGTTTTTAAGGCTTCGGAAAATCTTGAAGAAAAGATACTTGAAGCGGATAAGCTGTGGAGAAAAAAAGTCAAAGCCCGTGCTATCGGCATAAAACAGCGTGGACTTGAAAATCAGAAATATACAACAGCCGAAACGGACAGCGAGGGTGCGGAAGCTATTGAAATGGTCAAGACCGTTCAAAGTGCAGGCAGGACGGTTGTACAGACGGGCAGTATGTTACGAACAGCCGTAAAAAGCACCTCAAACGGTATCGGCAGTATAAAGACTATGGTTAAAAATGGTGTGAAGCTGGGTTCACGAAAGGACGTTGCAAAAATAGCAACCTCGGTCAGAGGGAGCGTAGCTAATATTGCAAAGGATACCGGACAGCAACTTTTAAAAACCAAGATTGACAAATCAAAGATTACCGATACAGGAACGGAAACCATAAAGCAGGGACTCACTGAAATGCGGTATGCTGACAATGCCCGCAAAGCCGTTCTCAACACTGCCCGTACAACTATTAAGACTGGTTATTCTATAAAAAATATGCCGAAGGATACTCGTGTTCATGCTAAGAAAATAAAGAAGAATGCAAAACGTACAAAGAAAGCTGTTAAGGCAACTGCGGCAGTTATCAAGAAAGTTTTTACATCAAAAATAGGCTTGATAATTCTCGGTATTATTGCAGCTCTGCTGCTTATCGTTGTTCTTGTAACGGGAATTGTGTCGGTAATATTAGCGTTGGTGACAAGTCTGTTTTCGTGGTTAAGCTCTCCCGAAACGGAGAAAAAGGACGAAATAGAGGTGCTGAACGATTATAAAACGGTTATTGTGGAGTATGTGGAGGAAAGGCAGGACGAGGTTGACGAAATCGTTGACGGCTTTGTCTGCGATAGAATTTCCTATCCGCCCTATTCTGAAATCAGCGAGCTTAATCAGTACGGCAACGATGAAATCATAGTAGATAAGCACAATGAGATTATCGCTATCCTTGCAGTTTTGAGATACCGTGAGCTGGAGGTCGAAGCTACGGAAATTGAGTTTAATTTTACAGATGAGGAAATTCAGGCGGTTGTAGATAAGTTCTTCACCTTTGATTATTACAACACATACGCTCATTGCAGCGGCGGTAACTGTAAGAAGAAAGTTACAAGGACGGTATATAACCAAGGAACTCCCGATGAGTATGTGGTAGTGACTACAACCTTTTATTGTGACGTTGAACATCAATGGCTCAACGGCGAGGTTACAAATCACACTCTGGAGGAAGTATTGGCTTCGTATAATTTCAGCGATGAAGAAAAGAACCTGTACAATATGTACTTGGAACAGATAAATAAAATGTTGGGTGGTGGTTGATATGTTTGATTTTTTCAAGAAGATGAAAGACAGTGACAAGCAACAGGGCAAGCCGAAGAATGACAAGGTTTTTACCGCCATTCTCATAGTTTTCGGAGTAATTATTGCCGTCAGCCTCATAACAGGCATAGGCAATATCGGAAGCGGTGCGGCTCAGGATATGAATTTCAATTTCCGTTTCAGCATTTCCGATGGAGTTATCCTCGGCGGTTTTACACTGGCATATATAATCACCAAAATACGAAAGGGGCGGAAATAATGCTGGACAGAGAAACAAAATACACCAAAGAGCTTGCTAAATGCAGAGAAAACATCAAGAGAACCAAGAGCCTGATTGATTATCATAAGAATATGCTCAAAGCCTTTGAGAGTAAGGAAAGTGAGCTTATGTCAAAGCTGGAGAGGGTCAAGATGTCCTCTCTCTGCGACATAATCAACAAGGGCGGTTATGACATTGACGCTCTGCGTGAAGCTGTGAAAATCGGAGATTTCAGCGGTATTCTTTCCAAAGATGAAGCTGAACTCGATACACATAATGCAGAAGAAACAGAAGATACAGCGGCAGAAAACGCCGCTGTTATCTCAACCATGGATGAAAGGAAGGATGATGAATGATAAGATATGCAAATATTTCGGCGGATTTAAAAGAAGCTATGCTTAAATTTTGTATGGAGCAGTCCGCCTGTGTAGGATTTGAAGAAGTAAAAAGACTGGTAGATTCAGCTTTCACTACATTCAATAGAATCCCCGAAAAATGGTTTAAGGTTACGCCCGTTTTTAGCTATCTTCTTTATATGAGAGGGAATTATGCGGATGAGATTCTTCCGAACAGCATTAAGGAAAACGGCGTAATTATCGAGAGAGGTATTAACCTCGGAACATTCATTATTGACCACTATTCCTGCGATACAGGCGAAAAGATTGTGCGTGGATATGATGTTGTTTATGACCTTGATAAACGTGAAATAGCACTGATATACAGAATTGAGGTTATGGATAAGGGAGTAAGAAATCTATACAGAGTTGAAACGGATCTGTTTGAGGATTTCGATGTGTGGCAGTTTATGTTTGATATAACATCCGATATTTCGGATACACTCAGACGAAAAATAGCTTTTCCCACAACAATTATATTCAAGGAAAAGGAGGCAGTTTAATATGTTGAGACTGATTATTTCAGAAAAGCCCTCGGTTTCCGCTTCCATTGCCTATTGCATAGGTGCAACGGAAAAGATTTCCGAAGGAGATACATTCTACTGGCAGGGCAATGGCTACATTGTAACCAACGCTCTCGGACACCTATTCGGTATCGGAATGCCGGAAGATTATGGTTGGGGAAAGTGGGAGCTTGAAACACTTCCTCTCATTCCGCAGGAGTTCAAGCTGTTTCCGCTTAAGGGTTACAGCGGTCAGATTAAGCTGCTTAAAAAGCTCATCTGCCGTGACGATGTGACGGAAATTATTAATGCCTGTGATGCAGGACGTGAGGGCGAATGTATATTCCGTTACATATACAACTACTTTTGCTGTACGAAGCCGACAAAACGCCTTTGGATTTCCTCCCTTACCGATGAAAGTATCAAGCAGGGTATGAAGAACCTGCTTGACGGAAAGGAAAAGAACAACCTTTTTGTGGCAGGCTTCACAAGAGCAAAAGCGGATTGGATTCTCGGTATGAGCCTTTCCCGTCTTTACAGCATTGTGAATGATGATAGCCACAAGGTGGGCAGAGTTAAGACTCCTGTCCTTAATATTGTTGCAAACCGTGATGAAGCGATTGCAGCATTTACAAAAAAAACGTTTTACAAGGTAGTCCTTGAAAACGGCGCTGAATGTGAAAATGTTTTTGATACCGCAGAGCAGGCGGAAGCTGTGAGAGCAAAATGTAATGGCAAGATTGCCGTTGTATCTTTCTCAAAGACAGAGCAGAAAAAGGAAAACCGTCCCTTGCTCCACAGCCTGACCTCCTTACAACAGGAGGCAAACGATGTGTATGGAATGACCGCTGCCGATACGTTAAAGTATGCACAGAGCCTTTACGAAAAGAAGCTCCTTACATATCCCCGTACCGACAGCAATTATCTTTCGGACGATATGATACCGTTTGTGGAAAGTATCGTAAAGTGCCTTGCGAGATATGACGGTGAGCGTGTTCAGCGTTTGCAGGAGCAGGGACTTATAATTGACAAGCGTATCATTGACAACAGCAAGATTTCGGATCACCATGCTATTATTCCTACAAATCTCATCGGCAGGCTTGACGATGAGAAGCTGGACGATAACGAACAGCGTATCGTAAAGCTGGTAATCAATCGTTTCCTTTGTGCCATTGACAAGCCGTACATCTACTCCGAAACAAAGTATGAATTTCTTGTTGAGGACGAGATTTTCAAGCTGACGGTTAAAACTCCGATTGAATGGGGTTGGAAGCAGTACAAGCTGTCAGAGCCTACCGAGCTTGATGACCATGCAGACAAGGTGCTTTCGGTACTCTATTCCGAAAACGCAACCTTTACCGCAGATAATATTGAGGTAAAGCAGGGCGAAACAAAGCCGCCGAAGCATTTTACGGAAAGTACATTGCTTGCGGTTATGGAAAACATCGACCGTCTGGTTGATGATAAGCTGAAAGGCTTTGTCAAGGAGAGCGGTCTTGGAACTCCCGCAACGAGAGCTTCAATCATCGAAGAACTTATTGCCGCAGGATATATCGAGCGTAAGAAGAAACAGCTTATTTCACCCGATTACGGCAGAGTGTTTGCGGCTTCTGTTCCCGATAATGTAAAATCGGCAGAGTTGACCGCACATTGGGAACAGGTACTTTCCGATATTGAAAACGGAAACGGCAATGCGGATATGCTGCTTGATGAAATCAAGAACAGCGTTTTGGAAATCATCGCTTTTGAAAAGGGCAGAGACAACCGTGTCAGGGTTACACGAAAGGTAAGCGTAGGCAACTGTCCTCGCTGTGGAAGTCCTGTTATTGAAAACAGCAAGGCTTTCAGTTGTTCCGCAGGGCGTGACAAGTGCGGTTTCTTTATCTTTAAACAGGATAAGCGTATCGGCAGAAGCTACAAGGCTGATGAGATTGCGGAACTGCTTTCAAAGGGTAAGGTTACGCTGAAGAACTGCACCTCATCAAAGGGGAATAAGTACAGTGCGGTGTTCTCTCTTGAAGATACGGGCAAGTATGTGAATCTCAAGATGGAGGAGTTTGCGGACGGTAAGAAAAAGCGTGGTGCATAAATAAAAATGCGGAAGCCTGAGAGGGCTTCCGCATTAATAAAATAATTATTTAAGAACGCGTTAGATGTATTCACGTTCATCTGTTTTCATTAAGTATAAAAAGAGATTAATGAATTCTGGGTATTTTTCTTTTTCACTTTCAAACCAATAATTAAATTCTCTAATAGCTTTTTCGGTTTCAAAAATATTAATTGAAGTAGGAAATCCGACAACTAGTTGGTCTCCTACGACCAGAGCTTTAGTATATTCAGACCCACTGTTATAATCAGAATTTAGTTCATATAGTCTGTTGACGTTTGTTAATAGCGTGTTTATCTTTTTGATTTGATAATTATAAAAAAATTCATCAATATTCTGTTTCTCTAAAGACGTTTTGAGTAATTCTTTACATTTACCTATCTGTCCTGATTTGGCATATGCAAGAGAAAGACGGTCAATTATGTGTTGGTTAACATAATGAGTGGATACATTTTCCAAAATATATATTCTATTGTGTAATGGTAACATGCTAAATATTGTAAAAATATTTTCGCTTCCGAATTGATGTGATGGTTCAAGAAAATATTTTACAAAAATATCTTCTACAATGTGAATTGCCTTATTAATAATAAGTTCTAAATTTTCGTTATTAACTGTGCCTTTAAAATGTGAGCCTTCTCTTCCAACCTCGAATATTTTTCGAATGTTTCTAGCGATATCTGAATCATATTCATCTTCAATGATTTTTAGTTTTTTCTTCCAGCTGAGTCCTTCGTATAATTCAGTAGGTTTCAAATGGGCGGTAATCTTATCTTTTAATAACAAATCAATAATACCTTCTGTATATTGTCGTACATTGTTGGCACGGATTTTATTTCTTTGCTCTGTATTCATAAACGTATCAAACACATCCAAAAAGGTTTGGTTAATTGGCATTAACGGGTATTGATTGTTTTCGTTTGTGATGGTGTTCATACCGTAATCCTCCTTTACATAACGATAATTATTATTTTAATAATTGTATCACATATTTGCATATAATTCAACATTTTTAGCTGAAGGAAATATTTGAATCACAAGGCTTCAAATCTACAGTGAAATACGAGTAGATATAACAATAAAAGGGAAGTGATAAACGTTAAACAGGGTGACTGCTTTGAAATTATTAATCGAATTTCTGATAAATCGATAGGTATGGTATTATGTGACCTGTCCTATGATATTATCTTTAGAGATTGACGAAGAATATTATCAAATTGCTGAAGAAAGAATATATTTTTCGTAAAGACAAATAAGAGAAAGACGTTTTGTGCATAAAAATTCGGAAGCCGAAAATGACTTCCGAATTCATTAAAGTTGAATAATTCCAGACTTAAGTTCTTCTTCGTTGAACTCCATTTTTAGTTCTTTTCGTAAAAAATTATATTCCCTTACAATGCAGCAAACGAGTTTTCTTATTAATCGGAATTCTTCTTCGTTGGCAGTATCTTCAATTGAATAATGTTTTCCACTTTCATTGCCGCCATAATAAGTATTGGCATAACGATATGAAACTGCCAATTTTAATAATTTCGGAGAAGCTACATAACTTTTTTGAATGATACGTTCACATAAATTCATTTTATTGAATTCAGAGATGGGAGTGCTAATATCTTCTGAATGATGCGTGGTTTTTGCTTCTTCACCTTTTTTCCACTCTATTTTTGTTGTGGCTCGGTGTGATTTAGAAACTTCTATAAAAGGTGCTTCTTCAAATGTTATATTTTTATCGTCGCTCAATTTCATAAAATAACGTACATATTCAGATTGTATGATAATACCGTAAATTTCACTATACAATTCGCAGTATTGCTTGTAATAATAATCATATTTGAAATGGACATCAGATGTAAAAAGTTCAAAGTTTTCTTTAAACTCTTTTTGTACCTCTTCAGTTTTCAAAGTGATTTCTTTAATATCTTCTTTTGTTGCTAAATTTTTGCCCTTTTCATCCATATACGATGGCAAGTAATTTTTAACAAGTAGTGTGGTGAAAAAACAACCAATGATTATGATGATATTTAAAATTGAGCAAACGATTACAACGATTTCCATTTAGATACCTCCTGATACAATTTAATTTATTATACCATAATTACTGCTAAATTTCAACATCTTAAAACGAAAGGAGTCCTTAAATGTCAAGACTTCAAACCGTCCGTAAAAACTGGACGGACATAACAACAAAGCTGCTTCGGGACAAACAGGAGCTTGCACATTTTCTGCGTTTTTCAGCAAAGATGTATAAGCAGAGTTTTTCCGACGCAGTTCTCATATATCAGCAGAATCCCAATGCCACAAAGGTTGCAACTCTTGAAACTTGGAACAAGCTGGGCAGGTTTGTAAACAAGGGCGAACACAGTATCGCCGTGTTCGGTGAGGACAGCAAGTGCAAGCACCTTTTCGATATTTCACAGACAAACGGTAAGCGTGTTCCTGAGCTTTGGAAGCTGACGGAGGATTTATCCGCAGACCTTACCGCCGTTATAAATGAAAAGTATGGTAAGGATTGCAAGAACATTCAGGAAACTATTGCGGCTGTTGCTGTGGATAATATCAAAAGCAGTCTGCCCGATATGCAGTATGCGGTAGGGCAGATGAAGCTGTCAGAAAAGGATATTACGGCATATCAGCAGTCGGTTGTTTCAGCGGTACGATTTGTAATCGCAAACCGCTGTGAGCTTGACAGCGATATGAAAATATCGGGCGGTATTAACCTTAATGCCGCAGATATGTTTAAAGACAGCCGTGACCTTATCCGCTTCTGCAATATCGTAAATCAATCGGCAAAGGACGCTCTCTTGGAAATGGAGCGAGAAATTGTAAATATTCTTAAACAAAGGAGAGAACGCAGCAATGACATACAGATTAAGTCCGACAGGACAGTATCTTCCCGAAATTCAGTACACACAGAACCCCAGAGAACAGGCACTTCTGAAAAAGCCGATAGGCAGGTGGGGCAGAATGTGGCAGGAGTGGGTGAAAACGGAGTATCCCACAGAGGTTCAGATATTCATAATGGAGGGTCGCTGGAACATAATACCGAGGAAAATCGACAGAGAAGCGGAGAAACGCTTTCAGGAGCTGGACGAACAGTATCGACAGCAGAACCCACGTCCGACAGCGTTCAGCGAGATACAGACTTGGGAGAAAACAAGAGTGCTGACGATAGAACACAGGATAATGGAGGAAATCGTGTTCAGACTCAGAATGTAGTCATAGATAAGCTCGTTGATAGATTTCTGCGCGCTGACTTTAACCGTCGTCTTGACAGCTACGAAACGGCGGGTATGGTCTTTATGGACTATGTGGATACATCATTTGACCCTGTGCAGTTCTTTGACAGATTTCATTCCGACAGATTTTCCGATACGCAGGCAGAGGAAATCAGAAACATTATCAAAGCGGCAATGGAGAGCCGTGAGTATGTTCCCGAACTTGTGACAGAGGAAGAACCCGTTATCGTAAATAACGAGGTTGTGAAAACAACAGAGCTGCCGCCGCTTCTTGATGAAAATATCATAAACGGCATTATGAAGCACGACAGATTCTTCAAGGTCAAGCGTGATGAAATTGCAGAGTTCTTCAAGGAAAACGAAGATTATGATAAACGCTGTGAGTTTATGAAATCTGTTTTCCGTATGGAAGAATATACAGAGCTTGATATAAATGATGTTCGTGCAGGATACAAGGCGGAAGCAGACGGTTACCATTTGGGAGGGCAGTTATCTTTCCCGTACAAAGGAGTCAAAGTTAAGCTGGGATTTGGTGCAGAGCTTTACTGCCGACCTTATCGACAAGGGTAAATACCTTGATGAAAAGCCGAAGCTGGCTGTTGAAGCTGTCAAGCCGAGTAGCGACTTGCATATCCGCAGTTTTTCAGAACAGGACGGACAGATATTCGCAGAGGTTATGCAGGGTGAAAAAAGCTTTGTTGTTCCCGTAAAGCGTACCGATGAGGATACACCATATATCGAAATCGGCGGCAAACCTCATAAGCTGACGGATATTCAGAACTACGATTTGGAGCAGTTTGAGATATTCCGTTCTCCTGTTACTCACGATGTCAATGGCTATTACGCCGATGATTTGGCGGAGGGTGATACCGTTAAACTTGACGGAGAGCTGTGGACAGTAAAATCGGCGGCTACATATTCCATTTCCCTTGTGAATGACAGCGGCGAGAAGAATATATACAATTCTCCCGAAAGAAAGTGGCAGGAAACTATCACAAAGGCAGGCTTTGAGTTTGTTCCAGAAAAGGCACTTGAAATTTCTGAGCCTGTTTTTGCTGAACCTGAACCCTTTTACACACAGGGCGAACAGCTCACATTTTTCGGAGAGCCTGTTCCCATAGAGCAGACAGAAAAGAAAACAAGAACAAAGCCTGTGAATATTGCAGTATCCCATACTGCTCCCACAACGGATATGATAAATCACGTCCTGCGTGGAGGAAGTGCCGAGCCGAGAAGCCTTGAAAGAATTGTAGCACAGTTTCAGAAAGGCAAGAGCATATCCGAAAACGCTGAATTTCTCCGCAAGGAATTTGGCGAGGATGGCAGAGGATACAAGTATGCATCTCCCGATTTCAGCAGCACTGCACTTGTGTCAAGCTGGACGGACAATACGGGAATTACTGTTGCTATCAGCAATACTGCGTTTCCCGAAGGCAAAAACGCTCACCTTGAATGGAACGAAGCCGCCGAGCGTATCAGTGAAATGCTTGAAAACGGCGAATACTGTTCACAGGACATCATTGACCGTGCGATTGACAACGATATGAAGGATATTGCGGGCAAGCTGTGGTATCTTCATCAGGATTGCGAGGTAGAATATTTCATTCCCGATGAAATGTTCAAGGGCGGTTTTCCCGACAGCACGGAAAGAATTAAGGCAAGCCTTACCGATTCCGCAACCTTGCAGAAATATATTGACGGACTTGAAGATTTAGTCCGTCAGTACGAACAGGACAGAAACGTTCTGCGTTTCCATTTCCATAAGCCGAAAGAGCTGCTTTTCCGTCTGAAAGATTTACAGCTTCCGAAGCGTGATTTTATCACAAAATCAGATTTCAGCTATGAGCCTAAATTCTTTGTGACAGAGGACGAAAAGGACAAGCTGTTGACAGGTGGAAGCGGTGTGCAGTACGGAAAATTCCGTATCGAAAAGTTTTTCAAGGAGGAACATACCGAAAAAGAAAAGATTACTTTTCTGAAAAACGAATACGGCACAGGCGGACAGGGGCGGTCAGGCTTCAACGAATGGCACGACGCAAAGGGTATCAGCTACAAGAAAGGTTCAATGTCAACTCCCGATTGTGAAGTGTTTCTGAAATGGAACGAGGTTTCACAGCGTATCGACAGACTTATTGCAGAGGGGCGATATGTCACACAAAAGGATATTGACGAGCGTATCAAGGACGCAAAGCGGACTTTAAAGTACAAGACTCCCGATGATGATTATGACAGGACGATGATTGAACAGGCTAAAAAGGTTCTTGAGGAATACGGGGTTTCTCCCGGCGAAGAACCGAGGCAATCACCCCTTGAAAAAATCATTGCAAAAGCGGAAGCAGAGGGTATTCCCGTAGAGATTACAGACGAGCCTGCAAAGGAACGTGCTGTATTTATGGATAACCGTGATGAAACATATATCGAGGTTCAGCAGACCGAGGGCGGTGTGGAGTATACAATTTATGCTCCCGACCTTACTCCCGTTGACGGTGGTGAATGGGAAATGGAGGAGGCAATGGAGCTTGACGAAGCTGCTGCCTCACTTTTGCAGACTTCAACCTTTGCTCTTACCGAAATTTCCGATTACGACAGGTTTATCGAAATCGCAGACAGAAATACTGAGATTGATGTTTCTGCCGAGCTTGCAAAACTGAAAAATGAGGCTTTTTCTGCACCTGTGCAGAAAGCCGAAGAACCGAAGCAGGAACATCATACGGAAGCGACCACAGTAAATGCTCCCGAAAAGATAACCGTTACAAAGAACGAGCCGAAAAGCGGTGTTCCGTACACCTACCATTTCAACGCTAATGATGTTGTGACAGGCGGTGCAAAATCAAAGTTCAAGGCAAATGTTGAAGCAATACAGGTATTGCAGAAAATCGAAGCTGAGAACCGCTATGCAACTCCCGAAGAACAGTCGGTTATGAAAAAGTATGTAGGCTGGGGCGGTATTCCGCAGGCATTTACAACAGACAGAGCCGCCGAAAGTTTTGGCGGTAATTTAGGCGAAGCCGCACCAAGCGGATGGGAAACCGAACAGAAACAGCTCCGTGAACTTCTTTCTCCCGATGAATACAAGGCGGCAAGAGCTTCAACGCTCACAAGCTTCTATACACCTCCAGAAGTTACCGACGGTGTATATCAGGCACTTTCGCAGTTCGGTTTTGAGGGCGGTAATGTTCTTGAACCGAGTATGGGTGTAGGCAATTTTTTCTCAAAAATGCCTGAAAATATGCGTGACAATTCCCGTCTTTACGGTGTGGAACTGGACAGCATTTCGGGTAGAATCGCACAGCAGCTCTATCCAAAGGAGCGTATTCAGATTAAAGGCTTTGAGCAAACTTCTTTCAATAATAACAGTTTTGATGTTGTTGTGGGTAATATCCCTTTCGGAGATTACCGTGTCAGCGATAAAGCCTATGATAAGCATAATTTCAAGATACATGATTACTTTGCCGCAAAGTCTGTTGATAAGGTGAAGCCGGGTGGCGTAGTTGCACTTGTTACAAGCAAGTTCACTATGGACAAGCTGAATGAAAAGGCAAGACGATACCTTGCTGAACGCTGTGACTTGCTGGGAGCTGTCAGACTTCCGAACACTGCTTTTAAGCAGAACGCAGGAACAGAGGTTACTACGGATATTCTGTTCCTTAAAAAGCGTGAAACAATGACTGTCGAGGTTCCCGATTGGGTTCATATGAGTGAAACGGCGGACGGTATTCCTTGCAATAAGTATTTCGTGGATAATCCCGATATGGTGCTTGGCACTATGGCTTGGGATGAGCGAATGAAAGGTAAGTACGGCGATGACAGCAGAGTGACAACCTGTGTTGCCGATGAGAGTATTCCTCTTTCGGAACAGCTCAAAGCGGCTATTGCAAAAATTGAAGGCAGCATTGAAACTGTCAGAGCTGAAGAAAAACAGCGTGATGAAGCTGACATTATTCCTGCCGACCCATCGGTACGAAATTTCACGCATACCGTTGTTGATGGAAAACTGTTTTTTCGTGAAAACGAGGTTATGACGCAGGTAGCCGAAACGGGCAAGACCCTTGACAGAATGATGGGTATGCACAAAATACGTCAGGCGGCTATGGCAGTAATCGACGCACAGGCGGCAGGCTGTTCCGATGATGAACTGAAAGAGCTTCAGACAGAGCTTAATGCCGTGTATGACAAATTCAGAAAGGCTTACGGAAATATAACGGACAGCGTGAATGAGCGCTGTTTCAGACAGGACGATGATTTCAATACCCTTGCGGCACTTGAAATCGTGGACACAGAGAAAAAGACGGTTGAAAAAGCGGAGATTTTCTCAAAGCGTACCATTCAGCCCGAAGTTACCGTAACAAAGGTTGATACTCCGCAGGAGGCATTGCAGGTATCCATTGACCGAACGGGCAGAGTGGATATTGCATATATGTCACAGCTTGTAGGCTGTGAGCCTGAAAAGCTGATTGCCGATTTAGGCAATGACATTTTAAGAAATCCCGCCGCAATAAAGGAAGATGAACCGCTGTCGGGATATGAGGAGGCTTCCGAATATCTTTCGGGCAATGTCAGAGAAAAGCTGAAAATTGCAATAGAATATGCAAAGCATATCGACAGCGGTTTTGAAAAGAACGTTGCGGCTCTTGAAAAGGTTATTCCGAAGAACCTTGAAGCAAGTGAAATTTCCGTTCGTATCGGTGCGAACTGGATTGATGTTGAGGATTACAACAGATTTCTGAAAGAGTACGCAAAGGCTGATACAAGTATGTTCGGACATCCCGTAACCCGTACCAAAATGGGCGAATACAAGATTGAGGGTAAGTATCAAGACCACTCTATTGCCACAAATCAGACCTACGGCACAAGCCGTATGAGCAGTTATCATATCTTTGAAAATCTGCTCAATCAGCGTGATGTGGTTATCCGTGACAGAAAAGAGGTTGACGGAAAGGTATATTACGAGGTCAATGCAAAGGAAACACAGCTTGCAAAGGAAAAGGCAAGACAGATGAAGGAAGCCTTTAAAAGCTGGGTATGGGAAGATATTGACCGCCGTGAAAAATATGTTGAAAGGTACAATGAGCTTTTCAATGCAATTCGTGGCAGGGAGTATGACGGTTCGCACCAGACCTTTCCCGGTATGAACCCTGCTATAAAATTGCGACCACATCAGGAAAACGCTGTACTGCGTGGAAAGCTGGGCGGCAATACGCTTCTTGCTCACTGTGTAGGTGCAGGAAAGAGCTTCGAGATGATTGCAACAACAATGGAAAAGAAAAGGCTGGGACTTATCAACAAAGGCTGTGTTGTAGTTCCGAAGCACCTTACCTTGCAGATGGCAAGCGAGTGGATGAGATTGTATCCAAATGCAAAGCTGCTGGTTGCCCGTCCCGAAGATTTCACAAAGGACAACCGACAGAAATTTATCGCCCGTTGCGTAACAGGAGATTATGACGCAGTAATTATGTCTTTCACACAGTTTGAAAGAATACCGATGTCAGACCAGTACCGCAAGCAGTTTATGGAACGTGAGCTGAACGAAATTATGGACGCTCTTGAGGAAGTCGATGATACCGACAGAGTTTCCGTAAAGGCTCTTGAACGTCAGAAAAGGCAGATTGAGGAACGCTTGGAAAAGCTGTTGTCCTCCAAAAAGGATAACTCCCTTTGCTTTGAAAAGCTGGGATTTGATTACCTTGTCTGCGATGAGGCTCACAACTACAAGAACTGCTTTGTAACAACAAAAATGTCAAACGTTGCAGGTGTGCAGACAACAGCCGCACAGAAGTCAGAGGATATGCTTATGAAAACGCAGTATCTCAATGACAAGTACGGTTGCAACAATATCCTCTTTGCAACGGGCACTCCCGTCAGTAATTCAATGGTAGAGTTTTATGTTATGCAGAGATACCTCCGCCCCGACCTGCTAAAAAAGGCAGGGTTACAGACATTTGATGATTGGGCGAGTACATTCGGTGAGGTGGTATCACAGCTTGAAATCAAGCCTGCCGGCAATGGTTTTCAGATGAAGAACCGTTTCAGCAAGTTTGTGAATATCCCTGAACTTATGCAGATGTATAAGGAATTTGCGGATATTCAGACACCCGATATGATTAAGATACCTGTGCCGAAGCTGAAAACAGGAGAGCCGATTGTAGTTACCGCAAAACCCGATGACAGACAAAAGGCATATATGAAAGAGCTTGCGGCACGTTCCGAAGCAATCCATAACGGCAATATTGACCCGTCGGTTGACAATATGCTGAAAATAACGCACGAGGCAAGACTTTTGGGACTTGATTCGCGCTGTATTTTCAAGGAAGCAGAGCCTACTCCCGACAGCAAGGTTATGAAGCTGCTTGATAACCTTGAACAGAATTATCGTGACACTATGGAGCAGAAAGGTGTGCAGATTGTATTCTGCGACATTGCAATCAAAGAGGATTCGGAGCATTTCTCGGTATATGAAGCAATCAAGGCTGACCTTGTGAAGCATGGTATTCCGAGTGAGGAAATCTGCTTTGCAGGTGACGCACAGACTGATAAGGCACGAGCAGAAATGTTTGAACAGCTACGAAAGGGCGAAAAGCGTTTTATCATCGCTTCGACTTCAAAGCTGGGAACAGGAGCGAACATTCAGGACAAGATTTGTGCTATTCA